>Ga0209191_1002063_pt1 | contig 12692 bp, 8 predicted proteins | sample S_130626_EF_Meta_FD_187320 | JGI IMG/M metagenome (GOLD analysis project Ga0209191, IMG submission 187320) | Freshwater microbial communities from Lake Simoncouche, Canada to study carbon cycling - S_130626_EF_MetaG (SPAdes) (version 2) | ecosystem: Environmental > Aquatic > Freshwater > Lake ... | reverse complement strand
TTAATGGCATTTTACCAGAGTTATTGTACCCTGATGGGAGATATACAATAAAGTTTCTGGCAACCCCATCAAAAGTTATACTAATTGTTTTTTGCTCACTAGGTTTATCAACAGATAATGTCGGACCTAATTCTTTTTTACAAGAAAATAGGAAAATAGAAATTGTCAATAGATTAAAAACTAATTTCATATTGGACTTCATTAATTACCAAAATTATACTTTAAACTACTTAGACTTTCTAAATTCTAAAAAGTTTAACGAGAATTAATGAAATAAAAAAAGACCTCTACTGACCTCGAACCACAAAAACCAACATTAAATCTTCCCTATGATTCAATAGACCACATTTCTCCTCAACCCAGTGATTTAGGGTTGTAACTTTTACGAAAAATAAGGTATAAAAAATGAAAAAGTTGCAACCACAAATAATATCCGTCTAACGAATGTGGACGTGGATTTTAAACAAAAAAAGAGGTCGAAATGACCTCTTTTTGATTTGTGCTCCCATTTTCGGGCTTGAAAGACAATTCTAAGCCTCAAATTTATAGAGCAATTCGTAGTATTCCTCTAACATTCTTTTTACTGCAAAAGGTTCTTTTGTTTGTAAAATACTTTCACGCATCATGTCCATCCATGCTGACTTATTTTCATAGTAGGTAGGAATGACTTCTTCCAACAATACTTTGTACAGCGCTTTCAAATCATGAGCGTCCTGAATCTCCTGTTCTTCATGCTCAAAACCATCACCAAATTGCCATCCAGTTACACCGTGTACACAGGCTTCCGGCCACCATCCATCTAAAATACTTAGATTTAATACACCATTCATGGCTGCTTTCATCCCAGATGTTCCACTCGCTTCTAAAGGTCTTCTTGGATTGTTTAACCAAATGTCTGAACCACGAGTAAGCATTCTTCCAATGGATATATCATAGTTTTCAAGAAAAACCACTGCTTTTGGATATTTCCTGGACATAGCCACTAAATTTTTAACGATCAGCTTTCCAACGTCATCCAAAGGATGAGCTTTACCCGAGAAAACGATCTGGAATTTTTTCTCAAGTAACAAAGGTTCAATAATAGACAAATCTGAAAATATAAAGTCAGATCTTTTATAAGGTGCGGCACGTCGGGAAAAACCAATAATTAATTTTTCCTCATCGAGACGAACGCCATTTTTGGCTTCAATAAAATCAATGAGCGCCCTTTTATTTTGTAAGTGTGGTTCCCAAAGATCGGACCCATCTTCTGCGGCACGAATCATCGCATTGTCCACCCAAGTAGGTAGATGAATGGCATTGGTTATAGCCAGAATGTCTGCTCTTTTATCGACCTCAGCCCACATTTTATTGGAGGTTTCGCCGTGTAATTGCGCTACACCGTTGGCTATTTTTGAAAGCCTAAGTGCACCGATGGTCATGTTAAATGGATCTCCGCCGCCTAAAAAAGTTAATTGAGCTCTTGTTAAGTTAAGATTAGCTCCCATGTAGATGATTTTATCTATTGGGTGCGATTCATTGCCTTGCACTATAGGCGTATGAGTGGTAAAAACGACTTCCTTTTTAACAACCTCTACGGCTTTTTCAAAAGTAAGTCCTTCATCCTCCATTTTTTCTCTTAACAATTCAAAACCTGCAAATAAGGCATGGCCTTCGTTAAAATGATAAATATCAATAGGTAAGCCTAAGGCTCTAATAGCTTTAATACCACCTATACCAAGTACAATTTCTTGGGCTATTCGCTCCTCACCGAACCAACCGTAAAGCTGCCCAGTAATCCATGAGTCATGATTGTCAGGGATATCCGTATCTAATAAATATAAATCTGCATTTCCAAACTGGTTTAACTTCCAGACTTTGCAGTTAACTTTCACTTTTCGAATATCCACAGTAACGGTAATGCCGGTATCTTCTAAAAAGTCATATTTATAATTATGATAACTATCGTAAGCATTTCCTGATGCATCAATTTTTTGTTCGGTATAACCTTGTTTCCAACGAATACCAATACCAATGATAGGATATTGGTGATCGTGAGCACCTTTTAAATAATCACCAGCCAAAATTCCCAAGCCTCCTGCGTAAGCTTTAAAACGTTGGTCTAAGCCATATTCCATGCAGAAATAGGCCACATTTGGATTTTTTTTGGAAGCCATAATATTGTTTGATGAGTGCTTTAATTTGAGTGCGAAGATAGAAATTCTTATTTAATATTCCGTTTTCCAGGCGCCAACATTCATTCTTATCCCTGTTCTCCAATAAGAATCTTTGAGGAGAGGGTTTGCCTTTTGATTTTCAAGCCGTGAAAAATAACCAATATCCCAGAATACCTGATGACCTAAAGCTATCCTTAAATCTAATGAAATAATATTCATATTGGTATTTAATCCTTGACCTATGAAATGGTTAAACTCCTGGGGTCTTTTATTTCCGTCAGCCAGTGGATTTCCTCCGTAATTTTCGTTATTCTGATCCAGTCCTTTATTAATACGAAAATATTTAGCATCTAAATATATTCTCTGATGTGGCTGCCATTGTATCCTAACCAATGATTCCTTAAAATTTGCTCCTAAAGGATGTGCCAGCATTTGTGCATGGTGAGTATATGAAATGTCATCTGATCTATATTGCGCATAAGTATATGGTCTGACAATGTTGTATTCATATTGCAAATCAAGTTGCTTAATACCGAGGAAATCTATATATTTCAAACCACCCTGAAGTCCCCATTTATTTCCCCACCAGCCCCTTCTTTCCACAAAAAGTTCGTTAAATCTAAATTCATCAAAAATAAATTGCCCATAAAGTTGTACAGATTTAAATAAATTCCATCTTACATCTCCTCCAATAAGTATATTGTCGGGACTACCCAAAGCACCTTCAGCAACTCTGTACAAAACAAAAGGATTTAAATAGGTAAGCTCAAATCCGTTATCCCGGGAAAACAGGATACTTTCAAAGAGTCCTGCCTGTAAGCCGGGTAGTATTTCTACACTTATATGGTGTGCTGCAAAATATTTCGATGGAACTAATCTGTCACGAGTCAAATTGGAGGAAGAGGCAGCTAACTGCCCATAAATATTTTGAAAATGGATTTTCCATACTTGCCAGTTTAATTTCAAATAGGGATAATAAGTGGCTGCATCAGACAGTAATAGCGAACGATAACCATTGCCAATTTTATGATTACCAAAGCCCGCTTCAATATTAAGTAATTTATTAATATTGACACCCCAGATTCCTTTTCCATTCAAAAAATCATACCGATAAGGGAATCCAAGCGTAGTAGGATAACTTTCCGTTTTTACCCAGTTTGCTCCTGTTAAAGACTCATATTGACCGTAGAGCCGATCTATAAAGGAGGGAAATAAGGCCTGTGTTTCAAGAACCGTAAAGGCAATATAAAAATTGGACATATTAGCACGAAAATCGACCCCTCTTTGATTGATAAAATAAGGCCTTTCACTCATTGGGCCAGCCTGCAAATAAAGGATGGGATTTAATCTTAAGGATAATTCGGGGGTATTTACTTCAAATGCATGATACTTTCTGGGATAAAACCAGGAAAAAATTCCTTTCTCTACAGGAAGATAGGTAGAATCCGCCCAATCATTATTATCATTTTTCAACCACGCAATATTTGCCTTATCAACTTTTGTTAAACCAGGAAGAGAGTCCAGTTTTCTGGTGAAATCCCAGACGGTTTTTCGCTGATAATTTTTCAGGGCAGAATGAGAAGGTAAGTTAATGCCTGTTTTAATCTGAAATCTTTCTACCCATTCAATCCCTGGGTTATCTAAAGGCAAAGGCAGTCCCTGTGTGAAAAGAGGAAGGACATAAAAAGAGAAACATATAAATAAAGACGTTTTTAAATAGCCTTTTGGGTAGCTTCTTGGCATAAAGGAATTTTAGTGCAATATCATAGGATTTAGTTAAAAATTCAAATATAGCTTTAATTAAAATAAAATGTTTTAAATATTTTGATAATTAAAACAAATTGTATATATTTGTACAAAAAATAAATGAAATGGTAAAAGAATTCAATTTATATAAGAGCCGTAAAGGATCTTATGCAGTGACAGCTACAGAACTTCATGATCTGTTGGATTTTAATCCAGGGATGTACGTTGTTAATATAAAACGATGGTTAAAAGATAGTTATGTTTTTGAAAATGAAATTAGACGACCTATCGTATTAAAAGATTATAGTGTTAGGATCCGTTCTGAGCGCAAAGAAATAACTGATTATTTTTTATCCTTGCCTTTAGCAAAGCAAATAGTTTTGCATTCTGGCGCACGCAATAAACTGGAAATAGCGAGGAAAATAATGAAATATGAATCGGAAGCAGTTGTTTTTGAGGAAAGAGAGGTATTAAATATTTTGCAATTAGTCCGCATTATGTCCAGGACTTCTTATCAAGAACTTGCTGAAAGAATGCATTTTGCCTATTTTGAAAGGCAAAATAATACCGTAGAATGGGGAGATTATAGGATGGCTATGATTAACAATTATGCTTCTTTAAATCATAAATTACCTGGACAATGGAATAAAAAATCAGCAGATGTTATTCGAAAAAAATGTTTATTCCAACAACCAAATGAATTAATCCGCATCGCCGTAATGGATTTTTTAATATCAAAAGGTAAATCCATGCTTTATGCTTCAAAAATGGCTGGTTTAGCAAAAGATTTTGCTGATGAATGGGAAATTTCAATCTTTGAGGATAATGTTTCAGCTCATTTATTTGCTCCACCTCTGGACACAGAAAAAATGAATGCTTTTCTGTTTGCAACTTCTGCGTAATTATTCATTCAGGCTGCTTTCTTTCAATTAATTTTTGTAAATTGTCATAAAATATATATTGTTATGTTGAAAAATAGTCGCTTTTTGATATTCTCTGTTTTGTTTTTAATACAGATAGGATTATCCGCACAAATTGGAACTAAGGCAGAGAAAGGAACGCTTGATGTCGGAGCTAAGCCTACTCAAAATGCGATGATTCTTTTTGATGGTACAAGAGAAATGCTCGACGAGAAATGGACTTACTGGAATGGACCTCGTTTAGCTGCAACTCTTCCTGTTAAATGGTTTTTAGTTAATGATCCTGCTGGTTCAGGAATGGTTTTAAACAGCAATGATCCAACTGCTGCAGGTGGTAAATATGGTACGGCCGATGTTGTTACTAAGGAAACATTCCGGGATTTCAGATTGCATATTGAATTTTTGATTGTTCGTCCAGGTGGAAATAGTGGTGTTTATCTTCAAAACAGATATGAAATTCAAGTTTTAGATGGTGATTCTACAAAACATGGTATGGCAGCTATCATTAATGAATCAGATTCGCCATATAAGGAATATAGAGGTATTGGAAAATGGAATGCGTATGATATTAATTTTAGAGCAGCCAGATTTAAAAAGGGCGTTTTATCGGAGAAGGCTTTAGTGACTATTTATTTTAATGGCAAAAAGGTTCATGTAAATTGGCCCATTCAGCAGGTTTGGGGTGGACCTAATTCAGGTATTGATGGTGGAAATGATAAGGGAAAAGGAATTACTGATGTTCCTGGTGGACTGAAATTACAGGCTGAAGGTCATGATGTTTTATATAGGAATATTTGGATTGAAAAGAAGGATATTAGGAAATCAAATACCGATTTTTAATGGTTAATACCTAAAACTTCAAGGTAAATGAGCTATATTTTTATTAGGTTAATTCAATAATGCAAGTTGGATTTGCAACATTTTTTTAAATGTTAAGTTATTTTTTGTCTGTTTTTACCGAAATAACTTAATACAAGATTCATGGCAAATGAGAGGAAATTTATAACGGCGTATTGATTTGTAACTAATTTTTTTTAGTGTATATCATTTGCTATCTGTTTCAACGGAGATACTCCGAATTAAAAAAGAACTAGCAAATCAATGACCTTGGCAAGTTTTTTTGCCTAAGGATATTTTTTAGCTTTTTATATTAAATATCTTGAAACGGGTGAAGATATTCCCCCTTTAGTCATATTGTTAATAAGTTTCTTTTGTTTCATTTTTGACTAAGTTGGAACAGTAATTCATTGACTTTGGCAAGCGTACATTAGGCAGATCATATTTTCAAATGTTATAAGAAATATTTGAATCTAACGAATTTGCTCCTTCGATAAAGGTAATTTTAATAACTTTATACTATTAGATTTCTAATCGGTTTGAGTATATGCTTTTATACAGCTAAATTGTAACAAGTTATACTTGAAATAAAACTTATTTATAATCTTATTAGGCTGATAATCAGTTTTTTATCGACGCTGCTACATTAGGTAATATGTCTGAATCGTTTTATAATTCTTCCATAGATTCTATGGAATTAGATCTTAACCTGGCTGGAGAATTTCCATCATCGGGCGGTAACGACTCAGCTATTTTTGATAATCAGCTTTCCAAGGATACAAAAAGTTTTTATACCCAGGAAGATCTTAAGGAATGTGGTCATATCGGTTTTTGTGCCGGATTACCTCCTTTTCTGGGCGGCCCACATGCCACTATGTATGTTCAAAAACCTTGGACTATCAGGCAATATGCTGGATTTTCTACCGCAGAGGAGAGCAACGCTTTTTATCGGCGGAATTTAGCACAGGGACAAAAGGGCTTATCAGTTGCCTTTGATTTAGCAACCCATAGGGGATATGATTCTGATCATGAGCGGGTAAAGGGGGATGTTGGAAAAGCGGGTGTCGCGATTGATACAGTGGAAGATATGAAAATCTTGTTTAATCAGATTCCGCTCGATGAAATGACGGTGTCAATGACGATGAATGGCGCAGTAATTCCCATATTGGCATTTTTTATCATTGCAGCTGAGGAACAAGGTGTTACGCCAGAAAAATTACAGGGAACTATTCAAAATGATATCCTGAAGGAATTCATGGTTAGAAATACCTTTATTTATCCTCCAGATCCCTCCATAAGGATTATTTCAGACATTTTTGCCTACACTACGAAAAATATGCCTCGGTATAATTCCATCAGTATCAGTGGTTATCACTTGCATGAAGCAGGCGCACCAGCAGAATTGGAATTGGCCTATACGCTCGCAGATGGATTGGAATATGTTCGGGCAGGAATAAAAGCGGGACTTGATATAGATCAGTTTGCACCGAGGCTTTCTTTTTTTTGGGCCATTGGGATGCAACATTTTAACGAAATAGCAAAATTAAGGGCTGGTAGATTACTTTGGGCTAAGTTAATTTCTGATTTCAATCCAAAAAATCCCAAATCTTTATCTTTAAGAACCCACTGTCAAACTTCAGGCTGGAGTCTTACCGCCCAGGATCCCTTCAATAATGTCTGTAGAACTACTGTGGAAGCGCTATCGGCAGTTTTTGGCGGGACACAGTCATTGCATACCAACTCTTTAGATGAGGCCATGGCACTTCCAACAGATTATTCTGCTAAAATTGCCAGAGATACACAGATTTATCTTCAAAAAAGTTCGGGTGTAATTCAAGCTGTTGATCCTTTTTCAGGGTCTTATTATATGGAATCTCTCACGAATGATTTAGTTAATAAGGCATTATTATTGATAGAAGAAGTGGAAAAATTAGGTGGCATGACGAAGGCTATTGCTCAGGGATTACCTAAAATGAGAATTGAAGAAGCTGCTGCTAAAAAACAAGGAAGAATAGATTCAGGAAAAGATAAAATAGTAGGAGTGAATATTTTTTCTTCTGATAATATCCCTGTTTTTCAATTATTAGATGTTGATATCGAACAAGTTCGTAAGACTCAAATTGAAAGACTTCATCATATTAAAGCAACCCGAAATAATGAAGCCCTTTCGATGGCTTTATCTGAACTGGAATGGATAGCCTCCTCTGGGAATGGCAATTTACTTGAAGGTGCAATAAAGGTTGCCAGACTAAGGGGAACCTTAGGTGAAATATCTTACGCTTTAGAAAAGGTTTTTGGAAGGTATCAACCTGTTAATCATACAATTTCAGGTGTTTATGGTAAGGAATTAGCAATGGATGCAGAATTTATACATGCTATGGAACTTTCCGATCAATGGGAAGAACTGGATGGTCGAAGACCACGAATATTGATTGCAAAATTAGGACAAGATGGACATGATCGCGGTGCAAAAATTATCGCAACCAGTTTTGCTGATGTTGGGTTCGATGTCGATTTGGGACCTTTATTCCAGACTCCTGAAGAAGCAGCCCGACAGGCAATTGAAAATGATGTTCATATTTTAGGTATTTCATCTCTTGCCGCGGGTCATAAAACGCTTGTCCCCGATACACTCGAGGCATTGGCAAAACTAGGCCGACCCGATATTAAGGTTATCGTTGGAGGAGTAATTCCTCCGTCCGATTATGAATTTTTATATCACGCTGGTGTAGTTGCTATTTTTGGTCCGGGTACTAAAATTGCCCAAGCCGCATGTACTTTGTTAGATTTAATGATTAAAGATAAAAGAAATTAAATCATTAAAATTTCAGAGCAAATAATGCAAAATATTATTCTTGGGAAGTTTTTTTGCGCAATGATGTGTTATAAGATTTTTAATGATATAAGTGAAACTTATAAGTATTGCCCAATTCCAATGAAAATTTTACTAACAATGTTCCATTTTAATTTTGACTTTTTGGGAAAATGGCGTTAACTCGCTCATAACTATCAAGGTATAATTTAAAATGTAACGCTTTCATGACTATATTTAGCTGATTTATAAGTTTATAAGAATGAGTTAAAATCCAATAGAAGAAAATTATTATAAATAGCTCTGATGAAGTTATATATTTAATTATTTCAAATATTTTAATAAAAATTTCTGAAAACATCTTTAGGTAAAATAACTAACCAAGTCATCATTTTGCTGAATTTTTATGCTCATTGAAAAGAATCTAAGTTCAAACGGATTGAAAATGAGATAAACACTTAAAAAAATGGGTAAGCTTCATTTTATGTTCATTAAATATTCCAATATAATGGTTTGATCATTCGCTCCGAAACTTTAGTTGAATGATTTATTTAGCATAGTATTTAAAGTATTTACAGCTTTCAATGATTTTTCCATAGTAATCGGTGTTTTTATATTTAGATTTTAACAAATCAAAATATTTATGTTTATTTATATTTAAGGAGACATTGGAAATTTTCTGTTCGCATCTCGCTGCCATAAAGGCAGCTCTGGCACTCAATTCATTATCTTTACTTAATGAAATGGCTTTTTCAAAATAAATTAGCGCTTGTGATAAATCAAAATTTTCCCTGTTTCCCTGGCTAAAAAGTGGGTGACTCACCATTTCAGGATCTGTTCCCATACGATATGCACGAAGACTGGAACCACTGCGGAAATAATCGATAACTGACCAGGCATAACCAAAATAAGACATATTATAAAGGCCAAGTCCCATTTTAAAGTAATACTGTGGACTTTCTGTCCTATTGGCTCTGATGTCATATTGTAGCTTTAACATTTCAGCTACCATTTGAGGCTTTGTTAATTGTCGATCATTTGATTTTATAGGGCAATGGACACATTCATTGATTCTTTCAACAAAAGGATTTGATTTACCGTATAATTCATGTTCAGAAACAGGTATTTTGGCCCATGCTTTTTCAGCCGCTTCCCATTCATTTAATTTCATGAGCCAAGTAGCGTATAGGGCTTGAATTTCTTGATTAAAAGTTGATGGGGATATTTTTATGATGCTTTTTTCAAAATTATTAAGCGTTTCTTTGTCCGCCAGATTTCTTAAATCTTGAAGAATTTGTTCATTTGGATTTATTTTTACTGCATTAAATCCAAATTTGTAAAGGACTGCAAGACCAGGATTTCCATATTTGGATAAACTTTGGTAGATCTGTTTTGATAATAATATATTTAAAGTGGGGTATCTTTTGAATACATCACTTTCAGATTGTAAGGCCAAAATGCGCAGTCCAACTTCTTCATTTATTTTCTCCCACTCTTTAATTTCAAGGGCGATATTAAAAATAGCTATTTGTTCCAGGATAGCGTTTGATTCTGTATTATTTGCAGCAGCACTAAAAGCTAATTTTGCTTCAAAATAATCCTTGTTTAAATATTTTAAATAGCCTAAGGCAAGGAGCCATATTTCCTGATGAGCGACTTTTTTTTCCGCTAATACTTTTTTGATAAATATTTCCAAGTTGGAAATATAATCAACGTTGATTCTTTTTTCTTGTTTTTCAATTTCCTGAATAAGAATCGTTTCTAAATAGCTGCTTTTTGGAAGAAGATCGTAAATTTCAATCATTTCTTCTATGGCCTTACTATCTCTCATACTGGCTCTTAATGCATATAACGCCGTTCTTTCCTCATCATTTTTGCAAAAAGATAGGGCATTCTGCCATTCATTATTCGTTCGAACTTCAAAACTTAAAAAGGCAGATTCTCTTTTTGCAGCGCAATAATGAAAGACGCGACTATAAAAATAAGCCGATTGAGCTCTGTCGCCTAAAGCTTTGAGCGCACCAGCATAATGCCCTTCTATCCAATATTGAATTGTACTGGGTGCATGATCTATTTTAGGGATAAAATAATGGTATAAATATTTTACCTTACTAAATTGACCAGAATAATGGGCTAATCTTATGATTTGATAAGCCATTCTAAGTCTGATATAATGAGATTCAATGGATAGAAAATGTTTTGTTCCCAGCTGTATCAATTCCTCCATTGATTGAATATCTCTGCCACGACTTTGCCATTCATCTTTTATTTCTGTTACAAATGGTTCACATTTTTTAGCGAAGATTAAATATTCAATGGTTTCTATGCATTTATGTTTAACCAAGTGTCTGGCAAATTTATTACTCTTCAAATAAGTGATAATACTGGTATTTTGAATGACTGCATGTCGGAGTTCTTGTAAATCGGAAGCACTAGATTGATAAATCAGCCATTCAATGTCTGATAAAGGGGCAACTTCACAAAATCGTTCATACCATTCATTGATATTTTCATTTGGCTGAAGAATTGTTTGTTTCCCAAATTTTAAGTAAATATCTTTAAACGAAGTAAAATAGGGGGAAGCAGGTGAGGTTGGATTTACTATAAAAGATTGAATTAATGGATAATTATTTAATTGTTGGATATTAAACTGACAGGTGGAAAACCCAAAATTTGAAGAAAAAATAAAGGCTAGAGGTAGAAAAAAAAGGATTGACGATTTCATAACCTTATTTTTTTACAATCATTTCGATTTTGTTCCTACCCAAAATGACGCGTTGTTCATTTTCCAATTGCTTTAATAATCTTGAAATGGCTTCCCTCGAAGCATTTAAATCATCAGCAATTTGCTGATGGGTGGTATGTAGTATTTTAGAATGCAGCTTCAGCGCTTTATTTTGAAGGTAGGCAAGTAAACGTTCATCCATTTTTTGAAAAGCAATGCTGTCGATGGTTTTCAATAATTCCTGCATGCGCATTTCATAACTTTTCATTACCCAATTGCGCCAGCTGGCATATTTTGACATCCATTCATCCATGTATTTTGAAGGGATAGCAATTAAAAGGGTATCTTCTTCAGCAATAGTTCTTATTTCACTTTTTTTATTCATCAGGCAGCAAGTAAATGACATACTACACGTTTCTCCATTTGATAAATAATAAAGAAAAATCTCATTTCCATCTGAATCCTCCCTGACGGCTTTTATTAATCCAGAAATAATGAGAGGCATACTTTTTATGTAGTTTCCAATATCAAGAATTACATCGCCATTTTTGAAAGTTACCATTCTGCCTACTGAAGCAATTTCTTCCTGCAGTGATTTTTCAGCCAATTGAGGATACACAGTCCTTACATAGTTTAAAATCAGAGAGGTATCCATTAATCTACAATTTTAGTTTAAGAATTAATTTTCCGCTGGAGGGTCATATTTTACCATTAAACCTAACCAAATAGATCTGGATAATCGGAAAATATAAACAAATAAAAGACCTAATATACCAATGAGCGCAGCAAATGATGCCGTTGTACTCCATTTTAAAACCCAATGTAAAAGCAATACAAAGGCTATGGAAAACCAACCGGTGAAAATATATGAGATGAACATGGAACCATAATAAAAACCTGGTTCCGGGAAAAATTTCTGGCCGCAATGATCACAGGTATCATTCATATCAAATGGTTTTGAAAATGAAAAAGTGGCAGTAGGATATAAATCACCGTGCATGCACTTTGGACATTTGAAGGCTAAAATGGAGATTGCTTTGTTGCCTTTTTTTGAAGGTGCCATTAATTATTTTTTTATCGCAATTAATTGAACTAAAGACGCCTTGCCCTGATGGAATGGACCTTCGTTTAAATCTCTTTGTGTTTTTGCTAAGTGTATGATATCCATAGATTTAAAATCTTCTGATAACTGATCTAAATACATGAGCATATCTATCGATTTTGGTCCACCAGAGTGCAAATGAATTTGATCTGTATGAAATGCTTCTAAACAAATCATACCCCCAGGAACTAAGGTTTGAATCACAGCTTTATGGAAAATAGACCTAACCTCTGGTATCTGATGGATGTAAAATAAACCAGCTAAATCATAAGTATCAGGAATATAATTAAAAGACTGTAGATTAGCAATCTGATAATCTATCGTTACTTTTTTTTCTTCAGCTAGAAGCAAAGCTTTATTCCTTCCTCCGGGGCTAAAATCAAAAGCAGTAACC
>Ga0209191_1002057_pt1 | contig 12717 bp, 8 predicted proteins | sample S_130626_EF_Meta_FD_187320 | JGI IMG/M metagenome (GOLD analysis project Ga0209191, IMG submission 187320) | Freshwater microbial communities from Lake Simoncouche, Canada to study carbon cycling - S_130626_EF_MetaG (SPAdes) (version 2) | ecosystem: Environmental > Aquatic > Freshwater > Lake ... | reverse complement strand
CCCGGAATAATTGGCGGCCAGGTAGAGATCTAGCTTGGGAATGTAGAGGACTTGTGTTCCCCAAAACCCCGAATGACAGTAGGCCTCCATGCCCTTCACCTGCACTTTGTACATCCCCATTCCATAGTCTAATTTTGGTTGGCTGGCATAGCTGCTCGACTCGAGCATTAGTGCCAAGGTGGACGGGTTTTCAAATATTTTCCCTTGAAAAAGCGCTTGGAAAAAGTCGGTCAATTCGGATGTGGTGGAAAGGATTCCTCCTCCTCCAAAATAATCCATGGTTGGGCTGAAGTTGTAGGTGTCTGTCCCCTGGTAGTACTGGTGGATACGGAGTTGATCGGTTTGAGGATCCATTCGTTCGAAATCAGTTCGGGCCAGACCCAATTTTTCCAATCCAAGCAGTTCTTTGATGCCCGCATCCAAGGACTTCCCTGTGTAGATTTCAATCAGTTCCCCCAAGATCACATAGCCCATATCTGAATAGCTAAACTGTCCTCCCGGAGGACCAATCGGATCCCCTTTCTCCACCCCTAATTGGAGTTGAGCGGTGCGGGTCCACTCGTAGACAGGCACGGAAAAAACCTTTTCAAAGAATTCAGGAGCATTGGTATGGTCAAAAAATCCTGCCGAATGCCTTAGAATTTGGGCAATCGTGATTTGCTCCAAATCATAGTCTTGTGCCAGAATTGTGGCATGGGTGGGTGAAAGGTGCATGGATATGGGGTCTTCCAGGCGTAACACCTTTTTCTCCATCAGCCTGAGAATTGCCGCCGCCACGTAGGTTTTGGTTACGCTTGCAATTCTGAAGGTTTGGCGAGCCTGCAAAGAATCCCCAATCTTAAGGTTGTTGATACCGGCGGCACCTGACCAAGCAAGTTTGCCATTTCCGGACTTGATGGAAAATAGGATTCCTGGATTGCTGGCACTGAGTTCGGATTGAAGTGACTGTTTAAAATTTTGCGCTGTTGTGAGTTGTACTGAAAGCCCTAGAATAAGTAGGCTAAGTAGGAGGTGGATTGGTTTCATCGGATCAATGGGGTAGGATTAAACAAGTTAGCATAGGGCTTACTCTTCTGGGATGGCCATGGTATGATTCGCAAGCAGTTTCCACTTGCCCTCCACCAGCGCGTAGGTCCGCATAAAATGGTAGTTGGTCGGTTGTGGGCCTCGGTCTACCACCGTAAATCCACTTACTACGGCGGTTTGTCCGAGGAGGACTACTTTTTGTTCTCTCGGGGTTCGGTTTCGGGTATCGTCTTGCTGCCCTGCACGAATTTTTTTTGCCCGACTGAGGGCTTCTTCTTTTCCATCGATTTGGCTTGCATGGTTATGCACCCAGATGAACTCCTCCGCCAAAAGCTCTTCCAAAACTTCAACCTCGGAATTCAAGAGTGCCTTTTCCCAGCTTTTATCCAGTTCCAAAAGCCGTTCTTGGGTAGTTTGGCCCATGGACGAATAGGCAATCAACAGTAAAGTCAATAGGAGTGGAAGGAATTTCATGGGATGGAATTTTGTTTTTTAATCTCCCTAAAATAGGAGTTTAACTTAAATACTGGGTACGACGAATGAAAAAGGCATAGTTGAACCCTTTACCGCGTATTTTTTTTAATTTGGATCACTAATTTGAATTGGTTTGTCTTGAAATATTAAAAATGGAAAAAGAAATCTTTAAAGACCTGTTAGCCCAAAATAAGCTGTCTTGTAGTTATGCGTTCAATAAGGTAAATGCCGAGAATGTGTCGAAGTCGTTAAATGAAAATACTGCTTCGGTTGGGTTCATTTACCGACATGTTGGGGAGACCATGCTCCAGTTTGGGTATTTTTTTGGGATTCCCTCTGCGATTCAAAATACCACCATGGGGAAGCAAGATGAAGGGCAGGGAAAGGATGTTGAGGAAAGTAAAAAGCTGGTTGAACAAGGGTTTAAATTACTCGAAGAAATTATTGAAAGTACGCCTAATTCAGGATGGTCAGAAATTGTGGAAACGCCATTTTTTGGAGCCTTGTCCAAAATCAGGTTGTTTTCCCATGTTTTATACCATAATTCCTACCATGCAGGGCAAATTGGCCTTGCAATAAAAAGAGGAATTTGAGTAGTTAAGCCTATTTAGTTCTTGAGGGATGCTCAGGTAAGCATCATTTTTGGGTGAATACTTTGCTACTCAACCGCCTTTTTTCAGTTTCAGGAGGGAAGGTAGATTTTTAAGAATATCCCAAATTCCCAACTCTTTTTTTGCTTCTTTTTGGAGCATTATTTTTGCCAATCGAATCGTGTCCTCATCCGCTTTGGACAGAGTTCCTGATTCGAAAGGTGGATTGGGGTCATACTCTATAAAGAGTTGGTATGCTTTTGCTTTTTCAACCCCAACAAGTTGACCCACCAAATACAAAGCCATATCAATTCCTGCCGAAACCCCTTGTGCCGTAATTATTTTCCCCTCTTGAATGTATCTTTCGCTGCTGGGTGCGGCTCCATAATCACTTAACAAATGCATGGCTGCCCAATGGCTGCTGGCTTTCTTTCCATTGAGAATTCCAGCTGCTGCTAAAATGATTGAACCCGAACAAACGGATGTAGTCCAAGCGGTTGTTTGATGAATTTTGCGAATCCAATTCAAAAGTGCAGCGTCTTTGGATTCTCTAATAAAACCTACCACCGATCCTGGGATTAACAAGATATCAGCAGATTGGATTTCAGAAATAGCATACTCTGCGACAATTTTCAAAAAGTGCGTGTCTGAAATAATCAGCCCCTTTTCTCTTGCAACGAATTTGACTTGTGCACCAGGAAGTCTGCTCCATACTTCATAGGGGCCAATAGCATCCATGACAGTGAGTCCGTTGTATAGGTAGATGACAATATTCATTCGCTAGCTTTAAATCGGAATGCAAAAATACCCAAAATAGTATGCCTTCATTTTAGATTCAAGAACGATTTTTTTCAAGATTGCTGGAAGTTTACCCCTTTTGATAACTAGATTTTACCTAATCCTTATTGGGTTTTAAGAAGAAAAAAGGGAGTGAGTCCAGCAACTACGGGGATTTTTCTTTCTCCATCGGATCCTGAAGTCGGGTAGCTGTTTGGTTTATGCGCTATTTTTTGCAAAGTCGAAAATGGCTCCAATTCCTACACCAATCGATAACCCAAATCCAGCACCCAAAGCCACACCAGTGGAGATGTCTCCAAATACAAGTCCCAAAGCGGAACCAAAAACCAACCCAAAACAAGCACCAAGAGCAATCCCGTTTCCGGAATTTTTATTCTTTTTTTCTTCCATTTGTGTAGTTAAACCCCTCATTTTTTGAAGCTGAAGGCTATTTAAGATTTCAATTTAGAAATTATTTGTCGATTGGTTGGTAATTAATTAATAATCTACTAAAATTGTAGACTAATAAAAAAACGATGTCTACTACCTTACACTTTGAAACTCTCCAATTGCATGCAGGTCAGGAACCTGACGCAGTCACCGGCTCTCGAGCGGTCCCCATCTACCAAACGACTTCCTATGTTTTTAAAAACACGGACCATGCCGCCAATCTATTCGGCTTGAAGGAATTCGGGAATATTTACACCCGAATCATGAATCCTACTACGGATGTGTTTGAAAAAAGGGTAGCGGCTTTAGAAGGAGGGGTGGCCGCCTTGGCGACAGCATCAGGACAAGCAGCCCAGTTTTTGGCATTAAACAATCTGTTGCAAGCAGGAGATAATTTTATCAGTAGTTCCTTTATCTACGGGGGTACCTACAATCAATTTAAGGTAGCCTTTAAGCGACTTGGAGTGGAAGTGCGATTTGCAGCAGGAGATGATCCCTCCGCATTTGAAACCTTAATCGATGAGAAAACCAAAGCGATCTATCTTGAAACAATTGGTAACCCTCGTTTGAATATCCCAGACTTTGAAAAATTTGCCGCCTTGGCTAGAAAACATGACCTCCCGCTTGTCGTGGACAATACCTTTGGTGCGGGTGGCTACCTTGCACAACCCATCAAACACGGCGCCAACATTGTAGTGGAGTCCGCCACCAAATGGATTGGTGGGCACGGAACAAGTATAGGAGGGGTGATTGTAGACGGAGGAAACTACAACTGGGGTAATGGGAAGTTCCCACAGTTTACTGAGCCTTCTGAAGGATACCATGGCTTAAAGTTCTGGGATGTTTTTGGAGAAGGAAATCCATTAGGGCTTCCAAATGTAGCCTTCATTACACGTGCTCGAGTAGAGGGGTTACGGGATTTTGGACCTTCGCTGAGCCCATTTAATTCATTTTTACTGCTCCAAGGACTCGAAACGCTTTCGCTTAGAGTTCATCGGCATGCAGAAAATGCCCTTACCCTTGCTACCTGGCTAGAAAACCACCCTTCCGTGGAGTTTGTCTATTATCCAGGGCTATCCTCTAGTCCGTATCATTCCCTTGCCAAAAAATATTTGCAAAACGGATTTGGAGGTGTACTGCAATTTGGAATTAAAGGAGGCGCTGAGCATGGGAAGAAATTTATTAACTCTCTTCAATTGGTAAGTCATTTGGCCAATGTAGGAGATGCCAAAACATTGGCCATTCACCCTGCATCAACCACCCACGAACAGCTTTCAGAAGTGGAACAAAAACAATCAGGGGTACTTCCAAATTTGATTCGAATTAGCGTGGGTCTCGAGCACATCGAAGACATCAAAAATGACTTTGTGCAGGCCTTCGCCAAATTGAATTAAGGCAACTAGAGCATTGAACATTTTCTTGTAACTTGTACTGTTATTCAGAAAATAGTTCAATGCTCAATAAAAAAACCCAATATGCTTTGCAGGCGCTTCAGTACCTCATTGAACATAAAACTGAGGGGCCTATACTCATTGCACAAATTGCCAGCGAGAAAAAAATCCCATTAAAATTTTTAGAAAACATTCTACTCGAACTCAAGAACATGGATGTCTTGAGCAGTAAAAAGGGGAAAGGTGGAGGTTACTTTATCAACCCAGAGGCAATCGAAACACCTTTGGCAAAGATCATACGCAATATCGAGGGACCCATTGCCATGCTGCCCTGTGCTAGCCTTAATTTTTACGAGCGTTGCGCCAATTGCGATGAGAAAAATTGTGGTTTACACGCCACGATGGTGTTGGTGAGAGATGCCACTCTAAATGTCCTAGGATCCAAAACCGTGGGTGATCTTGCTCAAAGGGATTAATTAACATTAAATGAAGAGCAAATCAATCGTTAGGCTGTGGAGTGTAGCGGAGGTAGGGCTTTACTATCTTCAATCCTTTAGGGAATTTGATAAGCGCGTCTTCGGTTTTAACTGCTGGCACTACAATTACATCTTCTCCGTTTACCCAATCAGCCGGTGTGGCTACACTGTAGTTGGCAGTCAACTGTAAAGAATCGATCACCCGCAAAACTTCCACAAAATTTCGCCCAGTAGATGCGGGATAGGTGATGGTCAACTTGATCTTCTTATCTGGTCCAATTATGAAAAGGGAGCGAACCGTGAATGTTTCAGATGCATTGGGATGGATCATGCCATAGGAATTCGCTATGGTTTTATCTGGATCAGCTAGGATGGGAAAGCCTACAGTTACATGTTGGGTTTCATTGATGTCCTTGATCCATTCAAAATGTTTATCCAGTGGATCCACACTCAAAGCCAAGACTTTGACATTTCGTTTCTCAAATTCTGCCTGCAATCCTGCCGTGCGACCCAATTCTGTGGTACAGACGGGGGTAAAATCAGCAGGGTGTGAAAAGAGTACCCCCCAGCTTGTGCCGAGGTATTCATGGAATCGAATGGTTCCAAGGGTGCTTTCTGCGGTAAAGTCCGGTGCGATATCTCCTAGTTGTATGCTCATAGCGTGTAAATAAACTACAAGTCTCCTAAAGAACCAATGAATTGTCTACTTTTTTTATAGACTTTTATTTTTTTTGTTTTGTGTCCATTGAATTTGATCTCTAAAACATAACGTTTGTCAATTTATTGCTGCAATCGCTTTTTGGTTTAAGTTACTTCTCCTATAAATTTTGGCTACAGCTTACTTGTTTTAGGGGAGCATATTAATCAAAACGTGGAGACTTTTTTTTCGCGCTGATGGCAATGGAATTGTGCTCTTTAATTTATGGATTTGAAATAATTTTTTGAGCACTCCGTGCCTCTTGAAAAGAAGACAATTCCTAGTGACAGCCAATTTTTTAACCTTATACTAGTTTTATAAAAAATATCATCCCTCAAATCCTACAAATTTATCTCAAATCCTTCAAAATGGAGGTGGCTGATTTCCTGAATTTACTCATCCTAATTTTTATATTCCTTAATTTATATCCTCATTAATCGATTGGATCAATTGTCGATTGGGAGGATTTTTCTCCGTGTTTATTTATATAGTTCCTTAGGTAGTCTCCATGAAAAAAATACTCTTTACCCTCAGCATCATCCTCTGCGGATTGACCTCCTATGGCCAGTCCACCTACTGGAAAAAATCCACTCAAAATTTCAGCAACAACAAAGTAGTTCAAGCCGAAACTCAGCCCTATCAAATCTTTGAACTGAACCAAAAAGCACTTCAGCGGCAGCTTTCCTCCGGAAAAGCAACGCGACTAAGTATGCCAACAAGCCAAGGAGGTTTTGAGGACTACCTGGTCGAAGAGAAGGAAAGTATCTCTAAAGAATTGGCCAAAAAATACCCGTCAATCAAAACCTACCAAGGGTATAAAATTTCTGATCCCAAAAGCCGAATTGCACTCACCTTATCAAGTAGTGGAATCTATCTCTATGCCTTTTCGGAAGCTTCCGAGGGGATGAGAATGCTGTCAACGAACACCTACATGTTTTACAAAATCAGTGGCAATCAGATTCTATTAGAGCAGTTTTCCTGTGGCGTGCCTTCCGCCGACCGATCTACCCTAGCTGATGCTAGCGGCAATCGACTGGATATAAGTAGTCAAACTGCAAGAAACAAGGTGGAAGGGGTACGTACACTTCGATTGGCGGTAGTTTCTGCAGGGGAATATGGGGAGATCAATGGAGGTACAAAAGAGACTGTTTTGGCCAACATCGTCAGTATCGTCAATGGCTTAAACGTGATCAGTCAACAAGATCTAGGGATTAGATACAACCTCATCGCGAATAATGACAAATTAATTTTTTTCAATAAGGCAACAGACCCCTACAACATCGAACAAAATGGCATTTCTACGAATTCATCCTATTTGAACACGAGAACTCAAGTAGTCATTGATTCACTAATTGGTCAACAAAATTATGACTTAGGGCATTTATTTATCGCCCGAAACGAAACACAATCTCCAGTTCCCTACGGCATTGGAAATGCCTACGGAATTGGAAACGTGGGTACCCCAGAAAAGGGATCTGGTTGGTCTTATTTCAGCAAAAGCACGACGAATGAACTCGGGTTTATTGGTTTGGTTTCTCACGAATTTGGTCACCACCTTGGAGCTTCCCACACTTTTTCAAATCAACCAGATGGCATGGTTACCCAATCCGAATTGAGCTCGGGCAGATCCATCATGTCTTATGGCCGTATCAACCAACCGGATTTGCATTACTACCACTACCACTCCATCCATCAAATCATTCAGTCTTTCAAACGCTTCCAGTATGGAATAGATTTTACTAAAGTAGGGACGCTTACTCCTTATGCCCAACAACCGCCCGCAAACATTAACTTAAAAGCGTACCACATTCCAATTAAAACACCGTTTGTATTGGAAACGCCAAGCGGACTAAAAAATTCAAATTACTTCTACAATTGGGAACAATTGGATTCAGATCTAGTCCTTCCAGGAAATTATTGGGGGTCTAAATCTCAGAAAGCACCCTTATTTAGTTCCACTTCTCCAAATGCAAATTCGCAACGCTACTTCCCAACCTACGCTCGGGTGCTTGCGAACAACCTGACGAGTGACAATACGGTTTTATCTGAAAATGCAGGGACCTCCATGCTCTTTGAAACGCTATCTGAGGTGCCTAGACAAATGACTTTTGGCTTGTCTGTCCGAGATCGCTCGGCAGCGCAAGGGGTATACTTGGATTCTACCCAAGTGACTACAGTGGCAAACAGCAAGCCATTTTCCATCCTAACCCCACTCACTGCCCAGGTGAATGCGGGCAATCCACTGACCCTTGAATGGGAGATCAGTAACACAAACGACAATCCGATCAAGGCTACCCAGGTAAACATTTTACTTTCTGTAGATGGAGGCGTAAAATTTGATTACCTCTTGGCCGAAAAAACAGCCAATGATGGATCTCAATCGGTGGTGATTCCAAATGTCGCTACCACGACCGCGAGAATAAAAATTGAACCCATAGATAATATCTTCTACACCATCAATCCAACGAATTTTGTAATCAACGCTACCCAATTAAGTTTATTTAGTTCGGCTACAGCCGTTGAATTGACTGCTTGTAACGAATACAAGCAAATCTTCAACTTGCAGGTTCAAAGCAACCAAGCTACTGCTACGTTATCTAACATCAGTTTTACAGGGGTCCCTCAGGGCTTAACTATCGCCCTAAGTAAAAGTCAGGTAGCTGTAAGTGAGTTGTTTACTGCTACAGTGACCAACCAAACAGCCGCTGCGGGTAATTACACCATTACCTTAAAAGCAGAACTCAATGGGACCACAGTAGAAAGACCCCTTGCGCTGTCTGTCTTATCGGCCACCTTAGCACCTGTGACGCTTACAAGCCCTGCTGCTGGGGGGACAGTCAACCAAAACTCCGTTGAGCTCAAATGGGATCAAGCTGCGAATACCCAAAAGGTGCTTCTGCAAATCTCAAAAGATCAAAATTTCAGCACCCTATTGGTTGATAAAATCATTTTTGGCACTAAATACCTTTTTAGTCCACTAGCAAACGGAACTACCTACTACTGGCGTGTCTATGCACAGAATGCATGTGCAACTTCTGCAGCGGTGAGCAGTAGCTTTACCGTGAACCTGGGTTATGAAAAGGCACTCAAGCACAACGCAGTTCTTTACAACACTTCCAACGGGCAATATCCGATTCAAGTCACCGATTCAAACACCATTAAGGAAGTGAAAATCAGTGTATCGGTCGCCAAGGGTGCGACTTCGCAACAAGCAAAGCTGAACGACATGACCATGACCTTGATCAATCCTTCAGGTCGAGCGGTTGTATTGGCAAAGCCAACTACTGAGACCACTATTGTGAACCTAAATTCGGTTTCCTATTTGTTTAAAGATCAAGCCCCAGATTTCAGCGCACCAATTTTTAATGAGGCAACCCAAAAATGGCAACTGACGGTCTCTCCTTTTGAAGCACTCAGCCAATTCAATGGAGGGAATACCTTGGGAAATTGGATCTTCAAGGTGGAAGGAAAATCGGATCAACTCCTCATTGAAGAGGTGGCTCTTGAGTTCCTTTCCAATGAACTCTTCAAAGCCCCAAGTGCAGAAAACTTAAACGTATTCTTATTCCAAAACGAAACGAAAGTTTCACTAATCGGAAAAAATTATTTGGGTCAATCCCTAGTGAACTCCAAGATAAAAATCAACAAACTCCCTTCAAATGGAACCCTAGTAGATAATCAAAATAATTTACTCGTCGTGAATACGGTCTATTCATTTACCGATGTGTATTTTGTTCCAAACCAAGGGTTTCAAGGGGTGGATGTCTTCAATTACCAAGTGATTGACATTGCAAACAACAATCTAGAAAGCACCACAGCGCAAGTTCGATTTGACTATAAAAACATCAAGCCTGCTTTGAAAGTCTTTGATGTATACACCTCTGTCCAGGTGGGTAAGTCCCAGACTTTAAATCTGATTTTCAAGAATGCTGAATTTTACAGCAACTATACGTACAGCCTAGCTTCTCCAAAATACGGAACAACAGAAATTAACGGAAACTCTATTCTTTACAAAGCTACAAGCGTAGGGGATGAAGCAATCGAAGTAACCTACACGACTGGAAATACGGTTGCCAAAGGCTACATCAACATCAAGAATTTCGGTGGTTATAAATTGATTACTGAGCCGCTTCAGGTAGTAAAGCGAGAAGACGTTGGTTTCAGAGTGGGTAGAGCAGTAGCTGTTAATGCGGATGGAAGCGTTTTGGCATCTTCACAAGAAATCTCATGGGAAGTAGGAGACGCAGGATTCAACATGAAAAACTACGAAGGAATAGCCAAAGTATTTACCCTTCAAAACGGGCAATACGTTCCTCTAGGGAATGAAATTAAGGGCCTTGGAGCGAATGACCGTTTAGGCTACCGTATCAGTTTGAGTGGTGATGGAAAAATAATCGCCCTAGCCACCAACCACGTGATGGGATGTATGAGTTGTGTTGCAGCTACCGATTACGTAATTGTATACCAATACGACGAGGCACTCAAAACCTGGGTCAAGAGAGGGGATAAGATCCCATTTGAGGGACAAGGAACAGGTCCTGGAGGAGTAGATATCAAAAGTGTTGATTTGAATTTTGACGGCTCTATTTTAGCGGTAGGCAATGCAAGAGAGCCTATCAATGGATTTGCCTCTGGCGCAGCATTTATCTACTCCTTTGATGAGATCACCAAAACTTGGGTGCAAAAAGGATCTACAATCAATACAGCCTTTATTGGTGCTCCTGACAAGGGAACTGATTTCGCTGCTTTTGTGCGACTGAATAAGGCAGGCAATCGACTCGTATTAAACCAGCCCTACTCGATTTTTAATCCTTCTAAAGCGGGAAATGTTTTTGCTTTTGAGTTTGAACAAGGAGACTGGAAATTAATGGGACAGCCTATTTCCGGAACTCAAGGTTTCGCATCTCAGTTTGGAAAAACCGTTGACATGAATGATTCGGGAGATCAAATCGTGATCAGCGAGAATTATGAAGTTATCTCTAACAACGAAATATATTTAGGGAAGGCACATGCCTACACCTACGATGTGGCTACAAAAAAATGGAAGCTGCTTGGAAATCAACTAAAGGGTCCAAAAATAACCCTATCAAAATCAATTGATGAATGGGGATATACGGATGAAAATGCGAAGGTTTCCATCAACGGTGCTGGAGACCAAATTGCCCTTTCGTTGAAGGTAGCTGAAAACCTTGAAATCAACCCGAATCAAAAGCACTTCATTAATGTGTACAATTACGACAAGGTTTTGGGTTCTTGGGCTGCGTTTTCAGCACCCTTTGCTACAGAAAATAGTACTCCAAGTGCGGGACATCGCCCTACCTATGCTGAAACAGTGATCAGTTCAAATGGTGCCAAAGTGTTTTTTGGTTCTGGCGAAGATATAGGCTACCCTGAGGATAAAACATTCATCAAGGTCTATGAAACCACCACAAACATCCTCCCAGACACGCAGGCTCCTGTTTTAGTGCTGAAAAACCCGTACACGCTTGCTCTCTCAGCTACTGGTTCTGCTGTTCTTGTGGCGTCAAACCTAGACAATGGCTCTACGGATAATGTAGGCATTACCGAAAGTACCATTTCCAAATCCACCTTCACCTGTGCGAATCTTGGACCGAACACAATCACCTATACCGCAAAAGATGCTGCTGGAAACACCACGACTGCTTCAGTAACGATTAACGTAGTTGATGAGATCAAACCTGTCCTAAAAGCAAAAACCAGCTTTACCATCAAGCTGGATACCGAAGGGAAAGGAGCTCTCAAGTGGGAAGACATCGATGAGGGCAGCACGGATAACTGTGCGATCAAAGACAAGCTGCTTTCCAAATCTGCCTTCACCTGTGCCGACCTAGGAGCTAGCAAAATAACCTACACCACAAAGGATGCCTCAGGAAATACCTCCACTGCCGAAGTGACCATTACGGTGGTGGACGACATCAAACCTACCCTCAAAGCAAAAACCAGCTACACCATCAAGCTGGATGCCCAAGGAAAGGCCACACTCAAGTGGGAGGATATCGACGAGGGCAGTAGCGATAACTGCAGCATCAAAACACGTTCCCTATCCAAAACTGAGTTTACTCGTACCGAAGGGGGAGACAACAAGGTCACTTATACGATCACTGATGCCAGCGGAAATACCAGCAGCACCGAGGTGACGGTTCGCGTAGACATAGTCCTCGCTTCACCTGAGCGACCTAAGGATGCCAATTTCTTGAGGGCTTACCCTAACCCAGTGAGTGACTACCTCTACCTTGAGTTTGCTGAGGGAGTTAATGCGAGCACTATCCGTAGTAGTTCCTTGGTAAATGCCTCCGGCAAAGTCATTGGAGAGCTGAGCCTTGAAGATGGCGGCAATGGTTTGCTTGGCTTCTCGACTCAATCGCTTACCCCAGGAATGTATTTCCTACGACTAAGCACGCGTGACACGCTACATCTAATCAAATTCACTGTAATCCACTAAGCCATGAAAAAATTTATTCCTTTCCTACTCCTTTGCCTTGGATTACTCGCTTCTTGTGGAGAAGATCCAAAAACTCCTGAAGAGCTGGCGCTCGAAAAGTTGAGCGGAGACCTGGGTACCAACTATACGTTGGGTACAACAGGTTACGTGAAACGAAGTCAAGTGGATGAAACACGATTTTATCCTGGATTTACCTTCCGAATAGATGGTGCCAACAAGTCGTATACCACTACTGGAGCTGCGGATTTATTTGAAGCTAGTGGCAACTGGGAATTTGTAGGAACCAACTTTGACAAGATTCGACTAACAGGCAGTAAGCCGGCCTCTCAGGTAGATATTTCCTACACCAAGAATGGGCAAGACCTGATTTTGG
>Ga0209191_1002056_pt1 | contig 12720 bp, 13 predicted proteins | sample S_130626_EF_Meta_FD_187320 | JGI IMG/M metagenome (GOLD analysis project Ga0209191, IMG submission 187320) | Freshwater microbial communities from Lake Simoncouche, Canada to study carbon cycling - S_130626_EF_MetaG (SPAdes) (version 2) | ecosystem: Environmental > Aquatic > Freshwater > Lake ... | reverse complement strand
CTCTCTTTTAACGTCTGGTAGATCTAAATCCTCTACTTCTCCCATTTGTTTAACTGTATTAATTTTTTCTCTCATCCTGCCTAAGCCTTCTGCATTATTTAAATTCAATACTTCTGTGATTTCTTCTTCATTTTCAGTTAAAATAAATACTTCTTGAGCATTTCTGAGTCTTGGATTAGAACTATCAAGACCTTGTTCCATTTTTTGTTTTTTTGTTTTTCGTTTTTGAAAAATGATCCATCCATCAAGCATATCATCATCTTCTATAATTTTATCATCTGGACATTCTGGATGTTCATAAACATTATCATACATTTTAGTAATATTAACAAGGCTTCTCTGCTCATCTGTCCAATCTATAACTTGAGTATTAAATGTATGATCTTTATTAGCATTCCAATATGATCTCCATAAATTACTTCTAGCTATAGCCTTAAATGTACTCATTCCTATAGTATTCTCGTTAATAATATTAACTAAGCTATTAAAAAACTGATAAGAGTCAGCATTTTTATTGTCACTATTTTGAAATACTAATTTATTGTTCTTGTATAATGTATGACAAATTATAAGTTCGTTTTTAAGAGATGAAGCATAGCCTTCTAATGTATTGTATAAAAAGTCTTGCTTGGTTTTTAAAACCCTATTAAGTTGGTCTTCATTAGATCTGATCTTTGGTCTAATTTTTTTTACCATGTCTTTATTCATAAAGTTTTTATAAAGGTCTACTTTTAAGTTGTCTATATTTTTTTGTAATAATTCCAAGCTTTTTTCAGTATCTTTTTGCCATAATCCTAAGGCTATCATAGCTTTGGTGGAATTTTCTTCTCTAATCCATTCATTGTATTTTTCATCATTAATGATATTATTATACAATAGATTTGCTTCATACTTCAGTGAGTTAGAAGCATATTTAAGCTCATACCTTTCATTATTAAAGAAAAATATGAGATATCCACATAATATTCTGTTAAGATACAACTCAATATCTGCGTCATTCATTTGATTCTCTAGGCTTCTTTAGCTCTAGAATTTCCTTGTCCTTAGATTTTAGCTGCTGCTGTAGAAGATCTATAACCTTTTGAGAATTATAGACATCTACATATAGCCGTCCTATCATATTAAAAAGTTCATCCATATTATCCATACTAATCCTCGAACCATATCCTGAATTAATTAATAATTATCAGCCACTAGCAAAAGTACCATTAACAGTAACCTTTAGGAAGTTGAATGTTTGGTAGCTATAAGTTACCTGAGCATTACCACCACCAGTATCTCCACCAGTATAATTAACACTAGTAAGCTTATTCTTAGTGCCTAGGTCAACGTTCATGGTATCACTACCACCAGTACCACAGACTTTAACAACAATACTCTCATCAACAAGATTCTTAGAAACAGCACAAGATCCAGAACTTAAGAAGTCATCAGCATTTACTTCATCTCCTTCTGTAGATGTAGTAACGAATTCTGATGTAACTTCTAATGGGAACTTAACATAGCGACAGTATGGAGCTAGCCTACCAAGCTCATTGATAGCTTCTCTTCCAAGATTTGCTCTAACGTTGATGCTCTGCAAGTGAGCACTATTACGGCCAGGAATACTAGCTGGAATAGTTGATCCTGACACGTTAACGTTAATTCTACGAACAGCATGTTTAGCTGTTTGAGGTACTGTTTCACTAAAAGGACCATTAAAAGTACCATCACTCCACTTCTTGCTGTTACCAACGAGAGTAACATCTTCAGTAGCAAATCCATCAAGAGGAAATGTATATCCAATACTGGAAAGATACATACCTGTGCAGTTAACAAAAGAAGTTGGAGTTCCTGCTGCTGCTAGTTTGGTATCGTCAAATACTCCCAACATAAAATTAACTCTATTATTAGCTAGTTCACCGATATTCTTACCAGATCCATAATTAGCTTCGGTCCCACCCATGCATAATAGATAAAGAGGAACTGTTCCATCAAGACTCTTTTGAAGAGTAACTTCAATTTCTGGAACTCCTTCTACGTTATCATAAAGTTCTTGCTGTCCTAGTTCGAATAATTGTGTTAGAGTAAAGTTTGTTGTGATACCAACACTCTGTAAACCCTTTGGATAAACAGCAGTACCAGTTGAAAAACTGCCGTTGGTATTGGCTTTTACTGGCTGTAATTGAACTGCTTGTGTTGCGTAGTAAATTCTCTTATTTGCCATTTTAAGATCTCCGATATGTTGGTAAGAATTGATAGGACCGAGAACTTTAAATCTAAATAGCTATCATTGTAAGCTAATGAGTTTTACACCAAAAAAACCAAATCACGGATAAATTTTTAAACTCCAACGCACAATACCATTAAATAAAGAGGTGCTGAAATTATTCATTTCTATAGTATCAGCCGATTTAATAAAGCATGTTTTATACTGATAATCAGAGTTTGTAACTAGTTGATTATATGGCAATCCTGATGGATTTTTCTCTCCTCTGTAGTTTAGTAAATAAACTGTGTTTTTGACAACTTTATTAATATCATATAATATTAGCCCCTTATCCTTTTGAGTTAATAATATATCCATAAGAGAAACTCTTTGAGCCACAGTTTCTGTGAATATATGAAGTAAAATATCTTGGGTAATCATATTCTTAGAACTTCCTAGTTCATATGCTTCTTGATTATTTCTAGAAATAATTTCGATCATAATAAAAGGCATTTGTATTTTATGATTAGACAATATTTGACTATATGGGCTATTATCTGTACTAGTATATAGGGTTCTGGTTAATTCTTTCCACCAAACAGTCTCGTTTGACTTGTATATTTGAATATATCTATATGCATAATTTAATTTGACCAAACTATTAACACTAACGGGATTATCAAATGTAATTTTACCTAATGGGTAATTGATATGATATCCATAGCTACCGCTACCTGTTGGAGCAGGAAGATAGGTGCTGTTGAGATAAATACCAGATACAGGGTTAATATTTTTGCTTGGATTAAAACCTGCTCCATTCTCATAAACCCAGTCCTTTACGGGGCCTTCCCAAGTGTTAGTCTTGTTAGCTAAGTTGCCTGTGGGAGAGATTTGGGGTTTTAATGTGTAAAGTCCAGGGGGTGTTCCAGAAACCATATTAACATTCACATATCCGTCTATCTGTAAAAAAGACCAATCCAAGAAATGCTTTAGATTATCTTCTACTTGAGAGATAGAATATTTTTCGTTAATATTTGTTATATGATTAAATTTTGTATAGTCGAATTCGCTCATAAATATTTCTCAATATATGTTTGCATAACTTTTAAAATTTTAGTTTCGGTTTTCTCTATTGCTCTTGTTGTCCAGTTATTGGAGATTGTTCCAGCAAATTCTGGTGGGACTCTCCAGTTTTTATTTGAATCTACCATGATAGCCATTCCTGTTCTTGAGCTTGGATTCGGAGCAATTTTTACTTCAAAGTTTTTAACTATAGGTTTATTGGCTTGAAATAATAACCAACTAAGCCACGGAAGTTCATAACCCCTGCCTCCATCCACAACTTTTGCGGATTGATTATTAATAATACCATTTATATCGTCAGATTTAATCATTGTTAATTTATATTCACCAGATAGTCCTAAATTATTTATTGTAACTGGTTTGTATTCAAGATTCAATGTGTTCACCATCTCTTCTATCACAATATCGACAGTTCCAGAATCAGGTATTCCAAATTCATATTTTAGTGATCCAGACATTAGGGACTCATATTCTGGTTCTTGTTTTAATGCCTCTGATATTACTATTTTTACTTCTGTTATAATTTCACTTATTGCTTTACTAAAAGTAACATTTAGATGATTTTTCATTTCTGTTAATATTAGATTTCTGATTTCGCTATTTGATTCTAATAGTTTTAATTCTATTCATTGTCTTTTCCACATCGTAATGATGTAATCGTTGCTTCCAAAACCACAAGGATTTGGATCCCCTGCTCTCTCGTAAGTATAATTGCCATATTTGTCTATATTGGTATCAATAACTATTTCTTTAGCGTTTTTAATTTTATTGATATATTCTGAAGAACATATTGTTTGAACCATTCCGTCTGTCAAATTTACAGTCTTAGAAGACCAATTCAGCCAATATTTACTATCAAATATGACTCCTAAATGAATAGTCTCTTGAGCGCCAGAAATATCAGTTCTATATCCAGAACCCAAACAAATTGGACATATGCGTCCTTCTAAGAAAGATATTGGACCAGTTCCGTTATATATATTAGAAGATAATAGTGTGATGGGATCAAATTTACAATTATTACAAAGCTGCTGAGAAGTTGTTTCTGAGTCATACCTAATCAAGCAAGGTACAGAAAGTGAGTTCTGAGCAAGAATAGTATCTATTGCTTCTTTAAATAGGTTTTTGAATTCGGAGGTAATAATATTGTTAAACATAATTAGTATTGAATACTTGTGACAGGATAGGTTGGGTTTATATCAACAGAAAGATTGGTACTAAAACTAGAAGGTTGTTGATATAAAAAACTCTGTATATTAACAAATTCTTCACGAAGAGTATTTCCCTGTGATGTAGATGATGAAATATTGTTGAAATATCCATTCACGATTACATATGCTGTATATGTTTTGTTGCTTTGATTAGTTATAACAAGATCCATAAATATTCTTGCTCCTAATCTTGATAAGTAATAATTAACTTCCAGTTATCTATAACCCCAGAAGTACCAGCGTCATTATCTCTAACGTGCAATGTCCAATCTCCTGAAGTTGGAATATAGTTACGCAGATGTGAAAACGAGCTTAGGAGGTTATCATTATTCATAACCCCAGTGTCAAATCTAGTACTACGGGTTTTATCTATAATCTTACACATACCACCATTTCTAACATTGTTGATATTCACTTGAGGTAATGCTCTATCAGAGAACATGAAGCTGAATCCTGGTATGTATCTAGATATTTTATGGTTAGCAAATAGTAAGATTTTATCTCCGGAAGGAGGAGCTAAAAACATAGAAAGGTCTTGGGGGCTGTTATGATTAAGTCCATTTATTCCAATCTCTACAGTATCTATGCGTCTATTGTCCATAACAGAAATGGTGTTGGTATTATTTTGATTATCTTGAATATAAATTCGAGAACCATTATATATGGTTGAATCAAATGTTGAGCAATTAATTTCACATACATCTAATACTTGTCCATTGATTGGTTCTTGGATATCAAAAGCTGGAATGGTGGTATTTCTTTTAATTATGCTAATAACGCCTTGGGAAAGCCGATATCTTTTAAGTCCACTGCCAGGATATTGTTCATTAGGTTCTTGTAAGTCCAAATCATAGTTAGCCGAATTAAACAAATATGTGTTGGTTATTCTAGCTGGTAAGTTTAATACTATCTCTCCATTTGAATATGCAATAAAAGAGTAATCTATTGTTTTAGTGATATTATCAAAAACATAAATATCTCCGGTATCTGTTACGAATTTGAGTAAAATATACCAGTTGGTAAGGTTTGTTCTTATGTTATTCTCATCAAAATAACGAAAAGTTATTTGAAAATCAGATCCTTGTTCTATAGAAAATGAATGATTGGCTGCTGGCATAGGGTTTTGGTCCTTTTATGAATAAAAGTCTCGGGATCTGTCTGAACTATAACGAATAGCACTAGGGTCAAATTTATTACCAACGAATGGAGAAAGAATAGATTTGATACCATTGGCATTACCAATCTCGTATTGTAATCTAAGCTCTTGATACATGGCGCATGGTCCTTCTTCTAGAATTATTTGATATCCTTTAAGATTACCACCAACACTTAAACTGGCGGGCCCTAGAGCTGCTCTAATACCCTCAGAAGCAGCCTTTGTTCTGAAGGTGCTCTGGTCTAATAAACAAGCAGCTTTAAGAGCAACAAATCCTATAAAGTCTTGGTCTGGAGATGCTAATGTTGTTGGGTCAGGATTAATGGTCATTTTAACTGTATCTATTGTGTAAGTATTAGCAAAATTTATCTCTCTTTTGACATACTGAGCTGCTACAGCAACTAGTTGTTCTATTCTATCATCACTATATGTTGGGGTTTCTGATAAATCATTTATCCAAACTCTGACTATAAGGGGTATTTCAGATTTCCAGCTCATATTTTTGACCCTTTTAAGGTGACAGAATCACTAATCTTTAATACACCTTATATGATTGGTGTAGTATTTTAATTAACTGGCTAATAATGAATTTATTGCATTATGGTGGTGGACTTGCTACTAGATAGATCTATAATAAAAGATAAGTATCCTATTATCCAAAATTTCCTGATGCTGAATATATCATATGCTTTGTAAGTTATCTTTAAAAAATCAAGGCTTCATTCATCCTTTACTTGTTCCTTTGTCAGATTCTATTGGACCATCTTTAAGTAATCCTACAATCTTGGTTTCAAGAAATGATGAAATTCTTGTAAATCTGAGAAATTTAAACTATGTTCTTTATCATAGTGAGAACGGATTATTTGAGCATAGCTGGGGACCATTGTGCTATTTGCATAAAGAAAATGATCAAAGATTAGTCACTAATAATATTGTATGTAAACTAGATTGTGACTACAACATAGTGTCTTCTCAGCTGATTGATACAACATTTTTGGACGAAACCCCAATGTGGGAATTTGTTGGTCTAGAGGATGGAAGATTAGTTGAATGGGATAATAAATTATTTTTGAGTGGTGTGAGGAGGGATACTACCGTCAATGGTGTTGGAAGAATGGAGTTGTCTGAGTTAATATATAAGAAAGATAAACTTATAGAAAAAAGTAGATTACGAATACCTGCGCCAGGAAACGATGATAGTTACTGTGAAAAAAATTGGATGCCAATATTAAATAAGCCATATACTTATATTAAATGGACCAATCCTACAGAGGTAGTTGAGGTTAGTCCACAAGATAAGACTTGTAAAACTATTGTTATCACAGATAGAAAACCCACAGGAACTAATTTTGATTTAAGGGGTGGATCTCAGGTTATATTTTTAAATGGATATTATTTAGCCATAGTTCATGAGGTAGTCTTATACAATTCTGAAGCAGGGCGAAAGAATGCTGATTATAGTCATAGATTTGTGGTGTGGAATGATAGTTTTGAGTTAGTGGAAGTTTCTGACTCATTTAAGTTTATGGGGGCCAAGATTGAGTTTTGTTGTGGATTAGCAGAAGTTGCTGATAAATTATTGATTACTTTCGGATTTCAAGATAATGCAGCATATCTATTGGGTATGCCCAAAAATCTCTTAGGACAATTTTTAAAAACATATGAATAAAGAACTAATAGATTATATTAATGATCCAGAAAATGCTCTGGTTAATTTTGATTTGGCTAACTGGTATGATGAACAGTCCCATGCCTCTCCTGCTTGTAGCTATTATCTAAGATGCTCAGAACTAACAGAAGATAAATCTTTAGCATATGAGTGCCTATTGCGCTTGTATTTATGTTATAGACAACTGTCTAATAGAGATTATACCTGTGAAAATCTACTAAAAAGTGCTCTTTATTTATGTCCACAAAAACCAGAAGCTTATTTCTTCCTAAGTCAATTCTATGAATATAAAAGTAATTGGATGGACTCCTATTTATACTCATCATTAGGATTAGAGCTTTCTGATTGTAAGCCTTCAAGCCTTAAGAAGAAACTGGGTTATGAATCGAAATACATGCTTCTTTTTCAAAAAGCAGTAAGCTCGTGGTGGTATGGAAAGCCAAAGGAATCAAGAATGCTTTTTAGACAATTAAAGGATGAGTATGGAGATGTTCTTAATGATTACTATTTCAAACTAATTGAAAAAAATCTTATAAATTTAGGTTCTGGATCAGATACCGAAAGTTCTATTCGATATAAAAAATCAAAATATGATCTTAGGTTTAAGTTCGAGGGTTGTGAGAATATTGAAGAAAATTTTTCTCAGGTTTGTCAGGATCTGTTCGTTCTTTCTGCTCTAAACGGGAAAAAGAATGGAACATACCTAGAAATAGGTTCTGCTCATTCTTATCATAATAGCAACACGGCCCTACTAGAAAAGCTTGGATGGACAGGCATAGGACTAGAAATGAATCCAGAACTAGCAGACATGCATAAAAAAGAAAGAAAGAATACTGTCTTATGTGAGAATGCACTAAAGATAGACTATGAAAAGCTATTAGTTGAAAATTTTACAGATAATATTATTGATTACTTGCAACTAGATATTGAACCATCTAGTAATACTTTTGAAGCTCTGCTATTGATGCCTTTTGATAAATATCAATTTAGAGTGATAACTTATGAACATGATCACTATGTAGATATGAGCAGATCATACAGAGAAAAGAGTAGAAGATATTTAAAGAGCATAGGATATACTCTAGTCTTTAATGATATAGCCCCTAATGAGGGATGTACTTTTGAAGATTGGTGGGTAAAGGCTGATCTTGTAGACCAGAATACTTTGCAAAATCTAATGTCTTATCAAAAACAAGAAATAAATCTAGCAAAAGATCTAATGATTAAAGGGGAATTATGATTATTTCATATTGTTCTCAAGTTAAAAATAGATTTTATCAGTTTCAACAAACTTTTTCTCATAATATAAATCATATTAAGAATAATCCAGACACTGAATGGATCATTGTGGATTGTGATTCAAGAGATGGATTGTATCAGTATATGTCAAAATTTGGAATCTCCGATAGAGTTCATTATCATAGAACATTAAATTATCATAGTTATTCAATTCCAGTTGCTAAGAATTTAGCCGTGCGGTTGAGTTCTGGAGATTATGTGTTTAATTTGGATATTGACAACTATATTGGAAGTGCCACAAGTCAAATCAAAAGTCTTGGAGCAAAAATTGGCGTATGTTGTGATATTTTTAAGCGTGGAGTTTATGGTAGAATAGGATGTTCTAGAAGAGTTTTTAATATGGTGGGTGGTTATGATGAATCTTTTTTACCGGCTGGAAAACACGATATAGACTTTATGGCTAGATGCAAATTAATTAATTATTATTTTAAGCATATTCCCTGTGCTATTAATCCTATTTTAAACTCTAAGATAGAAACCACCCTTAATACTGGTAGCAATATGGACTGGGAAACTATGAATAATCTGAATGGAGAAAAAATGGAATATAATATAGAGAATAAAATCCATTGTCCAAATACAAAATTTACAAGCTGCGATTTAGAATACAATTTTACTAAGAAGATTACCCTACCTGAGGAGATAATATAATGTTATTAACATTAAATAAGCAAAGAATGGACCAATTAACCCCTGATCAAATAGAGTATTATAAAAATCAGTGTGGGGATATTCTAAATGCTCCACTACCAAGTATCACACAAAGCTCTGCTGAACTAAAACAAAAAACAGGAGTTAATAATTTTACAAGTTTAGCCCCCTTTTATCATCCAGACCCAAACTCTTCAACAGGATTTCCTTATATCCGAATTGATGGAACTAAAAATCTTGAGTCTAGAAAAAGTTCTGATAGTCCATACTTAAATTCTCTGCTATCTTTAGTATCTTCAGCATCTATTTTATACTACTACACTAAGTATGAAGACTATGCTATTAAAGCTATGGAAGCTCTTCAAGTATTTTTTCTTAATGAAAATACTAAAATGAATCCTAGCTTAACATATAGCGGGCTAGTTATTGGAGATAGTATGGATGATCTAAGAATTAGGGGAGCTATTATTGATACTAATATGTTATCAGTATTACCAGATTTTATTGAACTACTTAAAGCTAGTGCACATTGGACAGCTGAACTAGATAGTGGAATGACTTTATGGTTTGATTCGTTAAGTGATTGGTTTAAGACTAATCCTAGGGGAGTGTTGCAGGCTAGTTATAGCCATAATATAAAAACATCTTATATGAAACAATTATGCTCTTATCTCTGTGCTTGTGGAAAAGAAGTAGAAGCAAGAACTTATTTGGAGAATAATTTAACAGCTTTACTGAGTGCTCAAATAGATGTGGATGGTAAACAGGTCTTAGAAATGAACAGAGTAAAAAATCGACATTATAGCAATTTTAATTTAACCTTACTAGTAAATCTAGCTACTATAGCTAACTCGTTGGGTATTAATGTTTGGAACTATGAGGATAGTGAAGGTAAGGGAAGTATCAAAAAAGCTATGAAGTATTTAGCTTATTATTATTCTCATCCTTCTGAATGGACAACTTCTGATGAAGCTAATAATTCTGCTATGACAAGATCATGGCTGCAAGCTGGAGTAGAATTATATGATGATCAAATCTTACAAGATGTTTTTAGAGAAGTTAAGATTTATAATTTTACCAGCGTTACAGACTATATTACCTTACCCAATTAGGTGAAGTATAATACAATTCCACCGGGAGAACCATTTGTTGCCGAGTTGACATTAGCATTTCCTGCAACGCCCTTAAATCCAGCAGTAAGACTACTTCCAGAGAGCGTTATAGCGGCTACTCTTCCTTGAAAATCTAATGTTCCACTAGCATAGAATGTTCTATTAAAAACACCTCCAGAACCAACACCATTGCTTCCTAAAGGATAACTTGGAGGAACACTATAGTTACCTAATGCTCCTGCTCCTGTTATTGTAACTCCACCATAAGTTAGTGTAGTATTTCCTCCAGAAGTACTACTACCATCTCCTTGAAGTCCTGCCGCTCCTACAACATAGGTCACTGTTGCTCCTCCAGTAACGCTATATGTTTTGACCGCTTCTCCGCCATAATAACCATCATCTGTTCCTTGACAAGCACTAGTATCATATGTTCCACCAGAACCGCCCCCAATAACCCAAGCTTTCATGCTTGTGGCTCCTGTTGGTACTGATCGACTAGTTCCGGTAGTTACTACAAAAGCTACTGGAGTAAAAGAACCAGCTCGTGTTGGTGTTGGTGTGGGTGTTTTTGTTGGTGTTGTCGTTGGAGTAACTGGGATAGCGCTAGATGTTGGAGTTGGTGTTGGTGATGATACTAAAGATATTTTCTTAAAGTGATTAAATCTAGAGCTAAACATAAAGATTAATAGTTTTGACTATATGCTCCATACCATGAAGTTCCATCACTAACAAAACTTAAAATGTCTACTTTACTAGCTGTTACAGTGACTGTGGGAGCTACGCCTCCTGACCACTTAACGCCAGTAAAAGTCGATGTAAAAGAACCAGATCCAGTATTTAGAAATAAAGTAAAGCTTTTTCCAGCAGTAGCAGTTGGCATAGTAAATGTACAATTACCAGTAAGAGTACAAGTTTGAACAGTTCCATTTGTTAAAGCTATTGTTTTAGCAGTAGAGCTGTTACCTATAGCTACGACACTTTCAGTAAAATCGTTAAAGGTTAAAGTTCCGGCTAAATTAGTATTTCCTACTACGTGTAATTTGCTAGTTGGTGAAGCTATTCCAACACCCAAATTAGTTCCATCGAACACAAAATCAGAAACTCCAGATGCAATATTGCTTGAGTTTTTGTAAACAACCTGATTTGCTGAACCAGCAACTGGTCCGGTAATGCCTTGTGTTCCCTGACTACCAGTTAAACCTTGACTTCCTGTTATTCCTTGGGTACCAGTTGTTCCTTGAGTCCCAATACCAGTTATCCCTTGGATACCTTGAATTCCCTGACTGCCGTTACTTCCAGCGGTTCCTTGGCTACCGTTGCTTCCGGCAGTACCTTGACTACCATTACTTCCCGTGGTTCCTTGGCTTCCATTGCTTCCAGCAATACCTTGGCTTCCATTACTGCCATTGCTTCCAGAAGCGCCTTGACTGCCATTGCTTCCAGCAGCACCCTGACTACCGGTAACGCCCTGACTACCACTACCAGCAACTCCTTGAACGCCTTGCGTTCCTTGAGCTACTGTTGTGCTAAGAGTAAGAGTATCTGTTCCTGAGTTGTAGGTAAACGCTATGTTGCTTCCTGCGACTAAGGATGTTGTTAAATTTGCGTATGATCCTTGAGTTCCTTGAGTTCCTTGACTACCTATTATTCCCTGACTACCATTACTTCCGGCTGTGCCCTGACTGCCGTTATTGCCGGATATTCCTTGGCTACCAGAGCCTGTAATTCCTTGGCTGCCAGTAATACCCTGACTGCCGTTGCTTCCAGAAGAACCTTGACTACCCGTTATTCCTTGACTTCCAGTATTCCCAGAGATTCCTTGACTCCCAGAACTTCCTGTAATCCCTTGACTACCATTATTTCCAGAAGTGCCTTGGGAACCATTATTTCCTGCTATGCCTTGACTTCCAATAGTGCCTTGACTACCAGTACTTCCAGTAATTCCCTGTATGCCTTGACTTCCACTTCCCGTAATGCCCTGAGTACCTTGACTACCGGTACTTCCAGTATTGCCTTGAATTCCTTGTCTACCTTGAACACCCTGACTACCACTTCCGGTAATTCCTTGGAGACCTTGCGTACCTTGTGCTACTGTTGTACTAAGAGTTAAGGTGTCTGTTCCTGCATCATAAGTAAATGCTATATTACTTCCTGCAACTAAAGATGTGGTTAAGTTTGCATATGATCCTTGAATACCTTGAATTCCTTGACCTCCTGTTGTTCCTTGGCCTCCTGATGAGCCTTGAATTCCTTGTCTACCTTGAACGCCCTGACTGCCGGTACTTCCAGTAATGCCCTGAGTACCTTGAACGCCCTGACTGCCGGTACTTCCAGTAATGCCCTGAGTACCT
>Ga0209191_1002055_pt1 | contig 12724 bp, 8 predicted proteins | sample S_130626_EF_Meta_FD_187320 | JGI IMG/M metagenome (GOLD analysis project Ga0209191, IMG submission 187320) | Freshwater microbial communities from Lake Simoncouche, Canada to study carbon cycling - S_130626_EF_MetaG (SPAdes) (version 2) | ecosystem: Environmental > Aquatic > Freshwater > Lake ... | reverse complement strand
CTGATGAGATAGCAGCTCTTAATGAAACGACTCAGATTCCGGGTCTGAGATGGGATCAATTATTAGGTCTTCAGATTGATAAAGTCAAAGCATTAAAGCCTACACAAATCATGAAATTGACTAAATTACAGATGGCGGGAATATCTGCACAGGCAATGAATACTTTTGCAGCCTCAACAATACAATCGTTAACGGAAAGCCAGTTATCCGGGATTCAGGCATTCCAATTCTCAGACCTATCTGTTTCTAGTTTGAGTGCACTAACTGATAAGCAATTTGCTTCATTAAGCCCAGAACAAATTACCAAAATCAAACCTGAAAATATTGCAGCCCTATCATCTCCAGTGATTAAAGCCTTGAGTACCAAGCAAATGAATCAAATGAGTTCCTCGCAAGTTGCAGCTCTGACCACTGATCAATTGGCACAACTAAGCGCATTGCAAATAGCAGGATTAAACCCTGCCTCTCTCGCATCTATTGGGAGCAGCAAATTTGCGTCACTTAACTCTACGCAGCTAGTCGGCTTGGGCGCAGCACAAATTGCCAAATTAACTAAAGAGCAAGTGGGCTCATTCTCAGCGCAAACCTTAAGTGCTTTAACCCCCTCCCAGTTTGCAGGATTGAGCACTGAGCATCTTGACACCTTAACGAGTGATAAGACTATAGGGCTAAGTGCTTTGCAATTAGGCGCTATCTCGGCTAGTAGCTTCAAAGGCATGAAACCTGCAGTACTGGCTAGCCTTGGTGCCAATCAAATCAGTAGCCTTAATCCATTACAGATGTCTGGGTTTACAAAAATACAATTAGCTGCTTTGACCAATACCCAGGTGGGCGCTCTTAGCGCAACGCAGTTAAACGGAATAGACCCACTCAGTATTTCCAGTTTAAATATCAGTGCGATTAACTCCCTAACAGAATTACTGCTAAAGGGATTAAATGCCTTACAACTTCACTACCTAACACTCGATGGAAAACTGAACGCCACTCAGATTACTAAATTAAGTGGCTCACAAATAGCTGCTATTACCAACTCCGCTATAAAGTTATTGGGCTCTGAAAACATAAAGACACTTAGTGCATCGCAACTAAATGGTATGACTGCTCAGCAATTAGGTTTCTTATCAAGCGCACAGGTAAGTGCATTAACCCCAGAGCAAATCAAAGCACTATTACCCAAGCAGCTCGCTGCTATTAATTCTGCTGCCATACCCGCACTGAAATTGGAGGCTGTGACCACTATCCAAATGGCTGCTTTGACAGCTGGCCAAGTGAGTCAAATGAGCTCAGATCAAGTGAAAAATCTAACCCTCGCTCAAATTGGGGCAATTAACTACAACGCAATAAACAGCATGTCACAAAATAATTTTGATACTTTAAACTTGGCAGGCCTAAGCTCTATTCAGCTGTCTGCCCTTTCAACTATCAAAACAGGAAAGCTAGCTCCTGACAAAATTGGGCTTCTTACTCCAAGTCAATTTTCTGGTCTGAGTGCAAGTGCGCTAAACCAGTTCAGCGTGGAGCAATTAAAGCAAATTACAGCACTCCAACTTGGAGCGCTTGGCCCCTCTACCTTAAATAAACTCTCCTCTAAGGTACTCAAAAATTTAGACCCAACGCAATTAAAAGGTCTAGTGGCGAACAGCAATAATCTGGGAGCCGATAATCGCGGCATTCTGTTTAGTAGACTAGTTTGATCAGCACCTTAAACCCTAATTGACTATTGATTAATCATGAAGCCATTCTACAAATACATAATCAGCGCGCTCGTATTTTTGGGTCTCGCACTTTCAATAGATCAATTCATTTGCAACAAATGGGTCTACCATGATTACGCTGCCGGCATAGATCGTAAGCTGGCCTGTTTTTGGAAATCGTAAGCTTTGCCTGCTAAGCCGTTTTACTCAAAACGTTTGAACTATTAAATCCTTTGTTACTAAAGAACCATCATCACTCATGACCATCAAAAATGCCGCAGACATTTTGGCCCACCTTCATCAAGGGCAGGTTGATCTTGGAGTAAAACGTGTCGAGTCTCATGATGCTCAAATTGCTCAAGCTATTTTGGATCGCCTCTTTAGTTTTGAAGACTTACTGTTTTTGTCTGCTCTCGATATGCAAACTCTTTTGCTCAAGATTGCCGATCAGACCTTAGTCGTTTGTTTAAAAAACGTGAGCAAACCACTAGGCGTCAAAATATTGGGCGCCATAACTAAAGCTAGGGCAAGGAGTATCGGGGAAGATTTACAAAATAGTGAAAAGCTCAGAGTGTCAGAGATCGAAGCAGTTCAGTTAGAGGTATTAAAAGTAGCTTATGAGTTACACCAAACTCAAAAAATCACACTGCGCAAATCCGCTATAGATGAAAAATATATTTGAATAGTGATGAGCATTTCCAAGAACGCCTAAGTATCAAAAGGTATCACTAGGCTTAGGTATTACTCAATATGACTGGCTAAACCCCAATCAGAAATACCCCACCCTAAATGAGTTACTTATGGACGCCCGCTTCTTGCATAGCCAATGCATGTGCTTTGCGCTCAGCAATTTTTTGGGTCGTTTTTTCGATCTCATGGTTGTGCAACAAGACTTCATGCAATTTGCGATAGAGGAACTCCAAAGCAATCGCAATAGAAAGCAACACAAAAAAGGTGATCCACTTGTCATAAATCAGGCAAAGATCGGCCGCGGTTAAGCCTGCTAGGGCTTTTAAGCGAATAAAAGTGGTTTCAGGAAAATGTACCGACAATACGCTCATGATCAAGGATGCTTATGAATAGATAATTGCAATGTAACAAAAAGATTTGACAAAATAAAGTTGCGCCGCACAAAAACAGGGATTGTTTAAAATATCTGCTTTTTTACGCTATTTAGCCTATTTTCTCTGGGCCAACAACTTATTACGGCATAAAAGGCATTAATAGTTAGCCCCCTGGAATACGATTTTGGGGTACTAGACCACGGGTCAAAATCATTTTTTATGCCAGTGCGCCCTTCTAGGATAGTACAACACTGCTGCTGCTGAACACTGCTCCAGAACCATTACTCGTGATCCCCATCGAGCAGCACTGGGCTGTCCTGCAGGTCGATTAATTTAATCAATCCAGGTTGCAATACTTCGCTTAAATCAAACGGCAATAACTTTTGTGCGCTGATCTGCTGCGCACGCTGCATAATCCTGTTTGATGACACCGCCCTTAACTTTGGCAGCGCAATCACAATCTTGTTACCTGCCGTAGGGACTCTTAAGGTATAGACCTCCTGAAAGGCCTCTTGATAGGTGCGCAGCATGGATCTATAGAGCGGGTTGACTTTGGGGGTACTCCACATATTGGCGATGATCGTGCCAGAGGGCTTGAGCGTTTTTTTGAGTGCTAATAAAAATTCTTTGCTGGCCAAATGTTTGGGGATCCCTGCTGCCGTATAGGCATCTAAAAAGATCAGGTCATAGGGCTTTTGGACATTTTCAATAAATGCCCGGCCGTCTTGAGCGTGTGCCTGCAATAAATCATCTTCCAGAAAATTAAAATACTCCTTAGCCAAAGCAATAATTTGTGGGTCAATATCGACCACATCGATTTGGGCAGCTGAGTAATATTTACGTAAAAACATCGGGATGTTGCCAGCGCCAACTCCGAGCACCAAGATACGATCTACCTTCTCGGTAAAAGCCAAACCAATCATGGCCGATCTAGCATAGGGCAAACCCAAGTAATCTAGCTCGCCTATTTTGACTACGCTTTGACGTGGTCCATATTGTCCAAAGCGTAGGGTCCGAATTCCATCATGATCTTCACTCACCTTCGTTAACCCAGACAGGGTTTGGCCTTCATACAGCAAACCCTCTTTTGCTGTGGCTCGCTTTAACCCTGCAATAGGAAGCACCTTAAATAAGGCGGTCTTAATTTTGGTGAGCATGGCTAAGCGGTAATGATGTCAGTCGGTAAATGGATCTTAAGCATCAAAATAGGGTGGATCAATTTTTACTAAGAATCTGATTTTATTGGGAAAACTGCCATTTCGTTTTTCCCAATCACGATCTTTGGAATCTCATGGGGCAACACAATATCTTCCAAAGAGTGGGGAGGACTCACTTTGAGGCGGCGCTCAGTAAAAAGCACATGATCCATATGGCTTTTGCGCATCCGAAAATAGCAATCGAGTAAACCTTGGCACGCCCGCCGCTCTTGTAGCATCCGGTCATCAAAACGCTCAATCGTAACGCTCTGGCGAGCTTTTAAGAAAAACCAAATGCCCATCCAGTTCCGAATTTGAGCACGTAATTTCGCAAAATTAGCCATATACCAACACAGCGCTCCAAATTCATCAATGAAGGTCTCCAGCTCTTTAGGGCGGCTTTGCCAATGCAAATCTAAGCCTTGTTTATTAGACATAAACAAGGGCGGATCTATACGCCTCATCCAACTGGCTAAGCTCTCAAAAAAGATGGGGTACTGGCGCCACACCATGGTGTAATTCGGCACTCCCTTAACATTGGCCACGCATTGTTCATATTGTTGATGAAGGAATTGGTAGTGCTTAGCCTCCTTGGCGGTAATCTTGTGGTTGGGATCCACCAAAAAATTTGGTGGATATTTTGCCAAGACGCCTTGCAAACTCAAAAACTGGGCCATCATCACTGGCGTGAGTGCTTTAAAGACTTCATCACGCTCTAATGCCGCGCGATATTCTTGTCGTTGACCCCGCCAAAGACTATCGCCAATTTGCTGCGCCAGATTGATTTGCACAGCATCTTCCGGCTGTAACCCAGCCATCACCGCTTTAATGTGACGCCGATACTGCGCCTCATCTTCAAATGGTAAGGTAGATGATTTGGCAAACAAGCCACTCTTTAAGGCATTCATACTAGAATTGCGTTTACCGGCAATACTCTTGGGCCCGGTTTGCCCTTGGTGAATAGACGACATAAAAAACTCCTTACGGCTAGTGCTAGCCAACAAATGATTTGCAATGCCATAGGCAATAAGCCCATAGCGCTATAGATAAAACGCATACGAATAAACCCCGTATGAGAACAGCAGTTTTGTTCTGTTAACAACAGATTGATTGTGCGAACTGTTTGAGCGAAGCTCAATTTTTACTAGCGCTTGTTTGTTTTTGCAGGAGCAGCGATCCCTGGGTACTACAACTGTTTGAGCAAGCTCAATTTTGTACTTAACAAGTTTTACTTAGCGAGCACTTGATTGGTTTATGCAGGAACAAGTAACCTGTGGTGTATGAAGTCAAAACATTGAACTTCATTTTGCGTAGTCACTCGAAAACTACGACTTAGTTAAAGTATATAAAAAAAATTATTGTTTGGTAAGTAATTTGTGAATATTTTTTAGCAATCTGTAACACTAAAAAGATTCATAGGCGATGGGCCTATTTTTACTGCGAGGGCTTAAAGAGTTATGGCCAACTCGAGAAATTTACTTCTAACTCTTTTGGGATTTCCAACGAACGCCAGCACCCTCATCGGGAGAACCGATAAATTCGATGCCGGCATTTTCGAATGCCTTTTGAATTGCATCCAATGTTTTGAAATTGCTTGATGGGACACCATCAAATGACTCAAGCCGCATCATCGAAGCAAAGCTCAGCCCTGAATGCTCAGCCAGATCCTTTCTGGACCAATCCAGCATGCCCCTAGCCGCGCGAATTTGAGCACTTGTAATCATTGCAAAAATACCTTAGAATTAATCAAATTGACTAATTTATTAACTATTTAAACTAATTTATTCACTAAAAGAGGTATAAAAATGCTTATTAATCATGATTTTAGCGTAGATCGCAGCAAATACATAGGTGGCAGTGACATCGGAGCGATCTTAGGCTTATCTCGCTTTAAGACTCCCTTAGAAGTCTGGATGGAAAAGACTGGTAAAGAAACGAAGAGGCTAGACTCCCTACACCTTCGTTTTGGCTCTTTTGCAGAGGAGTTTGTGGCTAGCGAGTATTCGCGCGCTACTGGTTTTGAGTTACTCCACGATGAATCCATCTTTATCCATCCCGAGCATGCATTTATGAGCGCGCATATGGATCGCTTTGTTTTAGAAGTTGGCTCTTCCTCTCCTACTCGTCTTTTGGAATGCAAGACTGCGAATCCCTTCAGTTCTGGTGACTGGGGTGAAGTAGGTTCTGATCAAGTACCCATGAGTTACCTATGTCAATGCATTTGGTATATGGCCATTACCGGCATAGAGAAAACAGACCTAGCCGTACTCTTTGGTAATAGTGACTTTAGGATCTATGAGATTACTAGAGATCAAGGTCTTGAAGAACTGGTGATTGCCAAAGCCACTACCTTTTGGAATGACTATGTTTTAAAAGATATCCCGCCACCTGTTCAAAGCGAGGCAGACTGCCAAACGCTTTTTAGCAAAGGGGATCCTGCAAAGTCTATAGAAGCTAAAGAGGAAACTCTAGAACTCACCAAACGATTGCACGCCTTAAATAGCGAGATCGATATTCGGGAGGAAGAGATCTCCTCTATTAAGCAAAACATCATGAGCCAAATGGGTGAAGCAGAACTCCTCACCTATCAAGGAAGAACCTTGGCAAGCTGGAAGGCGCCAAAACCCTCTTTTAGATTAGATAGCAAAACATTAGAGCTGGAGCATCCAGAGATCGCTAGCAACTACAAGATCCCGGTACAAAACAGTCGGCGTTTAGTGATTAAAGAACTCAAAAACAATCAAGGAGATGCATGATGAAACGCGCTACTGGTAAACGAACCCATACTCTGAAAAGTATTTTAGAGAGGCAACAAGTCACAGCTGCCGCAGCCAAGGCAAATAGTGATGTCTGCATATCCTCAGCTGATACCGCCGCCACTCTATTTGAGATTGAAGAAGATCTGATTGAAGATGCAAGGCAATCCGTTAGTCCCATTAGCCCTGCCAAAGTAGTGCGCTTTAATACCAAAACCAGTGATCAAGGAGCCAGGTCATCCATCAGTCAATCGATTGAACTTTTACATGGCCTGATTAATAAAGAGCTCGTTAGAGCAGCAACTGGGTTAGAGATTGATGCAGCAGAACTCAAAGCTTGGGTCGATCTGCAAATTGAAGTGCCGGCTAGAACGATTTTGACGTTACTGCGCATGATGCAAACTCTGCATTTAGATCCCCTATCTGAAGAAATTGGTTTTACCCAATATGACGATGGGCATTGGCAAGTCTTTATTACGATTGAAGGATGCTCTAAGTTACTTAACCAACACCCTCAATTTAATGGCCTGGTATTTAATCAAGCAGATACCTTAGTAGACGGTGTTCCAGAGTGGGTTGAATGCTCAGTTTACAGGCGCGACCGTATCATGCCCATTACTGTCCGGGAGTATTTAATAGAAGTACGCGGTGAAAACACTATTTGGCAAAAGATGCCTAGAAGGATGCTAAGGCACCGGGCATTGCAGCAATGTGTCCGCTTAGCAATGGGCTAGTCCTAGCAATCACCTGAGGCTAAAGGATTTAATTGGGGCAATGGATTATGAGAGCAGACATACAAAGAAAACCGCTTGGATTTCAAGAGGTTACAGCGCCTCATAATCGGTGTGTGAGTATTTGTGCGACTAGATTACTAAGATCACAGCAAACACCATCTCACTCTTTGGTTTTCAAAAGCAAAGGATTTTTGGAACAACCGTTTAGCACTTCGTTGCTCCAAAGTACTTTTGGATGAGTAAGCGTTACTTAAAGTAACGCTCGTATAGCCAGGGGCAGCTAACGACCCAAAGAGGACATTTAGCCCTAAATAAGTAGATTTATATAAAAATTTATAATGGTTTTAATCTCTTACACATAAAAAAGACACTATGTAATAAGCTATGCGATGCCTAAGTGTTACTTGAAAAGCTAACAACTGATGATGACCGACGAGAAAGAGGCTTTCAAGCTTGTCATTGTTTAAAGTAAAACTCACCTACAACTTGGTCATAAATTGCTGGAACTTGATCATGTCCTACTGATTTAGCAAGCGCAACAACTTCGGAGCGAACATTTCGTACCACGCGATCGACTGAAATACCTGGTTTTTGCATTTCCTTTACAAAAATACGAGTAAATAAGCCATTCTTGCTCTTGTCACTTGGGCTCAGCCTATCTAATGCTTGTTGTCCTGAGCCTGCAGAAAATACAATCATTTGGCCAGTTGCTGCGGTTGTAGGAGCCAATCCACGAGAGCCAATTACCGATCTGCCTGAACCTTTAAAAGGATTGTCCCTACAGGCATCAATCATCGCCAAAGTAAATTTACTCCTTTTATCATGCATATCATCAAGCAACCTCTGCAAAGAGATTCCCTCGTCTTTGATTTCTTCCTCGTTTTGACCGCCAATATCGATCGGTAAAAGATAATTGGTAGAGGCAATCTGAACGCCATGACCAGCAAAAAAGATTGCAACTTCATCTCCAGCCAATACTTGGTTCTTAAAAGTACGCAGCTCTGATTTAAATTGTTTTTCAGTTACATCAAGCTTTAAGGAAACTTTATAACCTAACGATGCAAGACTTTCAGCTATAACTCTAGCGTCCTCACGAGCATTGACCAAAGGGGTAACCTTTTGATAAGAATCATTACCAATCACTAACGCCTTGCGGTTGGCAAAGATAGCGGGTGCTATCTTTAACTTTTGAGGACTATCTGCTTGCGCTATTTCGGCTTCATTTTTAATAGAGGCACGAATTTCTTTCTCTAGCTCTTTGCGCAAAGCAGCAATACGATCATCATCACCCCTCTGAATGCTTAATGCTTTTTCTTTATCTTTTAAAGCGACTTGATTAACAATACTTTGAGGGGGTAAATCTAGACTTCGACCTGATAGTAGTCTTTCTTTATCTACTAGCACATTCCCGTCTGCAATGATTACCTCACAATCACAGCCTTGATTCATGCATGAGTCCAGCGCAAATGTACTCATTGCGGCTATGTTGGGGATAACTTGAGAGCCACCAATATGTATAAACTTAGATACAGCAACAGCCCTACATTGGGGTGTTTTTGACAATGCAATCACATAATTTTTTGTATTATTAATAACATCTATGACTTTGTCACTTTTCCCAAAGCCAATATGATTAGCAAATGGAAGGTCTTCAATGCATCCGGTAGAGCCGTCTTGGAAATTCAGTCGGGTTTTAAAGCCGCATGATGAAGCATATGCGCTACTTATTAAAAAGCATGCAATAAATATGATTGAGATTCTGGGTAAAAATTGCATATCTTAATGAATTACTTCCTAAATGGATTTTTTAATATATTACTATAGTAATTATTTTTAATAGCATTTAAGAGAATCCGCTTGAGAAGCTAGATAATTTATTAATGGGCTTCTCTAGGTTAACTTACCTTCACATAACCGAGCGCTTAGCTGCCAGGGGTTGGGGTATTTGGTCTGCCAAGCATGATTCGAACGTGCGGCCTAAACCTTAGAAGGGCATAAGCTTATTTCTTGCCAGCGTCTCTTATTGGCCGAGAGCAGACCCACAACCGTTACTTAAAGTAACGCTCAAAAGACCAAACCTCACCATTCCCTTCAAGAACCTACCTTTTATGAGATTTAGGATATTTTTAGGTTCTCTGGTTATGAGAGCAGATATCCAAAGAAAATCACTAAGATTTCAAGAGGTTACGTCGTCTCATTATTGGTGTGTGAGTATTTGTGTGACTAGATTACTAAGATCACAGCAAACACCATCTCACTCTTTGGTTTTGAAAACCACTGGATTTTTGGAACAACCGTTTAGCACTTCGTTGCTCCAAATCATTTTTAGGAGCAGCAAGCGTTACTTTAAGTAACGCTTAGTAATTGGTGGCCCGGGGCGGAATCCGCAATTAATTTGCACTTAAAGTCATAACAGACTCGCCAATGATTTCCTGGCCCTGCTTGGACTGCAACTTAATTGTGACAGACTTTACATCCGATGGAATCTGGGTAGCTGAGAAGGTTTTGGTTACTGGATCAAACTGAATCCAGGACGGTAATGCACTGCCATCAGCTAAGGTAGCAAGCAATACTGGCGCTTTTGCATCCCCAACATTAGAGGCTGCAGGCGAGACCTGCAAGGTGGTAAGCACTGCTGTAGGCACCCTAAAGTTCAGACCTGAGTCTGACGAGACTTGACTGCGCGGTACTAGTTCTACACCTTGCGCAGTTTGGATCTGAACCATGATCTGGCGAGGAGCGCTGGAAGCACTAGGCTCAGCTAAAGTTGAGGGCGGCATTAAAGTTGCGTTAGCGGACGTCTGTGAAGTAGCAGATTTTGACTCACCAATCTGGGCGCCTGAGCTAGTCGAGGAGCTTGAGGGTCGCTCGATAGCGACACCTTGTGGGGAAGACACTGAAACACCGCTCGGTCTTGACATTGAGAAGCTACCCATATTCAAAATAGCTTGCTGCATCATCGCCTGGAAAGGCAAAGCATTTCTTGTAGCATTATCAGCAGTGGCCTTAGCAGCAGCAGCAGCAGCAGCGGCAGCCTTGACGGCATTGTCAGCGTTTATTATTTCCGCGGTAATGATGGAATAAGGTTTGGTAATGCTATTGACGGGGGTACTACCAGCAGAAATATCGGCTACATAAGACCCCGGAGCCTGATTTTGCGTGCCCACAATCCAAGCCAAACTTGCCAACGGCACCGATGAACCGACGGGACCGCCAATATTTAGGGTTGGAACTGCGCCACCTGGGGCAGAAATAACATACAAAATCAACTTGTGAGTAGAGTTCCCAGCATCATCTACTGTTCCAATTAGCTGAATACTAGGGTCCGCAGACAGCAAAGTTCGAGTGAGTCCATTCTGGCCATTGTCACCAATCAAGATAGTGCCCTTAAACATCTGATCACCGATGGTTGCAATGTTCGCCTTAATCAAGATCCTTGAGGCATTAACCAATAAATGATTAATGTTATAGCTCTTGTCATAGGTAGCATATAAAGGATTTTGGGAGCCACCTTTGATTTGGGAGCTATTGCCAACAGAATCTCCAAAAGTAATAGTTCCCGAACTGGCATTAATAGATAAGGACTGATGATTAGCAGCGAGCAAGGTGCTATTAAATATAATATTGGCACTATTAGATGTTAGAGTTTGGCCAATGCCACTAGGGCGAATGATGTTAGTTGTTAGCTGGACCGGAGAATTTAAAAGATCCCAAAGGGTAGGCGTCCATGTTCCAGATCCCACTAGAGTTACCGCGCCGTTATACGTTTGATTTCCGGTGGTAGTGATATTGCCACCTATAGTCGCAGCACCATTAACGGTTAAGTTTCCAGAAGAACTCACGTTCCCCGCAAAAGTTACCGAGCTGCTATAGGTTTGATTTCCTGTGGTGGTCATATCACCAGCTAATGTCACAGGGCCATTGACTGTCAAGCTAGGCAATACTACTGCGGAGGCTGCGCTCAAAGTACCTCCGTTTGAAGTAACTGGTCCATTACCTAGAGCGGTTGGGCTTCCTACTACTAAGCTAGAAGCATTAATCAAAGTGCCACCGCTATAGCTATTGTCACCACTAATCGTCAACACCCCTGTCCCCGATTGATTAAGCGATCCCAATCCACTCACATTGTTAGCAAAGGTAAAGTTATTAGCGCCAGTAAATGCAATCACACCGTTGTGGGTAATCGTACTAGTTGGGATTTGATTGACTAGCGAAGCACTGTCATAGTTCACAGTAATGCCAGCGGGAATTACGACATCAGCTACGTTACTCAGGGTTGGAATGGCTCCACCAGTCCAATTACTCGCATTGGACCAATTTCCGCCTGAAGCACCTACATAGGTAACAGAAGGTAATTGCGTAATTGTTCCAGTATTGTTCGTAAGCTGATTACTTGCAAGCACATAATTACTTGCATCTGTGCCATTTAATGAAACATTAAGGGTAATTGTTTTACTAGTTCCAACGTTAGCATTATTAAAGGTACCTGTTCCTAAAACACTCACACTGTCTCCGGCTAAAACGGATGATTGAGCTGGAACGGTATTGAGCGTGACGCCAGTAATAGCATTACTACCGTTATATACCCTAGATATTCCAGTTAATCCCAGTTGATTGGTTGACAGAGTTAATGGGCTAACAGTGCTAGAGCCAACCAGCATCATTCCGACAAAGTTACTTCCTGTTCTACTGGTATTGGCAGCGCTTAAGTTATAAGCTCCGACAACTAAATTATTTGAGCTGCTATACGCTGGGGAAATTGGTGCAACGGTAAACGTTGCAGTACTTGCCGCGCCGTCATTCACAGTAATCGGCGTAGAGCTATTTGTAGTTAAGGTAATCACGTTACTTGAAGTCGCTGTCCCTGCTCTACCGAGATAAAAGACCGGACCGGTATCAGTAAAGAGATACTGAGCAGTAACAGAATAAGTGGGAGCCGATCCATAAACGGTTGTAGTTGGTGCAACGGTTAACAAGAGCGTTTGAGCGGGAACAATCGTGAAAGCACCAGTCTGATAGGTAATCTGGTAGTTACCGTTAGTTGAGCCTGCCGCTCCGAATCCACTCGGTGTGAGAACGTACGATCCAGCAGTATTGTTACTGGGGTTGCTTCGAGTAATACTAAGGCTACCTGATAAGGCGCTTGAACTCTCGCCATTGACAAAGCCGTTATAAAGAGCTCCGCCATAAGCACTTGGATCAGTCTGGGTAACAAATTTTGCTGAACTCACTGCAGTAACAGTCAATGGAGCCGGACTAATCTGACTATTAGTAGAGTTT
>Ga0209191_1002053_pt1 | contig 12739 bp, 6 predicted proteins | sample S_130626_EF_Meta_FD_187320 | JGI IMG/M metagenome (GOLD analysis project Ga0209191, IMG submission 187320) | Freshwater microbial communities from Lake Simoncouche, Canada to study carbon cycling - S_130626_EF_MetaG (SPAdes) (version 2) | ecosystem: Environmental > Aquatic > Freshwater > Lake ... | reverse complement strand
AGTAGAACCATTTGCATTTGATGAATCAGATAACGATTAAAGCGTGATCGGACTTATAATACTGGTATTATAATCTTGATCCAACCTATATACCATTTCTTTGAATTGCTCATTGCTATTCTCTGAAGTGGCATATGCCGAGAACATTTTTCCAATAATAGAGGAAATAACATATTCTGGTTTTTTATCTCGTTGGCTGAGATTAACCATATCTAGGATATCATTATTTAATTCAACGCTTTTCCAAATAGCAAAAAGCATATCGGAATCTTCTTTTTTCAAAGGATGATCGCTGCTATTTACAAATGTAATATATGCGGCGGTAAAAAATGTTAGAAAAATAGAAAATGGAATAGGCAAACCACTCATAAAGACTATGGTTTCCTTTCCTCCATTTTTTTCATACGTTTCAACCAAAGGTTGTAACGGCGACATTATACTTACAAGAGACGTTGTTTGTAGAAGTTTTTCTTCTATAAGTTCATTAATAATCATTTGGTCGCTCATTAGACTTGTGAAATAAGTTGATTGTTGATTTTTTGTAACTTTAGTATTCATCAGGTCTCTCATTATAGTACAGGCTCGTCTTTTCGATATAATCAGGCGCGTCAACGCCCAATAATGCAGGGATTATTCCAGGAATTGGCACAAAGCCCTTTTTGGCATATTTAAGAAGGCGCGTAGGTTTTGGTTTTTCTTGTATACGATTAAAAGCAAGCTGTTTTAATTCGGAATCAATTAGCGCTTGCTGTGTATGCACTATAGTATTGCCATCTGATGCGAACATAGTGGCAGTAAAATCAAAATTATTTAATAATTCTTCTGTAGATTTGTAGAAGAAATTTTTAACAACTTGGATTTTATACAGCACCTCTTTATGCTTGTAGGTATAAATGCCATTTGATTTTGATTCAAAAATGGATTTTTTATCAAAATAATCCATAAGCCACGACATTACTTCTTTGCTTGGGCAAAAAATATCGATATCTGACGTTCCTATATCATGATCTTTGGTTACAATTTTCCTAATAGACCCGCCCGCAATCCAAGGCCCATTTTTCATATTCAAGAATGGTTTTGCCAATAATTGAATGACTTCCCAGATGGGATTATCATCGACTGGTGTATAAGATTGTAAGATCATGCTTATTTTCCTTAAGATTATTTTATTTTTTAAAACGCAATCATATTTCTGTCAAGCGATTTTATTCTGGATAAATAAACCAATATAATTAATTAAAGGAATAATAATGGGTCGTCAAAGTTTGGTCTTACTAAGCAAGCCAGATGCTACTTTGATATATAAAAGTAAACCCATTAGAGTTGATCATTGGTATTCAAATGCGCAGCATATACATACAATTCAAATAGTTGCTTCGAATTTTAGAGGATTAGTTTCGATTGAAGCTTCAATTATGAATAATCCATTAGAAAAAGATTGGTTTCATATTCCACTAAATGGTCATCCATATGTGGAATACCCAAGGTCGCTTGATAATACTATACGTGCATATGTTCCTATCGATTTGAATAATACGGGAACGGGAATAAACGCGATGGGAGAAACATCGACTGTTAGTTTTAGTTTTAATGGACGATTTGTTTGGATGAGAGCTAAAATTGATAGATCGACAGTAGTTCCAATGGATGCTTCGCCGTTAATGATAGCACAAGTTGGTATCATTGATCGAATACTACTAAATATTTAATACTAACTTAACGATAAATAAAAATAATACTATTAGGAGTAAAATATATGCCTTCGGTTGAGAGCAGTCGCGTTAAAAATACTGGTCGTGGGGAAATTGGCTACAATAGCAACGCTGCTGCTATTGCCGGTACGCCGTCTGCTGGCACTAATACCACTACGCCATATCAAAATGTAATTTCATCTGTAAATGGTGACAATATTGGTAGTGGTCTTGGTATTTTTGCTGGAACTAACGGTATTCCTGATGTTGTTCTCGAATTTAAATCTTTGCGAGCGGGTAATGGCATTACCATGTCCGAAGATGCTCTGTCTATTACTATAAACTCAAGCGGCGGCGGTGGGAATGGCACTTCAATTGCCGATGGATTTCAATTATCTTTAGGAAATTCAGTAGCAGCAGGCGATGGTGTATGGACTGGTGCTGTAGACTTGACCGATAATACCGCAGTTTCTGATGCAGTTTACAAATTAAATCAATTGATGGGTTTTCTAGTACCAGCCGCCCCGCCGTTATTCCCAAATGGCACATTATCGATTTCAAACGTTGCTGGAAATCAACCATTACTATCTACCGGAGTAGCCAATCATGCTGGATCGAGCACTACTCCTGGAACTTCTGTTTCTCGTGTAATTGGGGCAGTTAATACTAATACTTTGGCAAATGTTGGTCCAGGAAATAGTGGGACATTGCAGGTATTGCTTAATAATAATGTCGTATCCAGTAGAACATTAACTGGTACAGGCGATAATGGTACATATGGGTCATTAGTAATTTCTAATCAAGGACCATTCCCATCACAGCAGCCAGGATTTTGGAAATCTATCAATGTTGGTGTTTCTGGGCAATCTTCTCCATTAGGTGTTAATAAAATTGCAATAAATGACACTGCTGCTGGAAAAACAAATGACGTATTGTTTGTTTATGATGACATGATATTAACTTCAAATATTACGGCATCTTCGATCAGCCAATCGTCTGCGGGCGTATTAGCATATTCATCTGGAGTTCCGCACTATGGTTTAGGTGCAACTCTTATGGTTAATGCATCGATCAATAATATTTCGGGAAAGACTTATTATGGTGGAAATGATCCATTAACAATTCAAGGAACAAATGGGATTACCAGTTCGCAAACGTTTAGTTATCCCTCAATGGGAATATCAACGCCAGTGCGTGCTGATATTACCGGAACGACTGCCATTACGCCAATTCAAGTAAATATTAATGGATCAGTTCACGGTTCAGGTATGATCAATGGTGTTATTAAAAACGTTAATGGTATTGGTGGTAGTACATTATTGTCCAATACAAATATTTTGGTAAAATACGGAATAGCTGCTTCAAACAAAATTGATGAAATGAGTATACCTGTTTCTGGTTTGGGTTCCATTCCAAATAATAACAATGGTATTCGCGTATTGATACCAAATGGCATTGATAATCCAACAAATGCACCACAAGCATGGGATTCTACTCAACTTCTTCAAACTTACGAAGCATCTGTAGTTGCCGGATCATTATCAAATGATGTCACTAATTATAATATTGGATATCTTCCTTCTGGTCCAAATTATGCATCAGGAAGAGGTTCAGCGCAATATGCTACATTTAGCTTTAGTAGAAGTTCTGTATCTAATTTTAAAATCAATGTTACCGGAACATATTCGGGTTGTTGGATTAAGCTTGTAGGAGTTTCTGATAATTTATCGATTTCTCCTAATGCAATTAACGGCTGGTGGAATGCTGGATTAGCTTATAACGGGGCGGGTGTTCCAGGAAATATAAGTGACTTAACCAATGGTTGCGCCGTAGGGGCAATAATGTCGGGAATTTCTGGTATATTTAATGTTACGTTTGGTCCGCAAACGTCATCAAATGCATCAAGCAACGTTATATTAGTTCGTTTCCGATTAAATAGTTCTCAGCGCATTTCATCACTAAGTTTTAGTAATTAATAAAGGTAGACCTAACAAATGACGATTTCTGATACAGATAAAATCGACTTTCTTTGGAAAAAAGTAATTTATGGCGTTACTAAAACTGCCAATTCTGCGATTAAATCTGGGGCAAATGAAAGTATTGCGTCTCCTTATGCCATATCTTCTGGTAATATTTGGTCGCATGCAGAACTTATACCTTCTATTCCTCCGATTTCAGCAACTGCCGATGTAGTACCCTATCTTGGTTCTCAGCGTATACGGGCAACCTCAGATAATACGGCTACTCCGTATAAAACGTGGTTTGCTACTTCGACTTATAATACGATATCAACTAGATTGCAGACATTTATTCCACCGATTTATGGCGCTGGTTATATTGCGCAAGTTTTTATTGGTGATCCAAATATTGGTCCAGCCGTTCGTATTTTTCCAGATGCGGAAAATGAAGAATATGTTTTTGATTATTCTGCTGGAGTTTTGACATTTGTTAATAATATTCCAGCAAGCAAAGCAGCCACGATTGGTTCTGGCTCTGTAACTGCCCAATCAAATGGCATTTATATAATTGCATACCGATATGTTGGCCCTACTGGTGGCAGTGGCGGTGGTGGTGGAATTGGTGATTACGTAAGTAAGACCGGCGATACAATGAGCGGCCCACTCATCTTTAGCATGACGAATGAAGAAAATGGTAAGACAATTCTTTTTTCTGCCAATCCAACAGCAAATTCATATGCGGGAATTGGTACTCTAAATTCTGGAGAAACTAGGTTTTTTGCAAATAGTTCTAGTGTTATATCATTGGGACATATGTCTAATATTGATGGAACAACATATACACCCGATTTGAGTATTGGGCCAGATGGCATCGTGACTATTGGTAATGCGGCAGATGGTGTTGTTTCAGTAGAAGATGGATATAGAATTGTTTTAGGTCATATTTCTTCTTCAAACAATTTAACTGAAAATTTAGTTATTGAATCGAACGGTGTTGCTTACTCAAATGGGTATCAAATGTTAACATCTGGTTCTAATACCGGAGTTTTAGCTGGATATTCTTCTTCATTTAATCCCCTCGCTACTGGAACCTATCTATCTGCTAATATCGTAGTAGATAATACTGGTAGAATTATTTCAGCAAGTAATGGTTCTGGTGGTGGTGGCGGCGGAAGCGGTAGCGTTACTCAAGTCAACTTGTCCGGTTCGGCAGCGATTTCGGTTACAGGAACTACTATTACGACTAGTGGCACTTATGCATTAGATTTAAGCAATACTGGCGTAATGGTTGGTACTTATTCTAAAGTATCGGTTGATGCAAAAGGTAGAATTATTGCGGGTTATCCATTGCTAGCTAGTGACGTAAACACGGCTCTTGGATATACTGCTGGAACTGTGACTAGTGTAACCGCAACTGGCTCTAGTGATATTACAGTAAGTGGTTCTTCCAATATCACATCTTCTGGAACTTTTGCATTATCCCTTGCAAATACAACGGTTATACCTCAAGTTTATACTAATCCTACAATCACGGTAGATTCAAAAGGTCGTATAACGCAAGCATCGAACGGCGCTGTTTTAGGAACAGTTGAATCAGTAACTATAGCAAACGGTTCTACTTCTTTATCAATATCAGGAAGTCCAATCACAACGTCGGGTACGATTACGATTGATATGACTAATACCGGCGTTCTTGCTGGAACTTATTCAAAAGTCATCGTAGATGTTAAAGGCCGAGTAACTGGCAATGGCTCTCTTAATTCGACCGATATTACCACCGCTTTAGGATTTAACCCACTTCAACATAATGAAACAATAACTCTTTCTGGTGATATTTCGGGATCAGGTGCGTCTTCAATTTCTGCCACATTATCCACTACGGGCGTGCAGGCTGGAACGTATACGCTTTCGACCATTACTGTTGATTCCAAAGGGCGTATTACGAATGCCGTAAGCGGAAGCGCATCTGGAACTGGTACGGTAACAAGTGTTAATGCCAATTCGACCACATTGTCGATTTCTGGCGGACCAGTTACTTCGTCTGGAACATTGTCGATTAATCTTTCTCCGGTTGGAACTTCTGGAACCTATGCAAAAGTTATCACGGACTCCTACGGTCGAGTTACTGGTAGCTCTGCATTATCGAGTACAGACATTACTACGGCTCTTGGCTTTACTCCAAGCCAAGGAACAGTAACAAGCGTAAATGCTAATTCTACAACCCTATCCATATCTGGTGGACCGGTTACTTCGTCTGGAACTCTTTCAGTAAATCTATCCACGGTTGGCACTGCTGGAACTTACATCAAAGTGATTACTGATTCATACGGTAGAGTTACTTCTAGTTCTGCATTATTGAATACTGATGTAACTACGGCTCTTGGATTTACTCCTTTACAGCATAATGAAACCATTACTACGTCCGGCGATGTATCTGGGTCTGGAACAAACTCTATATCATTAACTCTTGCTAATACAGGCGTTATTGCTGGAAATTATTCTCTAGCATCCATTACTGTTGACTCTAAAGGCCGCATTACTTCTGTTACTAACGGCACAGTTAGCGGTAGTGGAACAGTTACGAGTATTGCTGTTTCAGGAGATTCTGCGATTTCCGTATCTGGTTCCCCTGTAACCACATCTGGTACTATCGCCCTAAGCCTTAGTAATACTAGTGTTGCCGCAGGGCAATATACGCTTGCATCAATAACGGTAGATTCTCAAGGAAGAATCACCGCAGCCTCTAATGGTTCGGTTTCGGGCGCATCCGGAGGAACAGTTACAAGCGTTGCCGTTTCAGGAGATTCTGCAATTTCGGTTTCTGGATCGCCAATTACTGGTTCCGGAACAATAGCTCTCAAACTTTCTAATACAGGTGTTTCTGCTGGTACATATTCAAAAATTGTTGTAGACGCCCAAGGCCGCGTCACTTCCAGTGCCGCACTTTCAAGTAGCGACATTACTACGGCACTTGGATTTACTCCTGGGCAAGGAACAGTAACAAGCGTAAGCGCCAATTCGACTACATTATCTATATCTGGTAGTCCAGTTACCTCATCCGGTACTCTATCGGTAAATCTGTCCACAGTTGGTACTGAGGGAACGTATATTAAAGTGGTAACAGACTCATATGGTCGAGTTACTTCTAGTTCTACATTGTCAAATGCTGACATAACTACGGCTCTTGGGTATACTCCGTTACAAAACGCTGTAACTAGCATTAATGCTAATTCTACTACATTGTCTATTTCTGGTGGTCCTGTTACTTCTTCTGGTATATTGTCGATCAACCTTAATACTTTAGGAAGTGTGGGAACTTATACAAAAGTAGTTACTGACGCATATGGCCGTGTTTCATCTGGTTCTGCATTATCTAGTATAGATGTAACAACTGCTCTTGGATTTACTCCTGGAACAGGCAATGGTTCAGTAACAAGCATTAATGCAAATTCAACTACCTTATCAATTTCGGGTGGACCAGTAACGACATCTGGCACATTATCGATTAACTTGAATACTGTAGGAAGTGCCGGTACTTATGCCAAAGTAGTTACCGACTCATATGGTCGTGTTTCCTCTGGTTCTGCATTATCGAGCTTAGACGTAACAACTGCTCTTGGATTTACGCCATTACAGAATAATCAAACCATCACTCTTTCTGGTGATATAACGGGTTCTGGTGCAAGTTCTATTGCTGCCTCTCTATCTAATACTGGTGTTTTAGCCGGAACATACACCGTTTCAACCATCGTTGTTGATTCTAAGGGTCGTATTACGAGCGCAAATAGTGGAGTGGCATCTGGGACTGGTACAGTAACAAGTGTATCTACTGCGAATTCTACGAATATTTTGACTTCTGGAACAAATTCTATTACTTCTACTGGAACATTTGCGTTTGATCTATCAGACACGGGTGTAACGCCTGGAACGTATAATTATTCTACCATAGTTGTTGATGCAAAGGGTCGTATTAGTAATGCATCAACAAATAGTAGTTCTGGTGGTGCAACATTTGGAGTTAACAAAACAAATTCAGCAGTAGTTGCTGCTGCTACCACTTTAAACTTCACCGGAAATGGTGTGACCGTCACTGATCAAGGAAGTGGCGTTGCCAAAGTTAGCATTCAAGATCGTGTAGAATATGCATATTTTCAATATGGTTCGGGCGGTTCGGGCCAGTTCACAAATGGCGATAATTTAATATCCAATTCGGCAAATATGGCAGTTAGTATAGTTGATGGAACAAATTGTACAGTAAAATTCACATTTACTGGATATACAAACCCTCCTATTGGCATTGCGGTTTATGGTCAAAGTTATTCTACTAATCAGTTCACATATAATGCGGTAAACGGGTCATATGCTGGCGGTGCCGTTCGTGTTATCACTGGTGGAGGAACAGCTAGTTCGCCTACATTTATGAATACATTTACTGATATAACATTGCAGATGAAAATGGCTGATACTGGCGCTAGCGCTGGAATTGGGCAACGTGCGCACGCTTATATTGTCTTCAAGTTCTAAGGAAATACTATGCGATATATTGACACTCCCGCGAAAGTTTTAGAAGCATCCGTAACGGCATCTATAGGAGTTGGTGATTGGCCATATGACGATGGATTAAACGACCCATTCTGGGCGGGTGGCGTATCGCCAAAACCAAATCAATGGCGGTTAACTATTTCTATATCTGAACAATCTCATAGTAGCTATAAAACTAGAAAACCATATGCATACAATGGTATGGATGTTCAAGTTGGTGATTATATTGCAGATCAGCAATCAGGTATAGCTCTAAAAATAATAAGAGTTGATGCAAAATCAGATACTCTTATATCATGCATAGTAGAAGATGAACTAAGATATAATGCAATGAAAAGTTCTGCGGCTGCGGGTAATGGTATTTTTAGTGTTCCAACAATTGCTATAATTTTTGAAGTTAACGATGATGGCTTGCCAGTAATCGATCCTATACCACCATCAGGTATTAGTGCAAACTTTTATGCAAACTTGATGTCTAGGTTCCAAGACTTTCAAAAGAATATGAACTTTTTACTTTATAAACCAAATCATGGATTCAATATTGATAATTTGATTTCTGCGGATTCTGAGACAAAATCTTTTGTTAAATCCGATGATAATCACCCATATATTATTGGTACGGTATCCTATACACAACTTGGTCCAGATTATTTTATGGTCAATCCTATACAAAAAATTGTAGATAATTTCCCACATTTAACGGGAGATGTTGGTGATGTCATATATGCCGACAATGCAGTTCCAGGTGGATTTTCATTAACTGGAAATCATCCAGTTATGATAAAACTAAGAAATAATACAAACTCGGTCGTCAATGGTACGACTATTGATCCATCTACTACTTCTGGATTTTCTTTTAATATAAATGGATATCCTACAACCGTACAAGGAACCGGTTCAATAACTGATTTTTCTAATGCAGTAAATATGAATACTAGCATTCATGGTGTTATTTCTGAATCAAAATTATCGGATACAATTTCTAATTCTATAGCTTCAAACTTAAGCTATGGTGAACCCGCTGCATATATCGGAACGACCCCCATCTCGGCAACGATTAATGGGTATGTAGTGACTTTCTCTACTAATACAAATGGTCTTTCTCAATATGGCGCAGGTGTTATTGTTGAAGAAGATATGGTTATTGACATAAATGCAGCAAATATTCCAAATATAGTAGCCTCTTCACTTGCCAATGAATTGATTATTAAAAATATATCAGGTGGTCCTATCACTATTATTAATTTAAATAGTGATACGAATGGAAAAGGTTTTGCTGGCGTAGATTCTATATCTGGTGTGGCTTTATTAACTAGTGCATCTTCGTCATATTATGTCCGCTTACATGCGGTCGATGCTCGTGCAATTAATTTGTATGACACTAATGGTACTGCTACGCATGATTTTGGTTTAGTTAGTGCAGAAAATGGAATAAAAGCCGCCGCTCTATATATAGAGCAAGGTATTAGACAGGCTGCTACTTATGTTGTTGCATCAATTTCTGCAAGAGATACTTTAAATGTGGCATTTGGTGACCAAGTATATGTACAAGATCATGGAAATGGCGAATGGGGTTTCTACATTTATACTTTGAACAATACATGGGTAAAAATAGCGGATCAAGATTCGGCTCAAACAGATGCCCAGTCTATCGAAGTTATTATTACTTCTACTTCTGATCCCATAGAAACAATTCATACTATTTCAAATAACAGAAGAGTAACATTTGTTACCGTATCAGTAACAGAGCCATTTAATGCTGCGGCAACTGTATCGGTCGGAGACGATTTGAATAATAGTAGATTAATGACTATTGATCAAAATGATTTAACTATCTCTGGGGACTATTCGACGACCCCATCATACGTATATGAGTTTGGTTCAGATGTTCCTATTAAATTATATTTTAATAATAATGGATCAACTGTTGGTAGTGCCACTATTGCGATAACATATACTTAAAAAAAAGTTTTAAAAACACAAAGCCAGTCTTAATATACTTATTTCCTAGATAAATAAAAATGCTCAGTGCTATGAAGTTGCCAACTTCTCAGCACTGATTTTTTCACCTAGCTAGGAGATAATCATAAATGGCTAATATTAAGAATTTCGGTATTGCTGGTGTCGGTACGGACGTTCAATTTGGTAAGGGCGGCGCTAAGCTCGTCCAAACTTCGGGAACATTTGCTGCGAAAAACGCAGCGGGTAATGCTTTCGTTAGTTTCCAAGTTGCGGACGGTACTGAAGCCAACCATACCGTAACATATCAACAACAAGCAAACGCGGTAGCATCGATCAATGCTAATGCGAATACGCTTTCGGGAAAAATCTCGAATGCGCTTACTGCTGCTGGTTTCGCATCAGACGGCACATATGTTGCGCCAACAGGCACTACATATCTAAATGCATCAACAAGCCTTAAAGACTCGACAATAAAGCTTGATGCAGCAATCACTGCTGAAGCAACAACGGCTCGCGCCGCTGAAAGTTCACTAGCCGCATCAGTTTCAGCCGCTTCTGGCGTTGAAATGACACGCGCTATGGCTGCTGAAAGTTCATTGGCTGCTTCGGTTACTGCCGAAACAACTCGCGCAACTGCTGCTGAAGGTACACTATCTGCTGCAATCACGGCTGAAGCAACAACGGCTCGCGCCGCTGAGGGTTCACTAGCTGCTTCGGTTTCTACCGAAACAACACGTGCAACTGCTGCTGAAGGTACATTGTCTGCTGCAATCACTGCTGAAGCAACAACGGCTCGCGCCGCTGAAAGTTCACTAGCCGCATCAGTTTCAGCCGCTTCTGGCGTTGAAATGACACGCGCTATGGCTGCTGAAGGTTCACTCGCCGCTTCGGTTGCTGCTGAAACAACACGTGCAACTGCTGCTGAAGGTACACTATCTGCTGCAATCACTGCTGAAGCAACAACGGCTCGCGCCGCTGAAAGTTCACTAGCCGCATCAGTTTCAGCCGCTTCTGGCGTTGAAATGACACGCGCTATGGCTGCTGAAGGTTCATTGGCCGCTTCGGTTTCTGCCGAAACAACCCGTGCAACAGCCGCTGAAGGTACACTATCCGCTGCGATCACTGCTGAAGCAACAACGGCTCGCGCCGCTGAAGGTTCACTCGCTGCTTCTGTCTCGACAGAAACAACTCGTGCAACCGCTGCTGAAGGTTCACTAGCTGCTTCGGTTGCTGCTGAAACAACACGCGCCACTGCCGCTGAAGGCACACTATCTGCCGCTATCGCATCCGAAGCAACAACGGCTCGCGCCGCTGAAGCATCATTGGCTTCGATGGTTTCTGGTTTAGGTAACGTATTCGAATACAAGGGAACTATTGCTGGTGGTGCTACTTCTGGCGCAGCCACCTCGCTTCCTGCTGGCGCAACCGGTGATTACTACAAAGTAACAACTGCTGGTTATATAACCGATGGCACAACTACTGCATTCTTCAACTTGTATGATGGTATAGTTCGCAATTCCACTGGTGGATTCGATAAGATCGACAATACAGATACAACTGTTTCTGGAACTGCTGGCCGCATCTCGGTAACTGGTTCAATCGATACTGGCTATACCGTTGATATCGATACTACATATTCAACTGCCGTATCAACTGCGATTAACAGCGAAGCAACTGCTGCTCGCGCTGCTGAAGGTTCACTTGCTGCTTCGGTTTCCGCCGAAACAACCCGCGCAACCGCTGCTGAAGGTTCACTAGCTGCTTCGGTTGCTGCTGAAACAACTCGTGCAACTGCTGCTGAAGGCACACTATCTGCTGCTATCACTGCTGAAGCAACAACGGCTCGCGCCGCTGAAGGTTCACTAGCCGCATCAATTTCAAGTGCTTCTGGTACTGAAATGACACGCGCTATGGCCGCTGAAGGTTCGCTCGCTGCTTCTGTCTTGGCAGAAACAACCCGCGCAACTGCTGCCGAAGGTACACTATCTGCTGCAATCACCGCTGAAGCAACAACGGCTCGTGCCGCTGAAGGTTCACTAGCCGCATCAATTTCAGCCGCTTCTGGCGTTGAAATGACACGCGCTATGGCTGCTGAAGGTTCATTGGCCGCTTCAGTCTTGGCTGAAACAACCCGCGCAACCGCTGCTGAAGGCACACTATCTGCTGCTATCACTGCTGAAGCAACAACGGCTCGCGCCGCTGAAGGTTCACTCGCTGCTTCTGTCTCGGCAGAAACAACTCGTGCAACCGCTGCTGAAGGTACACTATCTGCCGCGATCACTGCTGAAGCAACAACGGCTCGCGCCGCTGAAGGTTCACTCGCTGCTTCGGTTTCTGCCGAAACAACACGTGCAACCGCTGCTGAAGGTACATTGTCCGCTGCAATCACTGCTGAAGCAACAACGGCTCGCGCCGCTGAAGGTTCACTAGCCGCATCAATTTCAGCCGCTTCTGGCGTTGAAATGACACGCGCTATGGCCGCTGAAGGTTCATTGGCCGCTTCGGTTGCTGCTGAAACAACACGTGCAACTGCTGCTGAAGGTACACTATCTGCTGCAATCACTGCTGAAGCAACAACGGCTCGCG
>Ga0209191_1002049_pt1 | contig 12760 bp, 15 predicted proteins | sample S_130626_EF_Meta_FD_187320 | JGI IMG/M metagenome (GOLD analysis project Ga0209191, IMG submission 187320) | Freshwater microbial communities from Lake Simoncouche, Canada to study carbon cycling - S_130626_EF_MetaG (SPAdes) (version 2) | ecosystem: Environmental > Aquatic > Freshwater > Lake ... | reverse complement strand
AAATCTAAAAGGAGAAATACTGACAATATTATATTGCCAAATATATACGCCATCGTCAAAACGATAACCGTCTGCAAGTGGAGGACTAGCTGTATTCGGATTCGGTAGTGGTAATGCCATTTATTCTCTTTAAAAAGTAGGTGGTAGGAAGTCGTACCACGTATCAAAATAACCGTTGTTTACCCACATGAATGGTTTATCATCAATAGTTGAGTACCAAATGTCACCATAATTAGGATAATATGGAACAGCATCATAATCACCTACATAAAATCTTGAAGACCAATATCCTCCTGTTCCATTGCTAATATAAATTTGTTGATTAGCAGTAGAAGATTCAGAACTGAACACAAAGTTATTAATAGATATACTATTTATTATAGATGTATCATAGGCAATAGAAGAAACTATAGCATTTGCTAAAGGTGCTAGTTCTGCGAGATTATGTGTTAGTGTTGACATTTTTTTAACCTAGTTTAACCCATGTATTGTTTAGATATATAACTAAATTTTCAACACCAGTGTCAACAGGATTCCAATCTGTTCCATCTGATACTGCCATCAGTCCTGACGTTGGATATGAAGGTTCTGCAGTTAATACTGGTAATTTCATTGTCCCACTAGTAGTAAATATTCCATCATTACCAAATGAATATGTATTTGCTCCAACATCTATACTGACACCATCAGATGCATGGATATGAAACCCTTGAGTTCCTTCAATATACTGTTCAGGATCAGCAGAATTAAATACAATCTTTCCATGTTCTGGTGTTGTTAATACACTATCAGTTCCAAATGTCCAAAGTGAAAGATTTGATAGAATATCAATATTAGCAGAACTTTGAATTCTAGCATTACCACCTTCAGTATTTTCAGCAGAAGGAATATTCAATTGACCAGTTGAAGCTAGAACAACTTCATAACCATTATTGGTAAGTCTATCGCTTGATCCACCAGTTCCACCAGAACCAGTATATCCTAATGCAGCAAATTCACCAGCAATGCCTTGTGACCCTGAATACCCAATTTCTCCTTGTGGTCCATCAAAACCTATAGCGCCTCTTGATCCAGTAAATCCAATACCTCTTGATCCAGTAAATCCAAGATCACCTATAGAACCAGCAAAACCAACTCCTTGTGGTCCAACAGAACCAGAATAACCAATTACTTCACTGGCTGAACCTGTATAACCTTTAACTCCCCGTGTTCCGTCATTACCTACAGGTCCCGGTTCTCCTTGTAAACCAACTGGTCCTTGTTCGCCTTGTTCTCCTTGTGGTCCAAGATCACCTCTTTCACCTTGCAATCCATGCGAACCAACATATCCTATACCAGCTGAACCAGTAAATCCGAATGGTCCTCTAAATCCTTGTGGTCCAATTGATCCAGTAAATCCAAGATCACCTTGCGAACCATCATAACCCTTATCTACAGCTGCGCCAGAAGAACCAGTATATCCATAACCACCACCGCTTCCACCAACAACAGAGTTAGCCTGATAACCAAAAACATCAACAATGAAATCTGCAGGAGGTGGATCAGTAAAGTTTACAGTTGAACCAGAATCAATGAAAACATCATAACCAACAACCTGTTTCACACCATTCAAGAATACGACAACTGAGTTGGCTATATAACCACCATCAATGGTAAATGTGTTTGCTGTACCATCACCAAGATAATTATAGTTTATGATACGTGATGTGGCAGCATCACCTTTAGAACCAGCATAACCAATAGAACCAGAATATCCTGCACCAACGGAACCAGTAAATCCAGCACCAGTTGATCCAGTAAATCCATCTATACCAAATCCAACAGAACCAGCAAATCCTGTGTTTCCCTTTGAACCTGAGAATCCATGCAATCCACCAGAACCAGTAAATCCTGTAGTTCCTTGTGATCCACGATACCCACGGGGTCCGATAGCATCACCATCGCCACCACCAGTTCCACCACCATAATTATCAGAGGCAACCCACTTTTTGAGTGTGCCATCATATAATAGAACTTGACCATCAGATGCATTCTTTAATGACTGATAATCAACATCATCAAGTCCTTTTAGCCATACTTCACCGCCTCCAGAACTTCCACCTCCACCCCAAGCAATTTTCATTGATTGAAGATGGAGCAATCTGTGAAATTCTGAAATAGATTTTTTGATTAGTTCAATTTCTTTACGAAGAGTTGTATTGATCTTGTCAATTTCTCTTTGTTCTGTATCTTCGCCAGATGCTTTCTTCTTACCTTTTTCATATTTGGTAGTGAAAGAAGTAGCCTGAGATACGAAATCTGATAGATCAGTATTAGCAATACCAGTTGAATCTGCAGTAATTTCTATCTTTTCTTCAATAGTTTCTTCAACAGGTTCAATGAATGAAACCACATCAACAATTGGTGTCTCAATAACAATCTTTGGAGTAGCAGTTTTCTTGATGAAATTGGCAGGAAGTTTGACTTGTCTTGGTTTTGGAATTTCTTCTTCAATCTTAACTTCAAAGTCAGCTGTTTTAGACAAGGCTGCGCCAAAACTCTTGAGAAGTTTTTCTTCCCTTAGTCTTTTTTGTTCAATTTTATCAAGTTCTTCTTGAGCGCCAGAACCTAGAATCTTGGCAAAATTTTCAAGAAATTTCTTTTCATCCATATGCTATTACTTCAAAAATTTGGAGGTTATGATTGGTTTTATCTTGCTAGTATTTAGGGTAACTTTCAATGCCACTCTTAGTTTACCAACTCCACCACCAGCACCAGCTGTATCAAAAAATGCTTCATCAATCAATGTAGAATCAAAAGGAACAGCATATGTTCCCATGATAACTTTTCTTCTTATACCTGTACTATAAATGTTGAACTTGGTTCCATCTTTTTTCATGATGACAAAATAATCGTCGTCACTAGATACCCAATGATTTCTTATTAATTGAATGAATATATTTTTTTCTGTAGGAGATTTGAACTCGAATGCTGCTTTGGGAATTTTTCCAGAAACATTATCAATTCCTGCATCACCTACAAATCCAGCATATCCATTCCCATTTTGTTGTCTCAATATATCAATATATTTTTCAAATGATTCTACGTTTCTTATTTCTTTGATAATATCATCAACATCAGGATTTGGTTTCCCTCTGGTTATTGTTTTATCAAAGATAGTAATTGAGGTATAATCACTTGTGCTTTTTACTTCTGCTTGTTGTGATACTCCATCAACAGAAAATACAATATCAGGAAGCTGACTGCCCTTTTTGGCAATCGAAATTACTGGTATATCAAAACTTTCAAGGATTGCTGCAAAATTGTTTTGTGCTTCTGCTCCACGTTCTATACGACCTTGTGACATATTTTATCCCTAAACAATTTCTATTATTTAGGTGATCATGTCATAAAGCTGTTTCCAATTCTTAACCAGTGGAATACCTTTATGATTCATGTTATGTCCATGTTCCATGAGAATAGAGTTTAGACCAAGCCTCTTACCAAGCTCTGCATTCTCAATCTTATCTTCAATCCAATAGTATTCCTTATCCTTATACTTTACCAGTACATCATCCTTGTCTGCACCAGTATCTAGATAAGTAAATCCTTCAAACACAGTCTCACCAAAAATCTTTTGGAGATTTTGTGTCCTCAATTGACAAGCAGAAGGATCAAGACTTAGAGAGCTAATAACATGGAAAACACAACCATGTTCACGATGAAGCTTCTGTACATACTCAATAGCATCACGTAGAGGAGGAAGGAAACCAATCATGGCTGACTCATTAAAATCTGCTATCAATCTCTTGTAATGTTCGTATGAAATACCATATCGTTTTCCGATATTATATTCATGATTATACTCTTCTATTTTCTTATAACCTTTACGCTCCATCCATACATCAAAAGCGTATTCCCAATTCAGAAGTACACCATCACAATCAGTCAAAATTAACATAACGAACCTTTCACTATTCTTGGATTACACCTTCGTTGATCTTACGGTCTTGTGCCCACTGGACTACAAGACCAATTGCTCTTCCATGAGCTTCTATTTCCCATGGCTGATCCCAATAATTAACTTTATTGGTATCTATCTTTGCTTTATTAAAAACATATACTTTATTGTTCTTCATTGTCTGATAGTATTCACCCTTTGCCCATTGCTTTACATGAACCATCTCATGAGCAAAGCAATCCATCAGTACATGAAGTTTTTGATCTGGGTCTATATCTATACTGAATACTTTAGGTCTGTAATGAGTATCTTCCCAGATACAACATCCCCAAATGTTTTCATCTTTATACATGTTTTTCTTAAATGTAATTGTGATCTCAAGTTTTTTCTTTAAATTTTTATTAAAGAATTTGTCGAGAATATAATTACCAAAATCCTTGAAATGTTCAAGTACTAAAGGAGGCACATATTTTTGATTTTTAAATTTCAACATTCAAAATTCCTCATGACGATATTTATAAATACCATAAACAATGGAGGTTGTCAATGGATGAATGGTTCAAATTGGTCGCAGAGGTTGGATTTCCTATAGCATCTGCGTGTGCTGGCGGTTATTTTGTGTTTCTAACAATGAAATTTATCCTTGCTGGCGTTATGGGTGCTGTAAAAGGATTGTCTGGTATTATTACTGCACTTGACAACCGTGTGAAGACTATGAACCATGACGTTATTCGTATTGATACGCTTGTTTCAAATGCATTGGGTGTCAAACCTGATGTTGATCGTATTGCCAGAGCGGATGGTAAGAACGACGCAAGAAGAGATTAATCATTATATAATATGGAGAGATGTGATGTTGCCAAGAATTAGTCAAGTTAAATGTGTAGATGCGGAGTATATGTTATTTTCCGTCAATGATGGTATTTCTATAAGTTTATTTACAGAAGGTAAATGGGATGAGCATATCTTATCAATCTCAAAATTGTTTTATTCTGAAATTGATGCACCTCTTATTTTAGATATTGGGGCTCATATAGGAACATACTCTATTCCTGTTGCAAAAGATATTCAAAATTCTGGTGGTAAAGTAATCGCATTTGAACCACAGAGAATTGTTTATTATCAGTTATGTGGAAACATAATATTAAATAGATTAGATAATTGTTTTGCTTTGAACCAAGCTGTAGGAAACTACAATGGAGAAATCTCAATTCCAGAAATAGATTATAATATTAATAATAATGTAGGGGCTTTCTCTTTGCATAAAGAATATAGAGAAAGACATGATATAGAACGGTCAATGTTAGATAAGAAAAATAACGTTACTATGACAAAACTTGATTCTTTACAACTTGAAAAAGCACCATCATTGATAAAGATTGATGTTGAAGGATTGGAATTGAATGTATTAAAAGGTGCTGTCAATACACTTGAAAACAATAATTTCCCACCAATATTGTTTGAAGCATGGAGATGGGATTGGTTTGATAAAGAAAGAGAAGAACTTTTAAAATATGTTAAATATTTGGGATATAATGTAGATTTAATTTTCAGAGAAGATTATATCGCACAACATCCAAATAATTCTGTGGAAGTTAAATTCATCAATCAAAATGGTGTAATACATTTTCAAAGAGCCAGATAAGGAATAAAAAATGAGCGGTATTGCAGAATTAATTAACAAATATGGTTTCCCTATTGTTGCCGCTGGTGGCATGGGATACATGATTTATTATGTGTGGACATGGGCAACTAAAGAAATCAAGCCTGTTACTAGTGAAGCATCTACAGTTCTTATTGCTTTGATTGATCGTATTCGTATGTTAGATAATGATTTGATCCGTCTCAATCAGAAGATTAATATTGTTCTTCAATTGAGAGGCAAAGAAATTGAATCAGAAAGACATTTGCATGATGTTGAAACTGCAGCCAAAGCACAAAAACGTGAATTAGAAGCAGCTGACAAACAAGTTAAGGCTGCAGAAGAACTAGCATATAAACATCAACATGAGACTGTCAAAGTAAATAAGGGGTCCGTATCTGTACCAGAGAATAAGACCCAAGAAGAGCCAGACAAGAAAGATAAGAAAGTATAGTGCTTTCAATTCCACTTAATTATTTCAAATGTACCGTCATAGTTCTCTACTAAGGCGGTACATGACTCTACCCAATCACCACAATTCATATATCTAATGCCGCTAATATCACGAATGTTAGCATGGTGAATATGACCGCAAATGATACCATCTAACTTCTTCCCTTTCACATAATTGCATAACGTCTCTTCATAGTTACCAATAAAGTTAACAGACTCTTTAACAGTGTTCTTTAGATACGCTGAAAGAGACCAATATTTCAAACCAAAAACTGTTCTAACTTTATTGATGAAACGACTCATATCAATACTAATATCATATGCCCATCCGCCAAGATGTGCGAGCCATTCAGCATTACGAATGACAACATCAAATTGATCACCATGAGTAACATAATATATTTTACCATCAAGTCCAACATGAACGCAATCTTTGACCATAATGATATGACCAAACTCATTGTCACAGTAATTACGCATTACATCATCATGATTGCCGGGAATATAAACTACTTCAGTTCCTTTTCTTGCACGACGAAGTAATTTTTGAATAACATCGTTATGTAATTGTGACCATATCATTTTTTTAGACATAGCCCAACAATCAACAATATCACCAACAAGATATATCTTTTCACACTCAAATGTTTTCATAAATTCAAGCAGTTGATCTGCTTGACTCATTTTTGTGCCTAAATGTAAATCTGAAATGAATACTGTCCTGTATGACTTCATCTAAAATCCTTATAATCATTTGTTGTGGATTTATTTTTAAATGTTACAGAAAAATAATTAGTCAAGTACATCCATGTTGTACTAATAATTCCTTGTTCTTCAAGTCTTCTTGGCGAAGTTGTAGTAATCATTCTTGGATTAAATTCTATTTTACCAAGATGTTGAATACGTTTTGCTGTCATTGTATCTTCACCATAGAAAGCAATATTTGAATCATACCCACCAACTTTATCTAGAGCAGATTTTTTAATCATAGCATTGCCACCCTGAAGAAAAACACCAATATGATCATTGCTAATTTTTGCAATCATATAATAAAGCTTTGTCATTAACTTCAAACAAAAACTAGCACCTTCGTATTCGAGAGGACCAGTAACAGCGACAACCTCATCATTGGATAATCTACTTAGAGCTTCCCAAATCCAACCATCAGTTATTTTAGAGTCTGCATCAATATTAGCAATCAAAAAACCTTTAGCAGCTTCATAACCAGCTTGTCTTGCAAACACAACACCTTTACGAGGTTCTTTGATGATAAATGCTTGTTCTTCTTCTGCAATTTCAGCTGTTCTATCTGTACAATTATTGTCAACTACGATAATTTCATATGGAATATACCATACATTCTTTCGTATAGAACGAATACAATCTTTAATATGTTTTTCTTCGTTATAACATGGAATTATAAATGATATCATTTTGAGTTTGTCCTATATACGCCATCCCAGATATATTCTCCATCATAATATACGCCTGGAGGATTCTTTTTATAATCTTCTACACGTTCTTTCATCATTTCGTAATACTCGTTCATCTCACCGTCAAATGCAGTCTTGAGTACTTCAAAATAATTTTCTAGTCTATCCCATTCTTGAGCACGATAATATTTAATAAAATCTTTATGAGTACGTGCATAGTTTTCGTTGATAGGTGTTTTATCAACAATGGTGTATATGTTTACACCTATAGCTTTACCCTTAACTGCAAGAATATCAAGCTCTAAACAGAGATATTCATCCTTCACATACTCGTATGTTTTTTGACCAATAACCATTTTTACATGGTATGGTTTACTTTGACCTTCTAATCTGGAAGCAAGATTAACGGTATCCCCAAGACAAGTGTAATCGAAACGTTGATTACTACCCATATTGCCAACCACAACGGAGCCTGTGTTAATCCCAAGACCCATACCAAAGGGTGGAACACCCTCAAGGGCGACTTCTTTGTTAAATCTTTCCAGATCACCTAACATCTCCAAAGCTGTTTTTACTGCATGTTTGGCATGGTCTGCATCATCAAGAGGTGCATTCCAAAATGCCATTTGAGCATCGCCAATATATTTATCCAATGTACCTTCATTATCAATAATCTTTTTAGTCATCGCTGTCATATAACGATTCATTATTTTCGTAAGCCCCTGTACATCAGAACCATAATGTTCAGAGATAGACGTAAACCCCCTAACATCAGTAAACATGATAGATAACTCACGGGTCTCTCCTCCCAATCTTAGTAGTTCTGGATTCTTCTGTAACTTCTCAACAAGTGCAGGAGAAAGATAAGTTCCAAATTGTTTTTTGATCTGTTGCTTGAGTCTAAACTCTCTGGCAAAATTATTGAATATCAGATGAGCAAAAACTATTGATCCTGATATTATGATATAACTTGCATCCCATAATTGTAGTTGTGTTTTAAATAAATAATAGGAACCATATGATGTACTCGCAACAAAAAGAGCATAAAATGGAACTGTCATCTTTACAGACAATTTTGGGACTGTATACAGAAATAGGACTAGCATTACTAGTATTATTATTCCTTCTAATAGCCTTGCTACGGATAGGCGAGAAATAGAAGTACCATCAATCAAAGTTTGTAGTGTTTGAGCTTGTATTTCATGTGCCCATTTTTCACCAATTGGTGTTGCTATTATACCGCCAACACCTTCAATACTTAAACCTATAATAACAATTTTGTCTTTTACACGATCATCAATTTCAGTTGCATCTATCTTATCAAATTTATTATTCCACGATAACCATATACGTCCACGTTCATCAGTTTTGATAGCATTGAACTGAGGAATACGAACTGCTTCAATTCCAGCATCACCTGTTTTAATTTGATATGATGGGTCGCCAGCTGCTACTCTGAGTGTTTCGAGTACAATTGAGGGATATAAGTCAGACCCAATGCGAGCAAGCATGGGGAGCCTACGCACAACACCATCTGGCTCAGGGATAGTTGCAAGAAGTCCGACACCATCTGCACTTGCTGCGAATGAAGGTAAAGGAGATATAGCTCCCCTCCAATTAAACAACCAAAAATAAGGATCACTGCCAATAGAAGCAAACCCTCTACGGACAGCATCAGGGGCTTTATTTTGGGACGTTGGCGTTTGAGCAATGACAATTCCGCCATCTTTGAACGCACTAATGAGGGAGTCATCTCCATTTGCTCTGTCCTTCTCTGAAAAAAGAATTGGCATCATAATAAGACCAGCACCATTTTCACGCAACTTGCCAATTGTATCAGCAATATCACGCCTATCAAAAGGCCACTGACCATATTTCTCTACAGATTTTTCGCCAAATTCTACAATAACAATTTCGTCTGATTTTTTTGGTTCTAGTGAAGTTATTAAATAATCAAAGGTCTTTAGTTGAAGTATTTGTATAGGACTTGGATTGACCACATACAATGTCAACAGGAGACAGACGCTGATAGCAGCCGCCCATGTACTTGTAAGATATTTGCCTATTGTTTCCATCAGTATTGATTAACGATATAAGGGCTGTTAGGACAATTACTACCGCAATTGACACTAAGGCTAAAGCTTTGAGGTGTGCTTCCATACTGAGAAACAATAGCTGTGATATTGTCACCGCTGAGATTGAGAGTAGCAGAATGAGAAGCACCAGACTGAGTAATAGATACACTTTGATTTGATCCTTGTATATTCACGGTTGCATTATTTACTGTCTGCGAGAAGGCAGATGTTGTCATTAGTAGAAGTGCGAATAATGATTTCATATTAATTACTCTGGTTTATTGTTATTGTTGTTGATCCAGCACTATTTACTACCTGTTTAATTGCTAGGTTATCTTGATTGATATTCAATGTCAAACTTTTTGTAGTGTCTACCCTCAATTCAAAATAACTAGAATAAGTTTCTCTATACAGTGTCAAAACATTATCGTCCACAGTATATTTTAGTCCTGTCGTTTTGCTATATTTAGGCAACAAACCATTAAACTCATCCAACTCATTTGCCAACAATTGACTGTTTTGAATATCCAAATAATTTAAAAGGAAATCTGAATCCAGATAGTTTCTTTCCAAACCAGTTGGCTTATCTAGTGCATTCTTATCTAGCCCATCATATTTCAACAAATCTTTATCCAAAGCATTCTCATCAAGGAAGTTAAATCCTTTTGTAGCTTGTCTAGTTCTTTCTTCTCTAACTTCTTTAGGAGGAGTAACAATCAACATATTATTGATTTGATCTAAACTTAGATTTAATATGGCTGACTTTGGTTGAGCAATTGATGTGTTGACTATCACAGCCTCAAATGGTTTAGTTAGTAAGATAGTACCCATAATAGTAGTAACAGAAATATTACCTGTAACACAATCACGCTCAATGTTTTTCCATCCTGTAGGACAGGAAGGGAGCAAAATGATGGTTGATCTTCCTGTTTCATCTACAGTCCCCGAAAAATCTGTTCCTCTTACACCAATAGTTGCTGTTGGTGTCTCTACCATAACTTGCTGTGGATCATTCTTTGCTATTTGCCCAGAGGCATACTTAATAGTACCAAGCGCCATCTTAATAGCAAGTTTACCTGTTTTCTTTTCACCATCATAAACAAACGTATCAATAACAAGTTTACTCTGTTCTGTTATCTGAACTTTAGTATCATCCTTAAATGTAATACCAGTTTTGCTATTAGCAGTAGTTATAACGTCATTCATCTCCACCTCAGATGAGATGGAGCTAGGTACTGAATTCTTATCTCTTCGTATCTCAGTAGGTCCAGTTTGCTCTGTTACCTTACCAACTTCACTATTAGTTATGGTTGGACTTAATAATAAGAGTGTTACTAGAACCATTGATCGTGCTATTGACGACTGAATCAACTGATCCGCCTTGTCCTATTTGAACATTATTAAGCGCACCAGTAACTGCCAAATCCACTTTATGACCAAGTGTACCAGCAACTCCTGTTTGATCAAGAATTACTTGGTTGCCATTACCACCAGAGATATTGATGACGTTGTTTACGCCAGCAACATTTGAGGAGTTATTGGTTAAATTGACAGTGTTATTATCAGATTCAATTGTTAAAGCTGTGTTATTCAAACCGTCATTGGTTATCGTAACGAGGTTACTACTACCAGTTACTGTACTGGTTATAGATGATGCTGTGCATGTTGTACAATCAATATCAACTTGGTTTGTGTTGCCAGTGATAGTTGAATTCAAAGTGACACCATCGCCAACTACGTTAATTAGTTGGTTATTCTGATTGCCTATTTGTGATACTGTTACTGTTAAGTTATTGCCATTAAACGAACTGCGACTTGATGATGAGCCGATTCCGTTATCACTTCCAGTTTGCGTCATAGTTATATTGGAGCCATCTCCAATCTGATCAACATATATCTTATTGCCCGCCGCATGTGCATACTGAATCATAACCAAGAATGACAAAAACGCAATCATTCTTGTTTTTAATTTCATTTTTTGTTTTCCTTTTTATAAGCCCATACTTTTTTGTTTACGCCCTCTTTAATCATATCAACTATAGCTGCTTCAATAGCAATTCTCACAGCATAAGTAGTCGGTTCATTCATGGATGCACCAGCCTCAAACTCAAAAGACTTAGTGCCAGCATCAACAAACTTCATGATATTGGCATTGATACCTGTACTGTATATAGTTTTTGTAGCCCCTGTGGATAAAAGTATCTCGCCAGTGTTGACTGATATGAGTCTAACCATGACTGTAATTTCATCCTTACGGTATTGTTGATCCGCTCCTACTCCAAGAAACCTAGCACCGATACCACCAGTAGACATATTAGCATCATAGCCAACGATTCCACCATCAATCATAATCCCCGCAACAATCAAAGGAACAAGAGGCTTTGCCTGATCTTTCTCATAAGTTTCTCTTTGAGAACGGATAAGCTGACGCTCTTTTACTAGATTCTCCAAACCAACACGTTCAACTGGCTGAAACCATTTACCCTTACCAGCATCCTGCAATGCCTTGATAAGAAATACATCACCGCCTTGTGTGACTGCAGAACTGAGGCTTGCATAGTTATTATTTGGTTTACGTTGTCCTGTCATATCTTGGAAACGGTAGACTGCAATAGGAATTACCTCACCAGATGGTGGCGGTACATTTACCAATTCATTAAATCGTTTGCGTGTTATGATCTCAGGCGCATCAACTTCTGCTTCAATTTTATCTTTAGTTATATCATTTGCTGTACAACCAGCAAGAAACAAAGACAACACAATTGCCACATACTTTACCATGCCAAACTCCCATAAGGAACAACCACTTGTGTGACACTACCACCGGGGTCAGTGATAGTCATTGTAATAGTAGACCCATCTGATACCCATTGCAAATGGTTCCCCTGAATATCAAAGGAACCAGATGTATTACCATTATCTTTGAATAACTCAGAAGCTATGTTCTGAGATATAGTTGCATATATACGACTCTCTAAGTTATTAAGAAACTTAGCTAGATTGGTATTCTTTGCATCAGATGCTGCTTTTTCAGCAATTGATTTTTTATCATCAAACATCTTCTGTTTTCTAGTTGCTTCAAGATTTTCAATTGTAAGCACATGAGAAGAGTATCCTACTCCATTGAATGCTGGACTTTTAAATCCAAATTGAATCTCAGTAGCAAAAGAAACAGAAGAAATTAGGCAAAACAATATAGCTAGGTTCTTCATTTTTA
>Ga0209191_1002047_pt1 | contig 12777 bp, 10 predicted proteins | sample S_130626_EF_Meta_FD_187320 | JGI IMG/M metagenome (GOLD analysis project Ga0209191, IMG submission 187320) | Freshwater microbial communities from Lake Simoncouche, Canada to study carbon cycling - S_130626_EF_MetaG (SPAdes) (version 2) | ecosystem: Environmental > Aquatic > Freshwater > Lake ... | reverse complement strand
CGTGAGACACTCGTTCAGGAAGTCAAAAAACAACACCGCAAGATGTACCCCCACTACTTGGAAGATCAGGTGGTGGACTGGGGTGATTCCTGGGAAGAGGGGCAGTAATTTCGTTCTCGACTAAACCCGATCAGGTTCCTGGAAGTGAAATCCCTTTTACCCTTCGGTAAAGGTTGAGCGCATACTTGTCCGTCATGCCTGAGATAAAATCCACCAGCGCACGCAGCAACGGGTAGGGATTTGATTCGGTTCCAAAGCCTTTTAGCGGAAAATCCTCTGGAAGGAGCCGCAGCAAACTTTTGTCCTGCCCTGAGGAAAGTTCGGCTGCATAGCAATGGTGGTAAAGAGCTTGGCTAAATGCCGATAACAAGCCATCTATCACCTGAAAACCGATTGCCTCCTTTTCTAACACCACTTGGGAACGGTAAATTTGACGAATCGAGCGCTGGGAAATTTCTGCCAAGGCCTTGGCAGAGGGAATCATATCCGTCAATGCTTTGTCAAAATTTCCTTTGCGCATGCCTTCTTCGTAGGTAGCAAAGGCCTCCACAGTTTCTCGAATCAGCTGACCAATGACCAAGGCTCGGAGTGCTCCAAGATTTTGAGTTTGGGTCCGATCTTTTAGTTTTTCTGGATCAAATATCTTCCCCAAAATGGGCTTTAAAAGGGCTACAGTATCCTCAAAAGAAATTAGACCCAGGGTACAGCCGTCCTCCAAGTCAATGATGCTGTAACAGATGTCATCTGCCGCCTCCACCAAGAAGGCAAGAGGATGTCGAGCCCAGCAATCCGCTCCAACTTTTTCAAGCCCCAATTCCTGAGCCATCTGCTCAAAATCTTGGAGCTGATTGATAAAAAAGCCGTACTTCTTTTGACTCTTTCGGGCGATATCCCGCTGTGCAATGAGGCTAGGACGGGGATATTTTGTGAAGGCCGCCAAGGTGGCATGGGTCAACTTTAACCCGTACTGCTTGGATACCAGCATGCGGAACCCCTGTGCATTGCCTTCAAAATTGGTCAAGTCCGCCCACTGATCCCTGCGTACATGCTGCATCCAAGCCTTTCCGGAGGGCTGCAGTCTGAAGAAATCCGAGATGGCCTCCTCACCCGCATGCCCAAAAGGTGGATTCCCAATATCATGTGTCAGCGCCGCCGCTGCCACAATGGAACCAATCCCGGCCGCGGTAATTCCTTTGGAAGCAAGTTTGGGGTATTTTTCAAGTAAAATTTCTCCCGCTGCCTTGCCTAAGGACCGGCCCACAGAAGACACTTCCAAGCTATGCGTCAATCGAGTATGTACGAAAGCTTGCTCTGGAAGGGGAAAAACCTGGGTTTTATCCTGAAGATTTCGAAAGGGAGCTGAAAAAATAATCCGGTCGTAGTCCACTTCAAACTCAGACCGTGCCGAGTCGGATCCAGTCGTTTTTCCTTGCTCTCCAAAACGCCCAAAGGCGAGTAAGTTCTCCCAATTCATCATACACAAAAGTACAGCTAGCATTAGAAATTTCATGCCCTTGTCACAAAGAATCCTCCAGCAAGGCGTAATTTTTTTAGATGTCCTTTAAAATGGTCAAGGTGAACTGGTAATTGCGAGGAATGACAAGAATTGATCTAAATTTGAAACCATGAATCCCAGAATTTTCATGCAACGTGCATTGGAGCTCGCCGAACTCGGAAAAGGAACCGTACGTCCCAATCCCTTGGTCGGCTGTGTGATCGTGCATGAAGGAAAAATCATTGGGGAAGGGTACCATCAACAGTATGGAGGGCCACATGCAGAAGTTCATGCCATAGCCTCGGTAATCAACCCGGCCCTCCTTCCCGATTCCACTGTGTATGTGACTTTGGAGCCCTGTTCCCACTGGGGAAAAACTCCCCCTTGTGCGAATTTATTGGTAGAAAAAGGAATCAAATCAGTGGTCGTGGCCACCTTAGACCCCAACCCACTCGTAGCTGGAAAGGGCGTACAACTCTTGCAAGATGCTGGGGTCGAGGTTACCGTCGGCCTGCTGGAGCAAGAAGCAAGATGGCAAAACAGGCGCTTTTTTTGTCAGCAGGAAAAACACCGCCCCTACCTAATTCTAAAGTGGGCGCAAACTCAGGATGGCTTTTTAGCACGAGAAAATAATGACTCCAAGTGGATCAGTGGTATCCAAAGCAGGCAATTAGTGCACCAATGGCGTGGAGAAGAGCAGGCTATCTTAGTTGGAAAAAATACTGCCCTCCACGACAATCCTCGTCTCAATGTGCGTGACTGGACTGGAGCCGATCCGATTCGGGTGGTACTGGATTCCAAGTTGGAACTACCTACAGACCTGCACCTATTTGACCAACAGATTCCCACGCTTTACTACAATACGCTAAAAAACGAAACCCTTCCCAACTTGGAATGGGTGAAGCTCCCCGAGCTTTCCCTAGAGGCCTTGTTGTCCGATTTGCAGCGACGCAACATTCAAAGTGTACTGGTTGAAGGGGGAAGTCAAGTTTTGCAGCAGTTTTTGGCTGCAGGCCTTTGGGACGAAGCCCGTGTATTTACTTCCCCAATTACTTTTGGCAGCGGAATTGCTGCACCTACATTCACTCAAGTTCCTGCCGAGTCCTATGCGGTGGGAGAAGATCAACTAGACGTCTACTACCATGGCTGAAACCCTATTCCTTCCACAATCCGGAACCAAAGAAGAAATTTACCAAGCACTACTTCCGCAGGTGGAGGCCCTAATCTCTGGTGAAAAGGATTTAATGGCCAACCTAGCGAATATCGCCGCTGCCCTTCGAGAAGCATTTGGCTTTTTTTGGGTAGGATTTTACGTAGTGCAAGGCCAGGAGCTGGTGCTCGGTCCCTTTCAAGGGCCCATTGCCTGCACCCGAATTGCCTATGGAAGAGGGGTCTGTGGAACTGCCTGGAAAGAACAGAAAACCCAGTTGGTGCCCGATGTGGAGGCTTTTCCAGGTCACATTGCCTGCAGCTCCGCTTCCAAATCAGAAATTGTAGTGCCGGCATTTCAGAACGGAGAGGTATTCCTTGTCTTGGATGTGGATAGTGATCTGTTGGATGATTTTGATGCAGTGGACCAGCGCTACCTGGAGGCCTTGATGGGCCTACTCGAAAAAACCAGAACTAGTTAAGCGCCTCGCTAACAAAATCCTGGACCACCGCCAAGGTCTTTTCTTTTTCCTCCACCATTCCCAGATGTCCCACGCCTTCCAATTCGGTGTAGTGGGTAAAGTATTTTTGCTGGGCACGGCTGGATTCAATTTTGACTGCTCCATCTAAAGTCCCCGCAAGCAGCAACTTCGGACCTGCAAACTGCTGGAGTACTGCTATCCGATCTTGTCGGTCTCGCATCGCTACCGTGTAGGCAAGTAAGCCCTCCAGGCTGGAGCGCTGCCCATCTTCAATGGCATGGGCCATCGCATCTGCCAACTCTTCGCGTCGATGCTCTGGGAACAGCTGCGGAACAAAGGAACTCACAAATTTGGCAGCCCCGTGTTTATTCAAAAAGATTAGGACCCGGTTGCGCATATCCTTTTTTTCCAAGTCATCTGCATAGGCTGTAGAATGAAGCAGGCCAATGGCTTGGATGCGGTCTCCCATACGCTCGAGTAAGGCCAAGGCCACATAGCCGCCCAAAGAATGGCCCATTACGATGGGGTTTTGGATCTGAAGTGTGTCCAGCCATTCCTCCAGCTGCTCGGCGACATCTTCGAGGCAAGTGATGGGATGGGTAATTGGGGAAGACCCAAATCCAGGTAAGTCCGGACAGAGTACGCGGTATTGGGTAGACAAGGAATCGGCAAAGGGTCGCCACATCTCCCCCGTTTCACAAAAGCCATGTAGGAACAGTAGCGCAGGGCCTTGTCCTTTTTCAAAAAAATGCAACATGATTGGGCTGAATTTAGGCAGTTTGTTCCTGCTCAGCGAAGGACTTTACTGCATTGGCAATGCCTTCTGGATCAAAGCCACAGTCGCGGTGCAGTTCCAATTGTTCACCATGCTCGATAATTCCATCTGGAATACCGAGACGCTTTACCTGCGCTTGGTAGCCTTGGTCCACCATCCATTCCAGGACAGCCGAGCCAAATCCTCCCATCAAGCAACCGTCTTCAACCGTAATTACTTTCTTGAAGTTGGTAAATATCTCATGCAAGAGCTTTTCATCCAGCGGCTTCACAAATCGCATGTCGTAATGCGCTGGATTTAGACCTTCTTTTTCCAAGGATTCACAAGCCTCTACGGCATAGTTGCCAATATGTCCTAGGGTCAAGATTGCCACCTCTTCCCCTGTTTTGATGCATCTTCCTTGACCTACTGGAATCCGTTGAAAAGGCGTTTTCCAGTTGGGCATCACTCCATTTCCTCTCGGGTAGCGAATGGAAAAAGGCCCCCCATAAAGTGATCCGGTATACATGAGATTTCGAAGCTCCTCCTCATTCATGGGAGCCGAGACTACCAAGTTGGGAACGCAACGGAAATAAGCAATATCGTAAGCGCCGTGGTGAGTAGGACCATCTGCGCCGGCAAAACCAGCTCGATCCAAACAGAATACAACGGGTAGTTTTTGAAGGCAGACATCATGCACTACTTGATCGTAGGCACGCTGCATAAAAGAAGAGTAAATGTTACAGAACGGCACCAAGCCTTGCGTAGCCATCCCCGCAGAGAAGGTTACTGCATGCTGCTCAGCTATGCCCACATCAAATGCCCGATCAGGCATGGCCGCCATCATCAAGTTCATGGACGAACCCGAAGGCATGGCTGGAGTCACCCCCATAATGCGCGGATCTTTTTCAGCAAGCTCGATCATCGTATGTCCAAATACATCTTGGTATTTGGGTGCTTGCGGTGTGCTTGGCGTTTTTTTGTAGATCTCACCGGTCAACTTATCAAAAGTTCCAGGAGCATGCCAGGTGGTTTTGTTGCCACTTTCTGCTGGGCCATAGCCCTTGCCTTTTACCGTGATACAATGAAGGATCTTGGGTCCTGGGATATCTTTGAGGTCTTTGAGGATTTCAACCAAGTGGTCCACATCGTGCCCATCTACAGGACCAAAATAGCGGAGGTTGAGGGATTCAAAGAGGTTGCTCTGCTTGAGTACAGCCGACTTGATGGCTCCTTCTACTTTAGATATAATTTCTTGTGCACTGCTGCCAAATTTGCTGAGTTTGCCCAACACATTCCACACTTCATCTTTCACCTTGTTGTAGGTGTGTGAGGTCGTGATATCGGTCAGGTAATCTTTCAAAGCCCCTACATTGGGGTCGATAGACATGCAGTTGTCGTTCAGAATAATTAGCAGATTGGTGCCGCTCACGCCTGCATGATTTAAGGCTTCAAAAGCCATTCCTCCAGTCAACGATCCATCGCCGATGACCGCAACATGCTGCAAGGGTGCTCCTGTATATTTGGATGCCATCGCCATGCCCAAGGCAGCAGAAATGGAAGTACTGGAGTGTCCCACACCAAAGGTGTCGTACTCGCTTTCAGTTCGCTTTGGAAAACCAGATAGGCCGCCATACACGCGATTGGTATGGAAAACATCCCTTCTGCCTGTCAAGATTTTGTGTCCGTAAGCCTGATGTCCAACATCCCAAACCAACTGGTCTTTAGGAGTATTGAGGACATAATGTAAGGCTACTGTAAGTTCCACCACGCCCAAACTTGCCCCAAAATGCCCACCATACACCGACACATTGTCGATGATAAATTGGCGTAACTCCTGACAAACTTGAACTAAAGAATCTTTGGAAAAATTCTTCAAATCTTCAGGGCTATTGATTTGAGCTAATAAAGGACCGGGGTGAATTTGCATCGGCAGGGGATTATTGTCAAGAAAGATTAACTTTTATCTGGTCTGTTTGTTTGAAAAATACATCGCATTCAAAATGAGTCTTTCCAATTTCTAGCCTCAAGATTTCCCTGAATTGAATATCTTTGGCTAGAAGTACCCAAAATTAATCCAAATAATTAAATATCCTGTGAGTTTCGAAATCAAATTACCCTTGTTCGAAGGCCCATTCGATCTCATGCTCTTTTTTATAGAGCGTGACGAATTGGATATTTACGACATCCCGATTTCCAAGATAACGAACGATTTTCTGGATTATGTCCATCACATGGAAAACTTGGAAATTGAGGTTGCCAGTGATTTTATACTTTTTGCGGCCACGCTGATGAAGATTAAATCTCGGATGCTACTTCCTAGACCTGTATTAAACGAACAGGGAGAATTGGTAGATCCGCGGGAGGAGCTGGTGCGCAACCTCCTCGAGTACAAAAAATACAAATCGGTAGTGGAGGAGCTTTCCGCCCTGGAACAAGATCGCTTGTCCAAGGAAAAGCGGGGAAATCTTGTGAAAGAACTTCACGAACTGAGCAAGCTAGACGATGTAGAAGGGGAATTGCAGCACCTAGACCTGTATAAATTGCTTAATGTTTTTCAAAAATGCATGTCACGACTCGCTGCCCGAGCGGATGAACCCACCCATACCATCATTCAATATCCTTACACCATAGAACAACAAAAAGCATTTGTGCTTGAGAAAATCAGCTTCAAAAAGCAAGTTCCTTTTACGGAATTAATTTCCTACAAGCCCGAAAAAATATTTGTAATCTATACCTTTCTTGCCATTCTTGAATTGCTTCAGCTTTCTGAATTAACCCTAATTTTAGGGGAAGGCTTCAATAATTTTTGGATAGAAAAAATCGAAACTGTCGCCACTGAAGCATGAAAATAGACAACAAAAAGATTTTTCAAACGCTCAACCCGAACAAGGTCTGGGTGCCTATCCTGATTGGCTTGGCGATTATTATTGCCATGTTTTATTTCGATCCCAACTTGACTACAGAAAACTTACGTGTGGTCGTTGATGCTTCTCCTTTTTTTATATTCCTTTCCATTCTAGTGATTTTGGTACGTGACTTTGGCTATATCTACCGAATCCGAGAGCTCACCGACCGGCACCTGACCTGGACTCGAGCATTCTATGTGATCATGCTTTGGGAGTTTGCCTCAGCAGTCACCCCTTCTGTAGTAGGAGGTACGGCCGTTGCGATGTTTATTCTAAACAAAGAAGGCATTAAGATGGGCAAAGCCATTGCTTATGTCATGGTGACCGCCATTTTTGATAACCTGTTTTTTGTGATTGGGGCTCCGATCATCCTGTATTTTGCCCAAGGAAATATCTTTCCTGAAAGCAAATTGCTGGAATCTCAAGTAGGAAGTAGTCTTCAGGCCCTTTTCTGGATTAGCTATGCCCTCTATGCCTCCTACAGCTTATTGATGGCTCTTGGCTTATTTTACAAGCCTCGGGCATTCAAATGGATATTGATCAAGCTTTTTTCCATCCGTTTTCTTCGAAAGTGGAAGCACGATGCCCAGGAATATGGAGACCAAATTATAGACGCATCCAAGCTCCTCCGTGGAAAAAATTCGAGCTATTGGGGCAAGATCATCGGCGCCACCATTGTAGTTTGGTCTGCCCGCTACTTAATGCTCAATGCATTGATGGGCGCTTTTGTGCCTTTGGACCTTTTTGACAACATCATTGTATTTGCCCGACAAGTGATTATGTGGATTGTCATGATGATCTCTCCTACACCAGGAAGTAGTGGAACTGCAGAGTTTTTCTATGCGCAGTTTTTCGAGCAGTTTTTAGGGAAATACACCTTTGTGACCAGCATCATCTGGAGGCTGCTGTCCTACTATCCTTACTTGATTTTGGGAGCCATTTTCCTTCCTAGATGGATTCGTCAGGTATTTTTCAACAAGAAAACGGACTTGAGCTAAATGCTGACCCAGCTTACACTGCCCCTTTTAGAGCAAATTCTTGGCAGCAAGGGCCTAGGGAAGACGCCGGGTCAAGGAATAACACAGATCAGTATTGACTCAAGGCAAGTCCTGCATCCCGAGCAAACCTTGTTTGTGGCACTAAAAGGCGCAAAAGCGGATGGGATTACCTTCGTTGCTTCCCTTATTGAGGCGGGAGTTCACTCCTTTTTGGTCGATAAAAATGCAGTACTCCCTGCTTCTTGGCTTGAAACAGCCTGTTTCATCCCTGTCAGCGATACCCGTGCTGCGCTTCAATCCTTAGCCTCCTACCAAAGAGGAGAATTTACCAAGCCAATCGTAGGCATCACGGGTAGCAATGGCAAAACCATCGTCAAAGAATGGCTAGGCCAAGTGTTGAGCCAGCAATTTACAGTTGCCAAAAGCCCCAAAAGCTACAACTCCCAGGTAGGGGTTCCTCTTTCGATTTTTGGCATACAGCCCTATCATCAGGTAGCCATCCTCGAGGCCGGTATCTCCAAAAAAGGGGACATGGATACTCTAGCAGAAATGATTCGTCCCGATTTGGGAATTTTTACCAATATCGGTTCGGCACATGAAGAAGGCTTTGCGGGGATCGAAGCGAAAATTGCCGAGAAGCTCAAGCTTTTTGTAGGCACTAAATTGCTGCTGTATTGCAAGGATCAGGACCTACTCGCTCAAAACATCGAGCAACAAGTACCGGAAGAAAATCGTATTTCCTGGTCCAAAAATCCGGGAGCAGATTTCAGCGTTTCCTGGAAAAACCTCGAGAGTAGCTCCAGGATTGTGGTCATGAAAAGTGACATCCAAACCCATACTTTCCAAGTGCCCTTTACGGATCAGGCTTCCTTAGAAAATGTCACCCACGTGATCCTGGCCGCACTAAGTCTAGGACAGGAGGCACCGTCCATCCAAGAGGGTTTGAGTCACCTCAAGCCCGTGGACATGCGCTTGACTCTCAAGCCAGGCATCAACGACTCCCTTTTGATTGACGACACCTACAACAATGACTTGGCGGGACTGAAGGTGGCCTTGGAGTTTTTGAGTCAGCAACGCCCCAAGCGATCCAAAATATTAATTCTGTCTGACCTCTTGCAGCAGGGCTTGCCAGAGAAAATCTATACCGAAGTGGCAGAGTTGATCCGATCCTATGGGATAGATCGAATCATTGGAGTGGGGACTGAAATCCAGCGCCTGGAAAAGCTTCTGCCTATACCTACAACCACCTTTGAGAGTACCGAGCTGCTTCTTCAAAAACTCGATCTCGATCAGTTTCAAAACGACCTTGTACTGCTCACCGGCGCCCGCTCTTTTGCCTTTGAAAAAATTGTCAACCGGCTACAGCAGCGCATCCACGGCACCACCTTGGAGATTAACTTGAATGCGCTGACCCATAATTTTAACTTTTACAAGCGACTCCTGGCTCCGAACACTCGCGTCATGGTGATGGTCAAAGCCTTTGCCTACGGTGGAGGTGCCGCAGAAATCGCCAACCACCTGCAGACCTTGGGGGCCGATTACCTGGCGGTAGCCTATTCGGATGAGGGAGTGAGCCTGCGGAAACAGGGAATTCAGCTTCCGATCATGGTGCTCAATCCCGTAGAAGAATCCTTCGACTCGCTGTACCAGTACCAGTTGGAACCTGTAGTTTTCAGCCCTGAATTTTTTAAGAAGTTAGGCAATTTTGCAAGAAACCAAGGAAGTCCCCTCTCCATCCATTTGGATCTGGATACGGGAATGAATCGCTTGGGCTTTGAGCAGGCACAGGTGGAGGAGCTCAAAGACCTGCTCCTTGCTTTCCCGGAACTGAAGGTAGCCAGCCTATACACCCACCTGGTGGGAGCAGACGAAGAGGCACATCATGATTTTTCGATACAGCAACTGAAGCAGTTTATGGAAATGAGTGAGGCGATTGTCTCCATCCTATCCTATACCCCGCTCCGTCATGCGCTCAATTCAGCGGGCATTGTCCGCTACGCCGATTACCAGCTCGACCTGGTGCGCTTGGGCATCGGTTTATATGGTGTGGAAGTTACAGGCAAGCACGACAGCTCCTTGAAGGCAGTAAGCACCTTGAAAACCACCATTTCCCAAGTCAAAACCCTTGCTCCAGGAGCTACAGTGGGCTACTCTAGAAAAGGGAGTTTACCCGAAGGAGGCCGAATCGCCACCTTAGCCATTGGCTATGCAGATGGCTACGATCGCAGATTTTCCCAAGGCAAGGGCTATGTGCTCATTCATGGCCAAAAGGCACCCGTCATCGGCAATGTCTGCATGGACATGGTGATGGTGGATGTGAGCCAGATTCCCAAAGCCAAAGCAGGAGATGAGGCCATCGTGTATGGAGAGCAGATTTCACTCAAGGAGCTGGCCGATCGCATTGGAACCATCCCCTACGAACTCCTCACCAATATCAGTGGGCGCGTCAAGCGAGTGTACTATTTGGATTAAAGATTGGAGTACCCCTTAGGGCAGTGACTTTTTCCATCCCAGATCCTGAGCGCTGTAAATGCTTCCTTTTCCGCTAAAAATAAAGGCAAGCCCACAAGCAAGCCCCAAGTAGACTCCTGCCTCCAGCCCAAACAATTCCATGCCCATCAGCGTGCAGGCCAAAGGGGTATTGGTAGCTCCAGAAAAAACACCGACAAATCCGCAGCCCGCCAGCAAAGCCAAGGGCAAGGGAATCCAAGATGCCAAGGCATTCCCAAGTGTGGCACCCGTAAAAAATAGGGGCGTGACCTCCCCACCTTTAAATCCTGAACCTAAAGTCAAGCCCGTGAGGCCAGTTTTGGCCAAAAAATCATACCAAGGCAGGGGCGTCTCAAAGGCCTCCACAATCCGCGGGATACCCAAACCCACATAGGTGTATGTCCCCGTTAAATAAACAATTCCTGCGATTAAAACTCCACCTACTAGTGGCCGAAGCGGGGAATAAGTAATGGTTTTGCTGAAGACCCAACTTACCCCATGACCAACCTCCACAAAGAGGCGAGCAGCAAGTCCAAAGGCAATCCCTGCTGGAATCATCCATGCCAAATTGATAAGCGTGTGCGGAGCCACCTCAGGGATAGCATAGGCCGTATGTCCAATTCCCCAAACCAATTCACACACCCAATATGCGACGAAAGCAGTCCAGAAAGCGGGAAATATGGATTTTGGATCTACTTTTCGACGAAACAGCCACTCCAGCGAAAACACGGCTCCTGCGAGGGGAGTACCAAACACCGAAGCAAAGCCTCCCGCTACCCCGCAGATCAAAAGTATCCGGCCGGTAGCGGCATCCCAAGCGAAGCGTTTCCCTAGTTGCGCCGCCAAAGCTGCCCCCATCTGCACTGCGGTACCTTCCCTGCCCGCCGAACCCCCAAAAAGATGGGTGATCAAAGTGCCGAACAAAACAAAAGGTGCCATCCGCAAGGGAAGGGCAGGCTGGGGATCGTATAGCCCCTCTAAAATCAAATTATTTCCTTTTTCTACGCCAGACCCGTATCGGTAGTAGCCGTAGCCAATGCAAAATCCAGCAAGGGGAAGCAGTGCCAAAAGCCAAAGGTGGGCATCACGGATCTCGCTTACCCAGTCCAAGGAAAGCAAAAAAAGCGCGGAGGCAGAACCCGAGAGGAGTCCGACGCACGCGCCAATTGCTACCCAAAAAAGAATGTGTTTCAGCAAGATAGATGGAGTTAGAGGTTCCTTTGCCTACAAAGAAAAGGGGATTTGGTAGAATTCAAGGATAAGAAACCTAATTTTAGGACATATCTATCTCCCTAAGCAACCAATTGCAAAGCAAATCAGTTATCCACAAAATACGCGTTCATGAAAAACATTTTGATTACGGGAGGCTCAGGACTAGTGGGGAAGCAACTTACCTCCTTACTGGAAAGCAAAGGCTATGCTGTGGCTTGGCTTAGCAGAAAACCACAGCAGCGCACCTATTTTCTCTGGGACGTGGAGAAACAGGAACTCGATCCGCAAGCCCTAGAATGGGCAGATGCAGTGGTGCATTTGGCCGGTGAAGGGGTAGCAGAAAAGCGCTGGACGGCAGCAAGAAAGCAAGCCATCCTTCGCTCCCGTACTGAAAGCACCGCCTTATTGCACCGAGCCATCGAGCAAGCAACCCAAAAGCCGAGTACCTTTATTTCTGCGTCTGCAGTGGGATTTTATGGATTTGATACTGGCGCTGCCCTGGTGGATGAGAGCAGTCCTTCCGGGAAAGATTTTTTGGCAGAAGTCGTACTGGCCTGGGAAAAAGAGGTCAAAAAGATAGAAGCCTTACCCCTTCGATGTGTCATCCTCCGGATTGGAATTGTCTTGGATGCACAGGGAGGAGCCTTAACCGAAATGCTCAAGCCGCCAGTTGCTGCACCTTTAGGTTCGGGTGCCCAGTGGATGAGTTGGATCCATGTGGAAGACTTGGTGCGACTTTTTGTTTTTGCGCTTGAAAAGACCACACTTCAAGGAATTTACAATGCCGTGGGACCACATCCCGCTACCAACCAGCAATTGACTAAAGAAGCTGCTGCTGCCAAGGGCAAACCCTATGTGGGAATCGGGGTGCCGGGTTTTGCGCTGAAGTTGGTCTTGGGAGAAATGGCTGCCATGGTCCTGGGAGGCAATCGGGTGTCAAGCCAAAAAATCCAGAAGGCCGGTTTTGAATTTGAGTTTCCAGAGTTGAAGAAGGCGCTGAAGGATATTTTTTCGAATTGAATTTTCAAATCAACCATTCACAGATTAATGCTGCTTGGGATTTTTTTTGACCATCAGTCCTAAATTGTTTTTTTTAACCTCAGGAATAAGGACTTTAGGGAAAGTTTTACACCTGCCGTATGAAAAAAATCATCGCAGTGCTACTGCTAGCACTAATCAGTCAATTTACCGTAGCCCAAGACCTAAGCTACTACCTCCCAAAAGGCTATACGTACAACGCCAAGGTGCCTACCCCCAAGCAAGTACTGGGCTATGAAGTAGGCGAATG
>Ga0209191_1002046_pt1 | contig 12778 bp, 25 predicted proteins | sample S_130626_EF_Meta_FD_187320 | JGI IMG/M metagenome (GOLD analysis project Ga0209191, IMG submission 187320) | Freshwater microbial communities from Lake Simoncouche, Canada to study carbon cycling - S_130626_EF_MetaG (SPAdes) (version 2) | ecosystem: Environmental > Aquatic > Freshwater > Lake ... | reverse complement strand
CTATGCAAGACTTATTTGACCGCACCAAGCATCCCCAGCAGGATGCAGTCGACGCCGCACACGAGCATGTGATGCGCATCATCCAGTTGTACGCCAGCGGGCTTGTCACCATGCCCGAGTTGCTCGCGGCCCTCCAGCCGCACTATGCCCTGTTCCCAACCGAGGCTCAGGGATTTCTACAGATTGCATCCCAGCTTTCACCCGAAGCAATCATCGGTGTGGTCGACCCCGCTTGCGGTTTGAAGCGGGTCAAGTAAACCATGACTACAGAATACGATGACGAAGAGACTACTAACCCCAACTCTTACGTCTCATGTCGCCTCTGCGGAGACGACGTCCATCCTGCCCGCACGGTACTAGGTTATCGGGTGTGCATGGAGTGCGGTGACCAACTTGCCCGTGACGAGCGGGCGGGGTGGTGCATCGTGCAAACCTACGGCAAGGGGCCGTACCAATTCGTAACCCGCGAGGCCGCACCCAAGGTCTTGATGGATACGAATCAGAAAGCCCCGCGTTCGTAGTCGGAATGGTCGACATGGTGTCGACTGTTCCTTTATATGTGTTTGTTTATCAACCAAGGAAACGATATGTCAGAAGTTAAATTTAACCGCCGTACCATCAACTTCAAGGAAACGGTGGACCTCCTCCTCAACAGCGGGCACAACTCGGTGCATCTGCAAGGCGAGCCCGGTGTGGGCAAGACGGCTATCCAAGATGTGCTGGTCGACCTCACCGGATACCGCAAGGTGTACATCGACGGGCCCAACACCGACGTGGGCCAATCGGGGATGCCCATCCCCAACCATGCGACTCGCACCTTGGACTTCTACCCTGCTGACTACTATGGTCTGCATCTAGATGTGCCACAAGTCATCATGATTGATGAGTGGACCAAGACCGAAGACTACGTTCGGCACACCTTGCATCCAATGTTGCACGAACGGCGCATGGGCAACTACAACTTGCATCCCCTGTCCATCGTCTTCACTACGGGCAACATGACCGCGGATGGCGTGGGAGATTCGGTCAAGGCACACACGATGAATCGGCAGACGTGGGTTACCTACATGAAGCCGACTGCCGATGAGTGGCTGCTGTGGGCGGGCAACAATGGCGTGGAGGCAGAGATTCTTGCGTGGGTTACCGAGTATCCGCACTGCATGGCGTCCTACATGGATGGCGGGCAGAAAGAGAATCCGTATATCTTCAACCCCAACGATGCATCGCAAGCATCGTTCGTGTCGCCGCGCTCACTGGTCAAGGCATCGCACTGGGTCAGTGTGCGCGACAAGATTTCGGAGAACTCTCTGATTGCTGCGCTTGATGGGACGCTGGGTCACTCAGCGTCGCGTGATTTGCAAGCATACATCACGCTTGCGGATCAGCTTCCGACACGCGAGGCCATCATCAACTTAGTCGACACGGCGACCGTGCCGACTAATGCTGCGGCGCAGTGTATTTTGATGTTCAAAGCCGTGCAAGCGGCAACCCGTGACACGTTCGGCACATGGATGAGATTCGTGCGGCGCTTCCCCAAGGAGGCCCAAGCGTTGTTCATCAACCAGCTGTTGGAGAACACAGGCAAGAAGCAGTGGGCGATGGTGCATCCGTCGTTCGTCACATGGGCCCGCGAGAACCAGTACATGTTCGCTGGGCTCAAGGGCTAGGAACAACCGACAACTTGTCGATAAATCCAAGGAGTAATTTATGAAAGCTAGTGAGATAGTCCCGCCGATGCTTGAGAAGATTGGCCAGACCGCTCCGCTCAAACTGCGGATGCTGCTGAAGAAATGGTACGCGAACCGCAGGAATGTGGAAGCGTTCGAGCACACCATGCTTGAGTTGCTGAGCAACCCTGCGACTACACCTGACCAGCTGGTCATGGTGTCTGGGTTGTATGCAGACATAACCAAGCGCATGCACGAAGCAGCGGTTACGGTGAATGAGCACCTCCTCAATGAGCGCAAGCCCCAAGTCGAGCCCGCACCTGAACCTGAGCCGCCCTGCTTTTTCTGTGGGTGCACCGAACCGACGGTCAAGCCGACCAACGGCGACTGGCCCTACTGCCCCAACTGCAAAGGAGTTTGAGATGAAAACCTATGAAGTAGAACTGCAACGCACAAGTTACGTCACTGTGATTGTGGAAGCAAACAGCGAGGCTGAGGCTGAGGACAAAGCGTGGGAACACCTCCAAACCAACATGGTGAACATCGACGACTCGCAGTGGGATGTCGAATCCATCGAGGAGATAAAGCAATGAAGCCCGCTGCTGAAGACTGGATTATTTTGCGGTGTGTCATGGAGTGGATGCTGGACTCACGCAGCGTGGGGAACCCCTTCACTGCTGTGAAGTCTGTGGACTTCCTGCTCAAGAAGCTAGGCCGCAAGACTGTGTACGAAATGATTGACCAACTACATGAGGAGAAACGGAATGATTAACCCAGAACTGATTGTCGAACCACGACAAGTATACGGAGAGACTCGCATCTATCCGAAGTGTGAGCACAGCAAGGGACTTGCCCAACTGCTAGGGCAGACAACCCTGACTGCTGCCAATGTGCAGAACCTGATTCGCCTCGGCTACGTCATCAAGGCTGAGTACGCGGAACCTATGAACCTACCTAAAGGAATATTGCTATGACATTGAGTGACGTTGACATGATTCTCCTGCTCGCTATCGCCTTTCTGGTGTGGAGAAACTACATGCTCCAGAGCAAACTGGATGCGTACACCTACTTCCTGATGGCGTTAGGCCGCGGGCAAGGCCGGTTGGTACGCACCGATGATGGTGATGGATTTCGTTTTGAATCGAAAGGAAATGTATGAAGAAGCTGACTGCTGAACAACGGCTTGAGTTGGTGCATGTATCGCTGATGCGAGACAAGAACTACCAAGCGTTCGTGGGTCTGTTCATGGTGGGTAAGACCAGCGTGGACGACAAGGTGCGGACTGCGCGTACCAACGGGCGTGACGCCACATACGGGCGGGCGTTCGTGGACGAGTTGACCGACAAGGAGTTGGCCTTCCTTGTGATGCACGAGAACATGCACAAGTGCTATCGTCATCTGACAACGTGGAAAGGGTTGCATGACATAGACCATGACTTGGCCAACGCTGCGTGTGACTACGTCATCAACATCCAACTGACTGACATGGACCCCAACGAGTCCCTGCTGGCGATGCCGCGTGACAAGAAGACGGGCGAAATCCTTGGCCTGCGGGATGAGCGGTTCCGTGGGATGGACACCAAGCAAGTGTTCGACATACTGCGTAAGGAACAACGTGGTAAGAAAGGACAGGGTAACGGTAAGGGTACCGGTAAGGGTACCGGGCCCGGAACAAACGACAGCGATGTCGATGATTCCTCGGGCTTGGATGAACACGACTGGGATGACGCATCCGAGATGGATGCAGAAAGCAAGAAGCAGCTTGAGCAGGACATCGAGCAGGCGTTACGCCAAGGCGGTGTGTTCGCAGGCAAGATGGGCGGCAAGATGCCTCGTGAGATTAGCGAGTTACTCAAGCCGCAAGTCAACTGGCGCGACATCCTCAAGGCGTTCGTCAAGGTGCATCTGCGTGACAGGGACTCACCATCGTGGCGCAAGGCGCATCGTAACTATCTGTGGCAGGACGTCATCCTGCCCAGCATCGTGGGCAAGCGCATGAAGCACCTCGTCATTGGCTTCGACACATCTGGTTCTGTGCAAGGGGCCTTGCTCGATGCGTTCATGGGTGAAATGTTGAAAGCTATCAAGGACGGCAACCCGCACCGAGTGGACATCATCTACTGGGATGCGGAAGTGGCGGGCCATGAAACCTACAAGGGTTCGGAGATGCAGAGTATCGCGCAGCGCACAAGTCCAGCGGGCGGTGGGGGCACTGACCCCGACTGCGTAGTGGCGTTCATGCGTGAACACAAGCTGAAGCCTGATGCTCTCGTGATGCTGTCTGATGGGTACATGAGCAGCGACTCCGGCGTGTGGGCAGGCGTTGGTTGTCCGGTGCTGTGGTGCATCATCGGCAGCGATAGCTTCAAGCCTCCATGCGGGCAACTCGTCAACGTGAAGGAGTGACCATGGGCGACCAAGTAATCCTCCACGTCGAGGGCGGGATGTTCCTGCTGAGCCTGAGCGAGGCCATGCAAGTGGCTGAGATTCTCTGTGCTTGCAGTAGGCCCGGTAAGAAGTGGAAGGCGGGCAGTAGTGACTTGCAAGTGCTGTTCCCGCCCGACTTTCGAGCAGCAACCATAACGCCTTACACGGCGTTGTTGAAGCTGGACCACGAAACCAACGCGAAGGAACTCACATGAACGACGGCAAGTACGCCATCAACCTCAACAGGGAAACCTTTGAGTTGTTGCAGCGGGTGAAAGAAGCAATGGCCCTAGACCTAGGGTTTATACCAACGTATGGGCAGGTGGTCCGCCATCTGGTCACTACATATTTCAAAGGATAGATCATGCCTCACGATACAGCAAACGTCCCCCGCCTAACGAGTTTTGTAAAGGCGCGGGATTGGTTCACCAAGACACCCCCGATACGGGGCAACAAAGACAATGTGCGTCCTCTCGGGTGCAACCGCCGGTACTGGAAGATGGCAAGTATCAGCATGCCTGACGACAACACAGTGCATCTGGAATACTACGGGCAAGTCCTAGTCGAGTGGCGCTCCGACGATTCCTATACTGTGTTTCCACCACGTTGGTACAACTACGCGGTAGCGAACAACGCCTCCTACTATCTGCCTACCGGCGGGTTCTACTGGGGGGCGGGCCGTGTGTTCATCAAACTGAATGGCAAGCATTACTACCTCAATCAGAAAGACCCGTTGAACTTTCAGTTGCGGGATGGGAAGTACATCGAGGTCGACCCGCCCGCAGCGTATGCCTACAAAGCCAAACGTGGCGCGGTCAAGAAACTGACCCCGGCCTATGCTCCGTTCATAGATTGGTTGCATGTGGTTCTGCCCTTCAACCAAGACCTAAAAGACAAGGAGTTGGACTTGCCTTACATGCAGTTTGCTGACATGAGTGGTGCGCCTAGCGAAGACTACTTGGAAGCGCATGCAAAGGCTGGGCGATTAGCCGGTGAGTACAACTACAAAGCGCAGGAAGACTTGCGGCTGCGCGGCAACTTGCCGTTCCGTGGCAAGGGTCAGCACAAGCAGTACACGCAGTTCTATGGCCCTGCATGTAAGTTGCTGTACGACTGGATTACTTCACCCGTACCGGAGAAGTGGACGGGCGCGATGTATGTTCTTGTGAAGCAGACGGCGCAGGTCAAATGGGTGCGGGATGCTGTTACGGGTTCTTACGATGGGAAACGCAAGCTGTCAGTCGAAGATGCCATGGAGTATCTGGAGCAACTGACCGCATACATCCACAGAGATGTGGTGTTTACGAAGGTGAAGCTGGAGCAGGGGGAGTACCCATCCAAACGCAACACCGCTTACTTTGAAGATGCAACTTTCAACTACTCGGAACAATCGACATAGTGTCGACGATTCCTAACCTTACGGAGAAACCTATGACACAGAATATTACGCACACAGCCCCAGCGATTTCGCTGGCTTCGATGGCAATGCTCGTTGAGTTACGCATCGGCACATGGACTGCCCGCAAGCGGGACAATGAGACAACCATGGAGGTCAACACTTCCAAGGAAGCTGACCAAGACTCGGGCTCTGTCTACAAGTACCTCATGGCGGGCAGTGACCACCTCAAGAAAATCGAGAAGTACTCGGCCAAGTGCAGAGCATGGCATGGCACACAGACGCTGCCGTGGATGAAGGGCATAGCCCTGCTGCCCATGGAGAACTTCTTCAAGTACCGCGAGCAACTCGGCACGATGGAGGGCAACTTCCATGCGTTGGTCGAGGACTTCATCAAGGTGTACCCGCAGCTCAAGAGTGACCAAGCGTTCAAGCTGGGCAAGTACTACCGCGCTGACGAGTTCCCTGATGTGGAGACATTGCCGCGTCGTTTCAAGTTCGAGTACAACTTTCTCCCTGTTCCAGAGAAGGGTGACTTCCGCATCGCATGTGAGGATGCAATCAAGGCTGACCTTGCAGAGCAGTACGAGAAGATGTACCAGAGCAAGCTGGCCGATGCCATGCGTGAACCATGGAACCGACTGCGTGACCTGCTTGAGCGTATGGCCGACAGGCTTGCGGATACCGAGGCGGGCGAGCGCAAGATATTCCGCGACAGCATCATCGACAACGCTGTAGAGATGTGCGACCTACTGACCCGTCTCAACGTGACGAAGGACCCTGCGCTTGAGGAAGCGCGTCGTATGCTAGAGAGAGCGATAGCGGGCATGGACCCCAAGGACTTGCGCGAGTCCCAGGGGGCACGACTGGAACTCCGTTCTAGCGTACAGGACATCATTGGCAAATTCAACTGGTAAACACATCATGACTAAATTTGTAAACATCAAACTACCCGACAACCACGTTGTCGACCCGACCCTTGAAGTGCTCGTGAATAAGCTAGCCTTAGCCCATCCGGGTTTCACATTCGGCACCAAAGGATTCAATGACGCACAGATGCTGCGCTATACCAGCAACACGCCGCGTAGGTACGGTGTGGTGAAGAACTGTGAGGCAGCCGTAGACTTTAAGTACGTCGAAGAACTTAATGTGCATTGTGGTGCTGAGTTTTTAGGTTCGATTGGACTTGAGGCTAAGTACAAGCGCAGCGATACCAAGCTGGCGTGGACCATCACATCATGGCGCGTGGACAACGGGCGGCGCGGGACCACGACCTCGACCACCAAGATAGATGTGGCGGCGCGCAAATTCAAAACCACGTTCCTTCCTAGAAACATGGATGAGATGCTGAGTACCGCGACTGCGGAAATCAAGGATGGGTTCCATGGGGCTTACCGCACCCTGCAACGGCCCATTGACCGGGGGACTTTCACTCCGTCGTCAAGCAAGATGGAGAAGTATCTGTACAACCAGATAAACGGCTTGGCCATCCCACCGCTGTTGAAGTATGAAGTCGAGGACCTCTTCGCTTCCGAACAGTACAAGAAAGCACGAAATGACTACGACCTTGCGGAGCACATGGAGTCTCTAGAGTACTACCCTGTGCTAGCGTATGGGCATAACGTCTACCTGATGCGTAGCGAGCATGTGGGTGTCGAAGGGTCTGAGAAGTCAATCGCTGTACTGACTGAGTTTGAACAATTGACCGACAGACAGCAGAGTCAGATTGCTGTGTTGCAGTTGATGAAAGACAACGAGTTGGTGAATGACATAGGGTTTAGGTTCAAGCAGGACCACTTCTATCTCATCAAAGACTGATAGCTAAAGCATCAAGAAGGCCCGCCTAGTGCGGGTCTTTTTTTTGTCTGGAATAGTCGACAGCTTGTCGATGATTCCATTAGGGAAAGTACCTATAAAAATATTTTCGTGAACTGCTTGACTTTGTCAAGAGTCATGCTACATTCAATGCATGGCACGAACACCTGAAGGCAAAGTAAAAGACAAAGTAGTAGCTGTGTTGAAGAAGCACGGAGCCTACTACTTCTCCCCACCAAGCAATGGTTTCGGGCGCGCTGGCATACCCGACATCATAGCCTGCTTACACGGATGGTTCATCGCCGTCGAGTGCAAAGCGGGCAGCAACAAGCCCACTCCCTTGCAGCTACGCGAGCTCGACAAAATCGACAACGCGGAAGGGTTTGCCATGGTCATAAACGAGACCAACATTCACCTAGTAGACGATGTAATGCAACGCATAAAGGACCACCATGCTCACGAAAATACTACGCTACCCACTACCGGAACAACTGCGTCTGATGTTGGAAATTCTGGATGACCCAGCCGATGCCCGTTCCCATGCTCTATGCAGACCGAACTTAGACGCTTTTAATTTTTACGAGCGGTGGTTAATAGGCCGCGCCCTCAAGAAGAATAAACGGCATAGGGCTTTGATTGAAATCCTAGACGTAGCCCTCGGCACCGGCAAACAGGATGACTCTCGGCCTTGGGTCCCGTTGATGGCGACGGGACAGGCTAAAAGTTCAATACTGACTAGAGACGAGATGGTGCGGCAAACAACCGCTAGCCTAAATAGTTTGTTTCAACAAGAATACGCTAAAGAAGTCCAAGTTAATAAACTACTTCAAAAATGATTACGATTGATTTTGAAACCTTCTACAGCGTGGAGTACTCGTTGTCTCGTATGACAACGGAGGAGTACGTACGCGATGAAAGGTTCCAAGTGATTGGCCTAGCGGTCAAGGTCAACGACGGCCCTACCGAGTGGTTTTCCGGGGGTGATGCGGAACTTGCCGAGTGGTTGGCGGGCTTTGATTGGGGCAGCCACTTCGTGCTAGCCCATAACGCAATGTTTGATGCCGCCATCCTTACATGGAATTTTGGTCAGAAGCCCAAGGCATGGCTGGATACGCTGTCTATGGCCCGTGCCATTTTCGGTACGCAAGTGGGCGGCAGCTTACGCAAGCTGGCTGAGCACTTTGGCTTGGGCGCTAAGGGCACAGAGGTAGAGAACGCCAAGGGCAAGCGACGGGAAGACTTTAGCCCCGAGCAGTTGGCCTTGTACGGTGAGTATTGCTGCAACGATGTGGAACTGACCTACAAGCTGTTCAAGGAAATGGATGGTGCGTTCCCTGTGTTGGAGAAGCGGCTCATTGACCTGACCATCCGGATGTTCAGCGACCCGCTGTTGGAGCTTGATACACCAAAGCTAGAGCAGCATTTGATTGGCGTGAAAGAGCGCAAGGAGCGGCTGTTCGTAGAGGCAAACATCACGAAGGAAGTGCTCAACAGCAGCGCGAAGTTTGCGGCCTTGCTTATTGAGAATGGTGTGTCTCCCCCGATGAAGATTAGCCCGACTAATCCGGAGAAGGCGACCTATGCGTTCGCCAAAAGTGATGCGGACTTCATGGCCTTGCTTGAGCACCCGAACGAGATTGTGCAAGCGTTGGTGGCCGCACGAGTGGGAGCCAAGTCGACGCTGGAGGAGACGCGCACCGAGCGGTTCATCGCCATATCGCGTAGAGGTCCTATCGGCGGGGCTATTCGGCGTCTACCTATTCCGTTGAAATACTACGCGGCGCACACTGGCCGCTGGGGTGGCGCAGACAAGGTCAACCTACAGAATCTACCTAGCCGTGGTGCAGAGGGCGGCAAGCTGAAGCGGTGCATCGTTGCACCTAGCGGGCACGTCATCATCGACTGTGACTCGGCGCAGATTGAGGCGCGGGTTCTTGCGTGGCTGACGGGGCATCGTCGGTTGCTACAGTTGTTTGCAGAGCAGCAGGATGTGTACGTGGACATGGCTTCGCAAATCTTTGAGAAGAACACCATAAACGTAACTCCGGAGGAACGATTTATAGGCAAGACAACAGTGCTTGGTGCGGGCTACGGCATGGGCGCGATAAAGTTTCAAGCGCAGCTAGCCAACATGGGCAAGCAAGTAGACATAGACACCTGCAAGATGATTATTAAGCGGTATCGGCTGGTCAACCCCCGTATTGCCTCGTGGTGGAACCACCTCACCTTGGTGCTTGATGCGATGTGCCATCAGAAGCCGTTTCTCGTTGACTACTTTGATGTGATGACGCTTGACCCCCTGACGGGCATCCGACTACCCAACGGGCTCAACCTCAGCTACCCTGAGTTGCGTAGGCACAGCAATGGTGAGTTCACCTACATGACGCGCACAGGGGTCAACAAGATTTACGGCGGCAAGGTGGCTGAGAATTTGTGTCAGGCGGTGGCCCGCTGCATCATCGGGGAACAGATGATTCAGATCAGTAAGAGATACCGCGTTGTGCTGACCGTCCACGACGCCATAGCCTCAGTTGTTCCGGAAGCCGACGCAGCGGAAGCAAGAGCTTATATCGAAGAATGCATGCGGACTCCACCTGTTTGGGCAGCGGGTCTACCACTCAACTGTGAGTCAGGCATGGCGAGGAACTATGGCGACTGCTAGAGAGTCACACATGCGAAGGATAAAGCGCCTCATGGAGATTGGCAACATGCGCAAAGCTGGCGTACCAGTTGACGAAATTTCTAAGCGTTACGGTATTACTACTTTGTGGGTTTACAAGCTACTGCGGGAGTTTGATTTCATCACTTCAGTAGAGCAGTTTAGGTACAGCAGGAATCAGTTTTCTCGTTACATGAAGAAAGAAGAATCGAAAGAACTTATGCACATTAAAGATTGGCTTGAATTTTTAACGAAGGAAACTAAATGACAAAACCTATTACTTGGTCTTACAGCAGCTTGGCGTTGTACCAACAGTGCCCCAAGAAGTACTACCACTTGAAGGTGGCGAAGGATGTAGTTGACCCGCCCGGTGAAGCCATCTTGTTTGGCAACACTATTCATAAGATTGCTGAGAAATATATCGTGGAAGGCGCACCCATTCCTGAGAAGCACAAAGCCATCGAACCGGCGCTTGCGTCCATACGCGCCATCGAGGGAGAGAAGCTGTGCGAGAACCGGCTGGGGCTTACAGCAGACTTGGAGCCATGCGGCTTCTTCGATAAGAAGGTGTGGTGGCGTGGTGTGGCCGACATCATCATCCTGCAAGGTGATAAGGCGTTGACCATCGACTACAAGACTGGCAAGAAGAGCCAGTACGCCGACCTCAAACAATTGGAAGTGCTGTCGCTGGCGATATTCAAGCACTACCCCGAAGTAAAGAAAGTCAAAGCGGGCTTGTTGTTCCTGTTCGCTGATGACTTCGTTAAGGCTGACTATTTCGCGGATAACCAAGATGAAACTTGGGGCCCGTGGATATCAGATGTTGGGCAGTTGCAGTCCTCCGTTGAAAACAACGTGTGGAACGCGAAGCCTAACTTTACATGCCGTGGCTGGTGCCCAGTCACAGCGTGTGTTCACAACCAAGGAAGCAAGAGCTAAGGAGCCCACCATGCGATACCTACTAGACCTCTGCGCCCTGATTGGACTTGTAGCCACCATCGTTGTGGTTGGGTTCTATATTGGCTACGTGACTTACCAACCTAAATGCTACACCGTAGTAGCTGTTTTCACCAAGGAATGCAAATGAAAAAATGGAATGTTTTTGCCCGTCTGGACCACCTAGAGTCACAGCTTGATACCCTAGTTGACGTCACGTTACGGGTTAAGTTTTTGGAGTCGAATGTACTCAGCCTTCAGAACGCACTCAAGCACCTCGTCAACCACCACGTTAAGGATAGAGAAGAGATTGAACTGCTGCGCAAGGAACACCAGCGCGCATACGCCCGCAACTACTACATGCGTAAGAAAGCCGAAGCAGCGAAGGCAGAGAAAAAGGAAGCGGTCAAATGATTGGCATGGTCAAACGACTGCTGGCTACGCCATCCCCATTGGAGATGGCTGCGCGGGAGTTGATGCAAGCGCAGCGGGCGAAGCTTGAAGCTGAGTCTGCGCGGGAGTACGCCCATGCGATGGTCTGCTACAACTACGACCGCATAGTACGGTTGCAGGAACGACTAACCGAGATGAAGGAGCAAGCATGAAAGAAGAAACAAACCCAACATGGAAAGAAGTCCACGGTGGCTTTGCAAAGGACATGACCATGCGTGACCATTACGCTGGGCTGGCTATGCAGATACTTAAAGAAGATATTTGGGACTTTGCTTTGCTTTCAACAAATGCTTACGAACTAGCAGACGCAATGCTTGCCGCGAGGGAGAAGCCATGAACGACGACGATACCGATAGCGGCGGGGACTTCTTTGTCGACATGGTGAAGACTGTCCTTGCCATTGGCTTTTTTCTTTTGTTCATAGTTACTGTTGGTGCAGTTGTATGGGGGTTCGTAGCGTGAACTACCACCCACTAAACCCTTCAACCTATACCAACGGTCAACCTATCGGGAGCATTGAACTTAAACTGCTTGTAGCAAAAGCAGAGGGGCACACCATCACCGAGAACCGGCACGAGCCGGTCTATAGAGCGCACTTCGTTGACGGGAAAGTTGTCAACCTACCCGAAGGGGACGCGAAGGTTTATTACTACTACAACGGCGGCTTTATGTTGCCCATGTTTGACGCATACCGCACTGCAATGCAGTACTACTTGGAGAAGAAAGCATGAAAGCACTGGAAGAACTCAACGCCAAGTACGGCGCGGGGGAAGTGTGTGACCGACTGCTGCGGCTTGGTTCAATCGTCAAGAAGCTTGAGCGCGAACTAGGCAGGAAGCTAACACCGGATGATTGGAAGAACTTGGCAGCAGTTGCAGGGGGTGAGTATGAAAACTGAAGTTGAACCCCTAGCGGGCAACTCCGACTACTGCAAGTGTCCTCGGTGCTGGCACTACACACACGCAGGGCTGCTTAACTATGACGGGCTGTGCGACAGGTGCTGCCGCACACTGATTGATAACCATCCTGAGCATGAGAGCGTGCCGCACATCGTTGACAACTGGAACAAACAAAAGGAGAAATTAAATGAAAACTGAAGAAGATGAAGCGTTTGACGAACTTGCCCGTAGGCAGGGCATGTGGGGCGGCGGCTTTCCAGCTAAGAGAGCAATGGCTGCGGACAAGTACAGCGACATTGTTTCTGACGGGGGACTAGACCCGCGCAACCAGTTTGATGCACAGCCAGCGCACTGCCAATGCACTGCTTGCAAAGACGGAGTTATTCATGCAAGCGACTGTGCGGTGCATAACGCACCAGCGTACCCTGCGGGAAAATGTGATTGCGATGCCCGCCTGAGCAAATACGCTGAGACGCTGCTAGAAGAAAACAACATGCCTAATACACCTACTGCTAGGGCGGTATAC
>Ga0209191_1002044_pt1 | contig 12781 bp, 22 predicted proteins | sample S_130626_EF_Meta_FD_187320 | JGI IMG/M metagenome (GOLD analysis project Ga0209191, IMG submission 187320) | Freshwater microbial communities from Lake Simoncouche, Canada to study carbon cycling - S_130626_EF_MetaG (SPAdes) (version 2) | ecosystem: Environmental > Aquatic > Freshwater > Lake ... | reverse complement strand
CGAAGTAGGCTGACATGATGAGCATGCCCCATTGCCCAAGGAGTTGGACGTAGGATTCCTTAGCGTCATAACCAAAAGCTGACATAAGCGCAAACAGAAAATACCCAACAAAGATAGCAACAAGGCTAAGAGGACGGATATTTTTAGCAAGCCAGCTATCAGTATTTGCATCCGCAGCCCAGCGCTCTGTAACATTGTTTTGCTCCGTCTTGTAGATTTCGGTCTCGTTAGCCATCTTCGCCAGCTCACCGTTTTGGGCAAGTGTGGCAAGTTCCAATTGGGCTTTGGCCTTGGCTTCCGGATCGGGGATGAGTTTGTCGATTAACTTACCGCCGACTGCTAATAATCCGTCAAGTGCAAACATCAGAATTTCCCTTTCATTTCAATTACACCCCATGCCACCAGCGAGAATATGGCAGCGGCTACCAGTACGCAAAGCCCCATGATTATGGCTTCGTCAATCTCTTTCTTGCGGTTCTTCGCTGCCTTAGCATCCAGTATGTCCTGCGTCTTCCTGCGCTGCACAATGTTGTTGCGCTCCTGCACAATCTGCTGCCAAAGTGCCGACTGCCCCTGATTGATAAAGTGCCACTTCAGTTCTTCTTCGGCTTTGTTTAGTTCATGCAGTTGCATTACTGTTGACATCGCCTGACTCGTTGCAGAACTGTACTTCTTCTTTGGGTCTTTGACCGCTTCCTTAGCTACCGTATCCTTTGCGTCAAAAAACTTCATCACGTCATGCGTGATCCCTTGGACATCCTTGCCCATTTTTATAGCAGCTTGGATGCCTTTTATAGCACCCTGTGCTATGGCAAATGCGCTAATTGGGTCGATCATTCTTGACCTCCAGAACCCAGCGGCACACCCTCCCGTCTTTGTCTAGGAACTCATTGGCTCCGTACTTCTCGCTCGGCAGCACGACGCGGCACACCAACACGATTCTTGTCTCGGTGTTGGGCCACGGTATCTGAGCGGAAGCAACTGCATCGATCACACTTCTACGATTTCATGATGTACGCAAGTGCGTAGTACGGAGGCAGATTTGCGTTTGTACCGGATACGCCGGCGGAATCAACTGTAGTGGCTGACGTAATATTGGCGTAACTAGTACCAGAGGTTGCGGTAGAGTCAAAAGACCAACATGGAACTGTAGAGCCCGTTACATAGAACGTTGTAGCTTTAGTGTTATAGGTGTGCGTGTGGCCTGAATCAGTAGACGTTGTTGTCGCAGTATGTGTATGGGCTACCACAACTGCATTGGCAGTACCGCCAGATAATGTGTTCGCGCCTGTAACTGTTGTATTTGCTACACCTGCATTGTCAACTGAGGCACCAATAACAAATCTGTTGCGCAGATCAGGCGTACCACTTGTTCCATTACAAAGTAACCACCCCGCAGGGATAGATGCAATCGACCCACTCCACATGATGATGCCACCAGTGGGGAACTGCGTAGGAATTGCTACAGACGCCCATGCTGTCCCGTTGCTGGTTAGGACATTTCCAGAAGTACTCGGTGAAACTGCAGTAACCGCAGAAATTCCATTCCCAATCAATACCCCGTTAGCAGTAAGCGTAGTTGCGCCGGTGCCACCAGATGCTACGGGAAGAACACCCGAGGTTGATATAACTGAAATAGTTACAAAGTCAAGGCCGTTCCAAGCTACAAGGGCTGCGGTTCCAGCAATGATGGTCACGCCTGTAGTAGGGCCAGCACCCACAAGTTTAATGCTCTGGGTGCTAGAGGTCTTGTTGATTACGATGTAGCTCTTACTTAGAGCAGGGGCCGTAATGGTCCGAGTAGCTGTACCGCCGGCAGTCCATAGAATAACTGCGTTACGCGCTTGGTTTGGGGCCAAGGTTGTAGTGGACAGGGTTACATCTACGTCTATGCTAAGGGTAGTTGTTCCCGCTACGGCATCGTCAACCAAGGACGTAAGCGAGTTGTTAACGGTGTCGCCCCATGTACCCGACAGTTCGCCGGATACTGGTAGGGCTAATCCTAAAAGTGGTGTTGCTGCCGTAGTCATAGGACTTCCTTATGTTGCAGGGATTTTACTTAGTAATCGGGTTTAGGGCAATTGCTACGAGCCTGCTGGAAGCGGGGTGTTGCCTTCAGCAATCCAGTCCTTGAAGTCTGGGTACTCTGCTGTACACGTCTGGGAGTAGCCCCCATCTTCGTTAAGCATGGCGTAGACCTGTGGCTCACCCTCTGATACAGGTAACATTTTGAATATCATAATTCCGCTCCCCATCCAAGGAATATAGTAACCCCCGCAGATGCGGAAAGTACCGCAACGCCCCCAGAAGATAGCCCGCCCCCCGTCGCGGTTAGTGAAAGCCAGCCGTCATTTACGTTAGCCAGATTAATTGCAGGTACAGAAGTAAGAGTAACGTTGTCGGGCAATATCCGGTAATTCCCAGCGGTCCCCGTTGTGTCTAGCACAGTAGGGGCGATACGCATTTGAACTGGGAAAATAGAGGGTGTCCTTGCGGTTGTAGATGAACCTATTCCGATATAACCCGCGCTTCCCAGCCAGTTTGATGTACTCGATACAGCTTTATAGTAATACCGTTGGCACAAGATTAGCTCAGTAGTGTATGGGCGCACATCAAACACATTCGCTGTGGACCCTTGTTCAAGCTGGATATTATCGAGTTGCCATGTACCTGAAGTCTGTGCGCCAACAGTAAACACAATCTCAATCCCGGTAGTAGCGGCAGATGGCATTGTGATATTCGTGCTATACCGCGCTGCTGTAGAAGATACTGTAAACGTACCCGTGGCGATTTGGGTTCGTGTTGGGCTCGCCAATGTACCAAATGTATTGTTGGTATTCGCGTAGTACGCAGTCCATGTCACTGTTGTCAGAAGCGAGTTGGCTATGGTGGCACTGAGCGTACAGACGCTTCCCGCAAGGTCCGCGCAGTTGACATTCTCAATTCGTTGCCCAATACCAACCGCCGTAACCGATGCAGCGCCTGTGATTTGTAGTTGGTAGGCGTCAGGGGCTACTCCGGCTACAGATGCGGCAGTTACGTTTGCGCCAGTGCAGTACACATACCACCGATCAACCGTGGAGTACCCTGCAGCGATTGTGCTGCCAGCGGTAATAGTCGCTGATGTGGAGCGTTGGAAAATATTAAACGACCCGTTAATTAGGCGGTTCTTAAAGCCAAACCCTGATGGCGCAGTATTCAGCGTTGACCCGTCAGTGAAAGTAACCCCTGTAGTCCCGTTAATTGAAGTAGTCATGCGGAGGCTCCTTTAAGGGCGGCTACATCAGCCTGTAGCTGGGTAATAATTGCTTGCTGCTCCTGTATTGCTTTAAGTAGCATAAACGGGAGAACGCTGGCTTTAAGCTGCTTATAGATGGTGGAGTCTTCGTTTGATACTGGAGATATATCGTCCTGCACTAACCCCGGAAACACCTGCGCAACTTCTTGGGCAATCAAGCCAATTTCTTTTGGGGTCCCTTCGGCGTCATTTTTCCAGTTGTACTTAACTACACGCAATCTACATAAATCTTCGATATACCCATTACGGGTGGATTCAATGTTTTTCTTTAGCCGTGCGTCAGATGAAAATGTCGTTGTACCATTCCCCCACAAATACCAAGTTCCTACACCGTTGGTATTGGCAAAGAAATGGTACGTACTTGTGTTATTTCCGTTGGCCTGTATATAGGATTTAATAGTTCCATAGCCGCTGGTATTGGTAGTATTTCGGAATGTTGCTACGGTCAAATCAGCGCTGGATACTAAAAACTTTTCCGTACTGTACGCCGCAGTAGCCCCAATGAAAAAGCCACCCGTGGCGTCTTTATAAACCTGCCCAGACCCGATATTCATGATACCCGAGGAGTTGCTTAACGCCGTAGCAGTTACCGCAGGTATAGTAAATGTGTACGCGCTCGCGGTGTTTTCTGGGTTAATATCAATACTACCAGCGCTCGCCGTTGCTAATTTAAGTCCCATAATATATCCTTAAAATATTTTTAGTTATGGCGCAAGCACTACCCAAGTACTGCCGCTTGTTATGGTGACGGTTACGCCAGACGCCACCGTGATTGGGCCCGCACTAAAGCCGTTATTGCCCGAAGTAATGGTGTAGTTTGCAGAAACAGTATTTGCGTTTACGGTAATTCCGTTAGACGATACTAGCGCCGTAGACTGCAGTTCCCCCGTAGAGGGCTTGTACAGTAGTTTTGTGTTCCCAGTATACGCAGTGGATAAATTCCCAGAGGTAGCCGCGGAAAACAATGGGTATACATTGGTCGCTGTAGTAGTGTCGTTGGTTATAGTAGCGCCCGAAGCTGCCCAACTTGCATTGGTTCCATCGGTAGTTAAAAACTTGCCTGAATTAGTAGCTTGGGACGGTGCTAGCGCATTAAACGCTGTGGTAGCTGTGGTTTGCCCAGTGCCGCCACTTACAATAGGTAACACCGCGCTATTTGTAGCTGTAAGCGTAGTCCCGTCGGAGTACACAGACCTGCCTGCTGGGTAGGTCACAAATACATCTTTAACCCCTGCTGACAAGTTAACTGCGCTACCTGAGTTGCTCGAGGACAGAATCGTAGTACGGGACAGGGTAGTCCCAGAGGCCGTGTACGTACCAATACCCACTTCCCACTCTGACCCGCCGGTGGATGAAATTGTGTAATACGTAGAGTTCCCGTTACCCACTGCGGCAAAAGACTGGAACCCGCTAACCGCGCCCAATAAAGTAAGCGTACCGGTGCCGGTAGTTGTAGTGGTTTCCTTTACACGATCTGCTAGTACTAGTGCCATTTTTTATCCTTGCGTATTGATTACTTCCCAGTTGGTGGATTGCGAATCATTGACTACGCTCCATGCGGGGGTTTGCGCGGTAGCTACATTTTGCCAGCTTACCGTCTGGCTGTCATTAATAAGTTCCCACAGCAGTCGAATCCGGAAGGACTCAGACCCAGTAGCAGCCTCTTGTATCGCTGCGAAGAATATGCCTATAACGTCGGCAGTATCAAGCCCCGCAAGTGCTTCCTCCACGGTAGCATTAAAGATTCCTATCGAACTTGCTACGTCTGAACCAGTTGCGGATTCATTTACCGACCCGCGTTGCGCTATAGACCCATCCGCGTAGTTAACATCCGTACCGGTGGCAGACGCTGCGGCGTCGCGGGAATATTGGAACCCTGAACTCGCGAAGTCCGTACCCGTTGCAGTTTCTGTTATCGATGTAAAGAACGCCTGCCATGCTGCATCAGCATCAGATACAGTGCTCGTCTCAGTAACTGTTGACGCAAAACCTTGTGCGGCTGAAGCAGAATCTACAAAGACACCAAACTCCGCTACGGAAGGTGTAAATGTGCTCCCTGCTACTCTATTGCTTTCAGTTACGGTAGCCCCTTCAGACAGCACGGGGTTATAGATACTTCCGCCTGCGCTGCTGCTATCCGTTACTGTGGCACTCTCGGCCGCTGCAGAGTTAAATGCGGCATTCGCGCTAGTGCTGTTGGTTATCGTAGCAGTCTCTGCTATGTCTGAAGCTATAGGTCTTTGTGTTGAAACTGTTTCTGCTGCCGCTACAGTTTCCGTTATAGCCGTAGCAAATGTTTGTGCGGCCTGCGCAGCGTCTGTTACGGTACTTGACTCAGTAACACTTGCGGGTGCTATTAAAGACGCGCTTGTCGCATCAGTGGCGGTATTCGCCTCGGCAATATTACTGAGGAATGTGAGTATTGTGCTTACAGCATCGCTAGTGGTCGCCGCTTCTGCGATCTGGCTAAAGTAAGTCTGCAACGCATCTATGACATCCGACCCAGTAGCTGTCTCAACTACATACGTCATGTAGGGTACTGTTGCGTCAGCAGTTTCAGTACCTGTAGCAGCCTCATCGATACCACATACAAAAACTTGTATTGCGACTAATGTATCTAGCCCCGTAGCGGCTTCCGCGATGTCGGATAGCAGCACTGCCAGCGCACCCATGGAGTCCACGCCGGTCGCATTTTCTACAATCTTTGGAAAAAATGTACCAGATGTAGTTATCGCATCTGTACCAGTACTGGACTCCGCAGCGTTAGTATTAAATACTTGGCCCGCTGCAACTACATCAGTTGCCCCTGCCGTTTCGGCTACGTTGGAGTTATATACCGCGCCCGCATCTGCAAGCGCAGAAAAGGGAGCTTGCGCAAAGGCAGTAAAGCCAAACATGCGTCAAGCCCCCCGGGGGTTATACAGCGGCTAGCTGAGCTTCGTCAAACCAGCGCTGCTGGGATTCACCATCAGCCGTCCACTCTACTAAGTACTGTACGTTACCATCTTCATCCATACGCATAGCGATTACAGGACCTTTAGGTAACACTGATTTTAGTTGGACGGTATCGCCTTTTTTAAACTGTGCCATATTAAATCCTTAGCCAGCTAAGCTGAATGTGTATGTGACATTGAGAGTATCACCAGAGGCCACTGAGCGGTCTCCGGGGGAGGTAAAGTCAGATGCAGAAAATAAAGTACCTGTAGTACCAGATTTAGTGCTGTTATTTACTAAAAACGCCCCGCCAACAGTAGCAGTAGCATTGATGGTATAAGACGCAGGAGATGCAGAGTTTGTCTGAACTGATGGGTTAGCTGTAGTAGCGGTACCAAAAGTAGCCGCAGGGCGTGTAGCGTTGCTGTATGGAACAATTTCAGTCCAGCCAGCATGTGAGGCCATTGTGTCGCTAGCAGCAGGGTTGTTTGATGCGGCTGCACCATACAAGCCAATATACCAAGCAGCGGTATACGCAGAGCCTTTGAAGTACTGGGCGTTCATGTCTTGCAGACCGACGTTAACTACTAGATTAGGGCAGCGAGCTTCCCATTTTAGGTTTCCATCAGCATCAAGGCATTGCATGGTATAAAAACCCTTTGCAGTTGCCGAGTCACCGGTACTGTTAGCTTGCGCTAACGCACTTGCTACTGCGTCTACGCCTTGGGCGATTTCATTGGACATATTAAACTCCTAGATTGAACTACGAATTAACGCAGTGGTTGGGGTAGTAGCGGGCATTGTAATGGTAAACGTACCGGTAGATGTTTTATCAGACCCAAAATCTAGCACCGCAACGGCTTTATTACCCTTGCTGGCATTGTAGATTAAGGCACATCTAGATGTCAACGAGGCTGCCCACGATACATTGGCCCAATTGACATACGCTGTGTACCCTGAAGAGCCGAGTGTTGCCCCGGTCATAACTTCGCCACCTGCGGTATATCCAGATGCTACAACCTCGTTGGAGGTGCTATATACCGTGGTATCTGCATCAAGGTTAGCGCTTGCGGTGTAAAGGGCGATCTTAATCGTGTCGGTCAGCAGGTTATGTACCCCTTGGTACAGTTCTGCTTTAAACGAAGTGGTCTGTGTTTGGACGATCATCGGACAGGTACTCGGTAAGTTCCGCTGCGGTAGCTATCCTGCTTCTCAAGGCCATCGCCCAGACGTTTAGCAAGTGCAAGCGCTTCTTGGTAGCGGCCAGTGTAAAGCGCCACCATATCAGCCTCACCCTTCATGTAGGTATATGCTTCTACCAACGCGCCATAAAGCAGCACGGTGTCAAAGTTATCACCCAACCATGTGGTTGTTGCAGTGGTGATGGAGTCTGGGTAGTAGTAATAGTGAAGCTCTACGTAGTACGCATCGTCAGGTGTTGGGCCTAGGATGAACGATAACTCGTTTGTGGGTACTGGAGGATTACCCGCAGTTGTAGTAGGGCCGAATAGCGCGTAGTACCTAGGAAGAGCTTTATCCGCTGGACTTGGATATGCCTCGCGGATGAAGTTGACATCTTTGTTCAGTAAGAACGTGTAATTCTCAGCGGCGGTGCCGTAGCCTTCGATGACTGCAATAGAGTACGGTGCTAAAAAATCTTCAGGGCACGATAGGTATTTGTTTCCGTTTACTAAAAGCCCGATTACATTTTTACGCAGTGATGGAAACTGAACGGTATTGTATATACGCTGCTCTGCCTGCATGATGAACGTATTCATGTCCGCAGTTGGGAAAGTATTCTCCGTGTAATCGGAGATTGCAGTAACGAGAGCAGCGTAGTTCATACCAACACCTTAGTTTTAGACAAGGAAAGCTTCGCCTTAGACTCCGCTGTCCAAACACGCGCTTTGTTTGCGGCTGCGATTTTAGCTTTTGCTTCTTCCGACATCTTTCGTCCTGTGTTGTACGCAACTAGCTTTGCTTTTGATTCTTCGCTCCACACGCGGGATTTGTTTGCGGATGCTGTACGTTCACTGCACAACTCTGATTTTTCCCTTGCGCGTAGTTTATTTTTTGTAGCTTCCGACATTGTACGGTTACGATTTGCGTTTGCAATCTTTTCCCGTGTGGTCGCTGCCATTGTTTTACCAAGGTTTTTGGCTGCTAGTTTGGCTTTAACCTCTGCGGTATGTGACTTACCGAAAAAAGGATTATTTTCTCCAGCACCTGTACCAAACCCGCCCGGTGTAATGTTGTACCCGCTATCCCGTGTATCACCCAACGCAATTAATAACTCTTCGACTTCATTGGCATCTGCTTTATCAACACACCAACACAACACAGAAAAACTAAAGCTATTTCGCCCGTACTTTTCAATTGCATAGCGGAGTTTTACGCAACCGTTATTTTTCCAAAAATGTCGTTTGGCGCGGTAAGCCGGGTTTACCGACTGCCCGATGTACATCCTGCCATTTAAGGCATTAACAATTTTGTAAATGGCAACGGGAGTGTTCATGCTCATGCTTAGGCTAAGGGGCCTCTGGCGTATAAACCCTTGATAGCCGCTCCCGTACCACGAATTTTAATGCCATCAGTTTTGACAGGCTCGTTTCCAGCAGACTTGCTGATGTTGCCGATACTCATGTCAACAGAATCCGCCTTGCTGCGGTTAGGTTCTTTGCCGGGGTTTCCGGAGATAGCTACAGCTTTACCAGACATAGTGTGTGGTTTAGCGTACAGACTGGCAGGGCCAACTTCCTTGCCCATTAATTTCATGCTTTGTGTGGCCATGATTAACCTCGCTTTTGGTTAGCTACTTTAGCAAGGCCACGGCCCAGCTTCATCATTTCTTCGTTGGTCTTGCCGCCCTTGCTACCTTTGCCACCATTTTGGATGCCAACGGAAGGACCGCTATCGCCAAGATTTTTGCCTTTGGTTTTGCCTTTTGAAGCAACGCCGTCCGCAGATTTTGTAAATGCCATGATTAACTCCTATGAAACCGATACTGTACCAACACTTGCGACTGCAACCAAATTATTTGGCGTCAACGCTACATCAAAAAACGAAGCCCCACCTACCGGATACCACCCCCACTGGATATCCCGCGAGCCACCGGACAAATTGCCTTCTGAATTTACTCCAGATACCACGTATGTTGTATCCCTACGTGGGTTGCGCAATGCCTGTGGGTCATCTACCGGGAACGTACCAAGCATCAATTGTGGTTGGTCTGGGTCCCAACATTCAGGGCATACCAATAATTCATACTTTCGCTGCTTGATTATCTCAGTCTTTAACTTCTTCAGCAAGAACTGTTGACCACAGCGATCACACTCGGCAATCGCCTTTTTGCCGGATGCGAATTGATTACCCATTATGTGCTACCAATAAACATCTGGCGTGGCACGAATCGTATTGGAGCGGTCTCCCGATCTTCATCAGCAGCAAGCTGCCATGCCTCGTCGTATTGGGCCTTCAGGATGGGCAGACGGTCTGCGCCATTGGGTATCTTCATGGCTAACTGGTACGCCAAGCCGGCCACCATAGCTGGCAAGAAACGGAATGGCACATCCATGGTATTTACACCACCGCCGACGTCATCAATGCGGCGCATACGCCAGTAAACAAACTGGTATGTAACGCTGTTATCCGGCACTGGCCAGACGGTCACTGATGGGAGGTTTTGTGGGTATACGGGTGCTGCTGCGGTATGGGCTGCAGCCGTAGTGTTTGCCTGCCCGCGTGAGCAGTACAAAAGCTGATTCCCTGAGACTGACCCGTAATTGATGGTTTCCGCCCCAATAAGGACGAAACCTGCTGTGCCTAGGCCAACTGTTGACGTAAGGGTTATCGTCGTGTCTGTGGCCGTTATGGTGCTTGCAAGGGTGGTTCCTATTGCAGAGCGCTCACCGTCAAGCCGTTGGAACCATACTTGGATGGGCCGGGCTTGGGAGAGTTTGTTTGGGATCGTAGCGTATGTTGATACGCTGATACGCGAAATAGTAAGGTCAGCCTGTGTCGATACGTTGCCTGCGCCCGTGCGGATGACGTGCTCCAAGAGGTCTACGGTGTCCACTGGGAGTGCGTATGTGGCTTGGCCGGGCACCAAATTAATGGTCCCTTGCTCAAATGTCCACATGTTGATACCGCGATTTGCCCACTCAGCAAACATCAAGTTCAGCGAGCGCCGCGCGGTACGCAGGTCATAGCCCGAACGCAACTCGGAACCCGCACGTTCAAACGCCTCCTCAACAATTTCTGTAAGGTCTAGGTTAAACGAGGAGGTGCCGGAGGTTGCCATTATTTCATGCCTTTAAAGGTCTGGGCTAGGCGAGCACGTTGACCCATTTTACCGGGCTTTTTCGCTGCAGCGGCTAATTTTTTAGCAGGGATAGTCTGGCCTTCTTTAACTCCAAGAGCGGCACGCAATGCACCGGGCTTCTTAATCGCGCCAGCAATCCAGTTGACCTTGCCGCCTTCGGCGTATTGTGTGAAGTCGGTGTCATCCCGGCGGGCCTTCTTCACACCTTTAGGCATCTTGGAGGGGTTTACGGCCCCCATGCCGCGACTGGAAATCACTTCTTGCCCTTAGTCATACCACCGCTGCACATAGCGATCATCTTACCCTTGGTCTTGCCACGGGTCTCGATACCGCCGCCACGGATGGACCCGCCCTTGGCCTTTTTTACGACTGGTTCGTCCACTGGAGTGTAGTCAGGGTACATCTTGGCCTTTGACTGCTTTGGCTTGGCTACAGGTTCGTCCACTGGGACGTCTTTGGGGTATTTAACATCAGCCATGATTAGCACATCTTTCCACGAGTTTTGCCTTTGGTGGCGATACCGTCTGCACGGCGGGAAGCGGACGAAACTGATCCGCCGGCTTTCATACCGCGGGCCTCACGACGCATTTCAGCAGCGTCTTGGTCCTGTTTATCCACCATAGCCTGCCCGCTCTCGCGGTACTTGCTTGATCCACGGCTGTTGCCAGACTCGCCGGCACGGAGGAATTTAGGAACAGCATCGGAATCGCGCTGAGCCATAGCCATGTCGGTACCGGATTCGCTCATCTGTTTGCCCAAGGCATCGCGGTCAGACATGTCTTGCTCCGCGGGCCGTCCACGGCTATTACGAGCTTCAGCGTCGGCCGTAATTGGGCCTTCACTTTTAACGGACATTGGCCCGCCCCTGCGGGTAAGTCCCCGCTCATTGTTGAGGTAGTCGCGTAAATTTGTAAAACCAGAATCCGCGAGTTGTTTCGCGCTGACGATTGGAGCTTTAGCCATTAGCACTTCCCACCTTTCTTCATTACGACCTGCTTAGCCTTGGTTAAACCCTTACTAGCAATACCGTTGGCAGACTTAGTAAACCCGCCTTTGGCCAGCGCCAAGGTTGTGCCTTTGCCGCCTTTATGCTCTTGGGCATCGTGTTGCTTGAAAGCCTTTTTAATCATGGCTTTGTCTTGCGCTGTATCGGTCATACCGCCTTCAGCCATCTTCTTGACGCCCTTCATCTGCATGCGGTCAAAGAACTCCTCTTTCTTGGAACCCTCTTTGCCTTTGCCTTTAACTTCCATATCTTTGCCAGATTTTTCAAATTTAGCAAACGGATTTACACCTTTTGTAGCCATAGTATCACCACCTTTTGAGAATTTCTTGCCTTTGTCGGCGTTACTGAAGTCTTTCCCAACAGATTGTGGGACTCCTACTTTCTTAGCAAACGAGGGCGAGTGCGCTATCGCAGCCATGAAATTGTGTTGTTTTTTAGAGCTACTCGGCATTATTTAGCTCCGGGTATTGCGTGGATAATCTGTGCAAGTGTTGCACCAATTAAGCCGCCTGCACCGCCAAACATCATAAGCACTTTCCAGCCGCCCTTAGCTTCTGCAAGTGTAGTGTTGATGCTGGCAAGCATGGTTTTGATTTCAGCCATGTCTTTAGCCATCTTGTCCATGTCATTTTGGAGATGGGCAATATCAGCCGCGTGTGTGGCCAGTTCCCGTGCAGTTGAAACATTGTCGTTCATATCAGCATTTCCATCGAGCTAGTGAAGCAGCCTTACGAGTAGGCTTGCCTTTTTCGTCTTTCATCGGACCGGGCATGCCAGACATGCGAGCACAGAATGACTTCTTGCGTGGCCCACCTTCGGGCTGTGGCGCTTTGAGGTTTGACCCTGTGGCTGCATTGTACTTAGCGCGACCTTTGGCAGTCAGCCCAGCCCCTTTAGAGACCGGCAGCTTCTCACCGCGACCTACTGCAAGGGATGGGTTTTTCTTAGCCATTTGCTACCTTTAAACGCTTCTTGCCATGCTCAGCCATCAAAGGCTTCATGGCGTCTTCCGCAAAGTTACGGTAAAACTCTGTGGTGCCGACGTGTGGCAAGCTGATATCGGTATCAAGGAACACTGTAAAGCCTTCAGCGCGGGCGCGTTGGCAGAACAAATAATCCTCGCCGATGTAGTTGCCGTCAACGATAGCGAAATCAAATACGGCCGACTCGTGCTTGTCTTCCACGTTGTTGTAGTACTTCCACTCAGGATGGTTGGCAATCA
>Ga0209191_1002042_pt1 | contig 12792 bp, 30 predicted proteins | sample S_130626_EF_Meta_FD_187320 | JGI IMG/M metagenome (GOLD analysis project Ga0209191, IMG submission 187320) | Freshwater microbial communities from Lake Simoncouche, Canada to study carbon cycling - S_130626_EF_MetaG (SPAdes) (version 2) | ecosystem: Environmental > Aquatic > Freshwater > Lake ... | reverse complement strand
TGGAATGCATTATTACCACATTTATTTGGTACGCCACATATAAGTTTGTATGAAGCTGTGGGTATTAATATCTTAAGTGGTATATTGTTTAAATCAAATGTAAACATTAAAAAAGATTAGTTATGACGGTAGAAGAACAAATGGATATTGAGTTGATACTTACTGAAGCATCGGCTTGGGGATTGAGAATTGAAGTTGAACAAAGTGCTCAACAATTTATTAATGAAGGTCACAAAGTAGTTGATGCTTATCAATACGCTTATGAGGACTGGGTAAAATAAAAAACAATGAATAAAAAAGAAGTAGAGAGATTGGCGGAATTGTATTTTGAAAAGACTGTTAAGTTATTGGGTGAAAGTAAGTATCATAATTTTACTCCATATTTAGTTGTGGAATACAGTCCTCAATCGGAAGGTATTGATAACGAATGGCATGGTGAATATGTGCCGGAAGAAAACGAAATTATAATTTACTCAAGAAACATAACATCAAAATCAGATTTGGCCAAAACAATAGTGCACGAATACGCACATTATTTACAGGACCCAAAATGGATGACTAGATATTATGGTATGGGATATACTTATAATTCGCATCCTTATGAAAGGGAAGCATTTAAAATAGAAAACGAAAATTGGTATAAAGTATGCAAATAGAATTTTTACAAGCTAACGGAAGTGTGTGGATAGTTAAACGTAAGTTTAAGGCTGAGGGTTGGTTCGCTGACCTTCTAAACAATAACATAGCAACGGCTGAAGAAATATGTGAAAGGTATCATGTGGAAAAGTTGTTGAAAGATGGAAACAATAATTACTACTTAGTGAACGAAGTACCGGAAGCCGAAATAGTAAATGATTAATACTTATATAAACATTTGAGGATATGAAATACAGCCCTGAAAATGAATTAACCGAAGAACAAGTAACCGCATTATCGGAAGACCAGTTCTTTGAGTACATAGATAGTAAAGCAGCTTATTTAAAGCAATTTACTCGTCCATTGGAAACTTATCATACAAAACGATTCGCTGGAGTTACTGCCGCTTCTCAAGGTAGAACCATAACCAATAGTGAAATAACTACGGCTAAAAAGATTGGTAAGGATAATTTCAAAAAGAGAATGGAAAGAGAAGCTAAAGCATCAAAAGAATTAGGGGGAGACCCAAAGTATAGAGATTTAGGTATAAAACATTTCAAAACAAATCGTTCACAGTGGTTCGATTAAAATAAAGATTATGGGAAAATATTATGAGGATTTAGATACTTTAAACCAATTGGTTAAGAAGTTACAAAAAAAGAATGAATTATCAGAATTCATTATTAGATGCGTAAGATACGCTACGGAAAACCCCGAAAAATCCGTATCCGATATTATCAAAGAAATCAAAAAAGGAAAGGACTAGTTTATTAAATAAGTTATGAAAAAATATTTTATATACATAGTATGTCTATTATTATTTAGTTGTTCTAAAAAGAATGACTTACTAATTAATAATATACCACAACCTGTTGTAGTATCTCCGCCGGTTATAGTATCTCCGGTAAAAAATACAAATATTCCTAAAAATGGAGAAATTGGTGGAATAAATTATGCATATTGGACATTTAGTAGTACATCTATTACTAAGATGGTACATACATTCACTATACATAATGAACCTATGAATATGGATAGCTCCTTAAATAAGGATGGAATATATTATCAATTTTATCAGGGCATTATGAATGATACGATAGGATTTTATTACGGTATTCAAACAAACACTGGTAATAAAAAGGGAATTATTTTTTCTAGGTGGAAAACAAGAGATATAGCAAACTATAAAATAGCTAATGGTGGATGGGGACAGAGTGCTGGTTATGAAGGTGATTTCATTGGAGTTCGTATTGAATATGAATGGGTGGTTGGTACATATACAATTGAATTGAGAAAGGATAGTACGGATAGTAAAGGGGATTGGTATGGACTATGGATAAAAAAGAATTCAGATAATAAAACCACATATTGTGGCTCTATACGATTTGAAACAAGCTCAAAGGCAGCTGGTATGAAAGGTAATGGAATAACTTGGACTGAATTGTATTTTAAAGCTAATGTTAATACACCACTACCAAAATGGCATGTTTCGGTTGATGAGATTTTAGGTGATAATATCGCACCACAACATGTATGGGTTACATATAGTAAAAATGTATTTGTTGGATTTTCAAACATATACACTACAAACAAAAAAGATGTTCATTTTTCTATGGGACCTGATGTCCTTAAAGTAACTCCTGAAAGTAGTTTATGGTAGTTTTTAGGGTGCTTTTACCTGAAATAAGGTAAGTACCCCAAAATAGGGTAGACCGGCTTAAAAGGGACGTATTGCCCCTTAAAATTCATTATTTTACCCATTGATTATCAATGACTTGTGTATATTAAAAACAAATATGTATAACTCATTGATTTACAGTGAACAACTTTTTACCAAAATTTGGTAGTCTCAAAACTTATTCGTAATTTTAGGTATATAAATTAAGAAGTATGAATAAATTAGTGTTTTCGGTGAATGAATCGAATTGTGTTAAGTTCCTTAAAAAGTATCCAATGGTTACTCATTTAATGGTACAAGCTAAAGGTAAGGATATGATGTCCGCCTACAAAAAGTTCCTTAAGTTAAAGGATATGAATGAAAGTAAATTAGGTGGTAGAGGCGAATGTATCGGCTCAGTTTCCTTTGGTACAAAAACCTTTTATAAGTACGATTGGGATAGTTGTACGGGTTGGGCTGAGGTATTTCAATTTGTTTATAATTACAATAAAAATAATAAATAAGATATGAGACAGACAGAACAAAAAGCATTGGATTACTTAAAGAGTAACCCTATTGTAGCTAACTTTATTGAGAAAGTAAATAAAGAGCGTAAAGAGTATTATGACAAAATTAATTTATCAAGTAAAGAACCTGATTTAATCGTTGAGGTTGGTAACAAATTTATCCGATTGTGGCAAGGTACTTCTTGTTGGGGATTCATTAGTAGAGTTGATGGTGATTTAAAAGGTGCACCAATTAAGAAAGGTGACTTGTTAAAAGCAGCAACGTGGAAAGCTCCGGCTAAACATAGTAGAGGAAACATTATTGATGGTACTGCTCGTTATGGAGTTTATGGACCTGAATATCTTTAATAAATAAAAATTAAGTTATGATAAAAAGTAAAAAACAAAAGTTAGGAATTGAAATTGATTTGACGGGACCTGATGGTAACGCATTTGTATTGATTGGTACGGCTGGTAATTTGGCTAAACAATTAGGTTTGGATGCTAAAGCTATTAGAGAGGAAATGATGAAAGGTGATTATGAGAATTTAGTAAATGTGTTTGATAAGCACTTCGGTAATTTTGTAACCTTATATAGATAATACAATGAGAATAAAATCATTCTTACCACCAATATCATTTCAGGGACCTACAAGCAAACAATGGTATATTGTTACTACGGGAACTGGTGATGGTTGGATTAAGGTAGACAGAAGTTATAGTTGGGTAGAGCTAGAAAGTATGTGGGATAAAATTACATACGGAGCTAAACCAATTGTAAAGAGTTCAGAAAAGAAAACCTACAAAGTAGAAGGTAGTAAAGGTAATAAGTACACTATTGTAAACGATGAAGGTATTTGGAATTGTAGTTGTCCGGCGCATGGTTTCGGTAGAGGTAAAGATTGTAAACATATAAAAAATATAAAAGATGCAAGTAAAAGAAAGTAAAACAAATTGGCACTTTAGAATAAGTGTAGCTAAATCAATTCTAAGGATTATAGCAGGTATCGCATTATTAAATGGTTTACTAATTCCGGCCGGCGCTTTCTTTATAGTGGCTGAGATATTAGGAATTGTTGAGGAACTTTAAAATTAAATTAATAAAAAAACAAAATAAAAATTAAGTTATGGGATTAGACATGTATTTAAACAAAAAGACGTATGTTAAACAATGGGACCATCAGTCACCAGAAGAAAAATACGAAGTAGTAGTTACCAAAGGTGGAAAGCCTGTTGATGGTATTAAAGCTAGTAGAGTAAAGTATATTGAAGAAGAAGTTGGGTATTGGCGTAAGGCTAACCAAATTCATAGATGGTTCGTAGATAACATTCAGGATGGTAATGATAATTGTGGTGATTACTATATTTCTGCACATCAGTTAAAAGAATTATTGGATGTGTGTAAGCAAGTTCAAGCTGACCATTCGTTAGCAGAATCATTATTACCATCAGCAAGTGGTTTCTTTTTTGGAGCAACTGATTACGATGAGTGGTATTATGAAGATATCAAAAACACAATTAAGATATTAGAAGATGCCTTAGTTGATGGTGATGATTTTTATTATTCATCATCTTGGTAAAATATAAGTTATGAAATGTTACGAATATAAAGCAATAGCAGCAGAACCAACAAACCTAACTTCATTAAATGAATTAGGTGATGATGGTTGGGAGTTGGTAGCTGTTAGTGAAGGAATTATTTATCTTAAAAGAGAATTAGTAAAATAAAATTATATGGGAGTTGATATATCAGGCAGAAAGCCTAAAACGGAAGCAGGTGATTACTTTAGTTCTAATTGGTGGGGATGGAGACCTATTCTCGCCATATCGGAAGCAGCTATGATAAGTAGTAAGTTGGATTACGATACTTCTAATTGGGGTTCAAACGATGGTAAGGGATTGAGGACACAAAAGCAATGTGATAAATTAGCAGATGCTATTGAGTTACTGATATCCAATAACTGGAATGAATACCTAACCGAAGATGATGATAGGATTTATATTGTTATGGGTAGTTGGTGTGAAGCCGGTACTGGTAAATTCATTGGTTCTGAAAGAGAGCATGTATTGAATCAAGAATATGAATATGGGGATATCCTATATGGGCCTATTGTGGCAGAAAATGGTACAATGGTAGAATCATCACATGGTACTTCATTGGGTAGATTAAAGCAATGGATAACATTTCTCCGCAGTTGTGGGGGATTTAAAATTTGGTAATATGCCTAAGTTATATAATAGTGAATGGAATGATAATATAGTTGTAGCTGTGATTGATGAAGGTGATTACCAATATCAAACGATGGCTCCTCTATTCAATGAGTATGGTTATGGATTTGTATTGCCGGAACAAAAGTTAATATTCATAGATGGTAGCTATGATGTGGTTCACCAAAAATGGATTGAAGCACATGAAGTAGCACATATCATATTAGGCCATAAACAACAAAAGAATCCCAACGATGAAATTGAAGCCGATAGGTTGGCATATCAATTGTTGAATGGTAATGGATACCTACAAAGTAAACAATTGCTTGTAGATGTATTTGAGGAAAGACATGGCATTAAGTTCTAAATAAGATTTGGTAGTTTCAGGTATTTTTCGTATCTTTGAATGTAATAAAAAATTAAGAATGAAGTTAAGTAAAAATGATAAAGCGTTTATACAACACGTAAAAGATGAGTGTAAACGATTGGGAGTTAAGACACACATTAAAGATGTGAAGTATGTAAAGTTATCACCATCAATTAGATGTAGTGGATACTTTGATGATGGTGAGAACGAAGGTGTGAGACCTGTATTAGCATGTTCAATGGGTAAGCCCGATGGTTTACAAATATTAGTGCATGAGTATTGTCACCTTACACAATGGCAGGATGCTATTAAGATTTGGAAGGAATACAATAAGAGAGGTTTCAAAATAGATGAGTGGTTAGAAGGTAAGAACATTCGTAATATCAAAAAGTATATTCAGATAGCTATTGATTTGGAATTGGATAACGAAAGGAGAAGTGTTAAGATGATGCGGAGCTGGGGATTGAGTATTGATACAAAGAAGTACATTAAGGGAGCTAACGCTTACTTACAATTCTACAATTGGATGTTACAAACTCGTAAGTGGAGTAAACCAACGAATAGCCCTTACACTAACAAACGAATAGTAGCAGCAATGCCTGATTCATTCCGAATGGATTACACTAAGTTACCTAAACGATTGGAAAAATTATACAAAGAAGAAAATATATAAATTATGGGAAAGCTAAAAGAAAAACTATTGAACAATTTATCGGAGGACCAAATGGAAGATATATTTGGTATATCCTCTTTTGAATATGTAGAACTAATGTCAAAGTATAAAGATGATGAAAGTTATGTACCAACCGAAGCTGAAGTTGAAGATATTGAAAAGCTGGTAGAGGAATATTATCAATCAAAAGAATTTAAGGAATATGTAGATAGTGATGTTGAATTGGTATTAAGTTATGAGGAATGGCATCGTAATAGAGATACTATGGCTGAACAATTTAGTATTGATGAAATTAATGATAGTTTACAGGTTAAGTTCACCGAAGCTGAGGTATTGGATGCAATACGAAAATGGAAAAATGAGGATTGGTTCATTGGTAGAATTAAGGATGAATTAAATAAGATTTGGAATACAAAAAGGGGGTTATTTTAACCCTTTTTTTGAGTCCTTTTGGGTAAGGTAAGGTAATTACCCCAAAATAGGGTAGACCCCCTAAAATTGGTTAAAAAGCGGCTAATATGTACTGAATTGATAGTCAATTAGTTACGTCAGGTTTTTGAATGATAAAAAAATCACATATGTAAAGTGTTGATTTACAGTGAACAATTTTTAAAGATTTTTACCTTAAAATTTGTTAGTATCAAGAAGGTGTCGTATCTTTAGGTATAATAAAAAATTAAGAATATGAGTAAAGTAAACTTCGATTATGATTTGTTTGAATCTAAAATTGGTTATGATTCGTTAAACAAACAATACCTTATTAGGGTATATGAGTATTTAGTAGATTCTATTGAGAACTATGATAAACCCACATGGAGTGGTACAATGAGAAGGATGTTAGGTAGTAACCCTAAAGGTGTAAACCCATCATCTTACTATTCATCAGTTCGTAGATGTTTAAAAGAAATCGATGTATGTAAATTCGATTCAGTTAAACGTTGTATGGTGAAAGGTAGGAATTGGGATAGATTTGTTTCCGATGAAAGTTGGAATTGGTTTATTATGAGGACGGGTAGTTGTGAATATTCAACCATTATTAAATAATCAATAAAAATTAAAAATATGAATTTAAGTATTAAAGAGTTAAACGAGCTCATCTATTCGTTAGGTATTACCGCCCATAAAGGTATGTTTGTTAATAAAGATATAAATGAATCTTTGTTGGAGAAATTTTATAGTGAATTAAATAGTAAGATAGCTGATGAAGCTATTGACGAAGAAGTTGAATCCGATACCTACTATGTAAGTAACGAAGAAGCTGATGAAGATTTTCGTTCTACCTTAAAGCAAGATGCTCAAAGGTATGAAGCTTCACATATGACTACAAGTTTCCCTATTGTTGACCCATTCACATCGGTTAGTGAAGATTATGATAACCATTTGAGTAAGTTAAAACAACGTGGTTATATTACACAAGCTCTTTTAGATTATGTAGATAAGAAAGGTGCAGTATCGCATGGTGATTTGGAAACATACTACAAAATAATTACAGGTGGTTCTAATAGTTTTTCACACATATTGGATAACTTAAGAACTCCTTATAAGAATCGTAAAACACAAAGGTACATAGCTAAAGAAGGTAAAAGATATTCAGACGCTAAGTATATCATTAAGGTAGCTAATCCATCTAATTGGGTAATTGCTGATTGTAGATAATAAAAATAAAAATTAAGTTATGAAAAAGAAAATGAAATTTGTATGGTGTGGAGTTAATTTTGAACTACCAGCCGAGTGTTTAAGAACTACTGATTATTGGGGTAAGAAATTAGATAACCCGTATATCTCAATTGGACGTAAAGAATGTCCGGCAATAGCTAAACAATTTATGAAAGCTAAGTATCCTAAATTGTTAGTGTGGGGTTCATCTCAAACTTTCGCTAATGGTAATTCAGCTAGTGTTGATGTATGTAACGCTGATGGCTCTGATTTGGATATGGGTTCTAAAGAATGGAACGAAATTAATTCATTCATTAGACAGATGTGTGGTGGTAAGTATGATGGCTGGAGTGAATCATATGAGTATGGTGAGCCCGGCAAAACTGATAATGGTACTAAGTTAGAATTTGGTACAAAGTATTTGAGTGTAAATAATAAAGCTCCGTTTGGAACTTGGCCGGATGTGGTTCGTATGTTAAAAGGTATGATGGCAGGTGAATATGTTTGGGGTCCTTTATCATTGGAGAAAGCTATTGAGAAGGTTAAGGATTATAAAGTAACCGAACCAACAATCAAAAAGGCATTAGAATTAATTTAATAAAAAAATAAAGTTATGAGTAAAAATTTGTATGAAGTAGATGGATTTTATGGTACCCGAAATAGAGGTACTATTTTAGTGTACGAAACAAACAGTGGTAAACGCTGGTATTGTGTAGAAGGTAGTTGTAATATCAATTGTACCTACGATGAAATTAATGAAGGGTGCGATGTTGAAAGATTATCGGATTTTGACACAATGAGTAGTAGAGATGGAATTAATTCAGTTGATGAGTTATATGATTTTGTAATTAATTAATAAAAATAAAAATATAAGTTATGGGATTTTTTAGTTGGAACACACAGGATACTGATAAAAGTATCGCTAATCAATATTCTAATCGTAAGACGTTTAGAGTACAAATGATAGATAATAAAGGTAATGTATGGACCGAAGATGATTATGAAGGTTATGGTAGGTTTGGTGGTAAGGATTATTATGAGTTGCTCGCTGAGATGAATGGATTTACTTCTGATAAAACAGGCGATGAATATACCGATGAAGCTAGAGGATTTGGTATTGACATAGCATTCAAAGATAATGGTAGTGGAGTTGGAACGGAAGGTGTGTACTATCCTAATTTAGTTGAGCAAGCTAAAGGTTGGATATATGAAATGAGTGGACCGGATAGTTGTGATTATCAGGGATACTTTTATGATGAGGAAGATTTGGATGGTGAAGATGATTATGAAAATTAATAAAACAAACAAATGATATTAAATAATTATAAAAAGTTAGAAGGATTGACATTAAATGATGGTTGGTCAATTAAAAAAGTTGTAGAAAGTAAATCGGAATACAATTATAAAATAGTCTTAGTAAAAGACGGATTCAAATCTATAAAATGGAGTCTTGAAAGAACCCCATCGGAAGATGGAGAATATTTTTTATCTGCAGAAGATAGCTGTTATCCAATGTTGGATTATGAGTTGAACTTAAATGGCGTTGTAAATGCAATAGAAAGTACAATGGAAGATATTGATAAAATGAGATGGATACAATCTGGAAACGGAATAATATTTAAATAAACAAAAACAAATGAAAATAGATTATAAGATAGAGGAAGTTAGACCTAATGTATTCGCTGTAATAGTGAAAGACCATTATCATAGAGCAATGTTATTTTGTAGAGTACAGGAATTCTATGAATCACCTAACCCAGACTTTAGAGGTAAGAACTTTAGTATTTGGGATTATATTGAATGGTATAGTAGAGAGCATAACGATATCTTTACTTATACATTTGATTGGGGTGGATTTAATATACCATTGAAAACTGCATGGGAGTGTTACGAAGGTAAAGAGAAAGGTATCGCCAAAATGAATGATTGTGTTCGTTCAATGCCTGATAGCTGGAAGAGTCCTTATGATGTAGTGATGAAAGATATCATTTGGAATATTGAGAGTAGGATGTTTAACAAAAAGAATACTCGTAATATGAATGCTTACATTATTGGAGCACCTACAACCGAAGATGAAACATTTGAGCACGAAGTTTGTCATGGTTTGTACGCAACTAACAAAGAGTACCAAGTATTGGTGGACGAGATTACCGAAACTATTGAGTGGCAAGATTACTTAAAGTTTGAAGGTAACTTATTAGATATGGGATATACAGCCTCTGTTATACCCGATGAGATACAAGCGTATTTAAGCACTAACTATAAGTATAGTAAATTCAGTAAAGGTGTAAGTAAAAGAAAGTGTAAAGAATTACATAAACAATATCAAAAGGTATTTAACAAATATTTATAGGTATGGATACATTAACATTTATAGCAATATGGATACTATTAAGTTTTCCAATTGTGTACAACGTGAATACTAAAATGAGAGCTGCAGGTGAGGAACTTATTAACAAAGCTGGATTTCAGTTATATTTATTTATAAGAGCTCAAATTGAAGTACCTCGTTTTTATATTATGGCATTTTTATATCTGATAACGCCTAAACAAAAATAATTATGAAAAATAAATTAACAGCAGGAGAGAGAAATATTAAAATAAACGAACAAAGATTTAGTATGATTATTATTTTATGTAATATATTAGAATCTGATAAGGGAGTTAGTAAACATGTGAAATCGGCAATAGCGGCTTCTTTGATTAATATGATGGATAAATCTATGATAACAAAAGAGGACGAACCATTAAAGAATTTGATTAATAATGCCATAGATGTATTTTGCGCTCAAGTTGAATTAGAAAACGGAATAGATAATTATAAAGAATACCTTTTGGAAACTGTGGAGCAGGCTAAAGAAATAGTGGATGAAATGAAACAAAAAATGAATAGAATCGCAGAAGGTGATACTATTTTAAAGGGAATTTGTTTAAACTAATATTTATTAAAAAATATAAATTATGGAAGCAAAATTAGCTAGAATAGTAAACAAAGGGTTTGAGGGTGAACCACAAAACCCAGTATTACAAGTAATAGACACTTTAGAACTTTTTGATTTTTCTCAAATCAAATATGGTAATTCGGCAGAGGGATTAGTCGAACTTAATATTGAGGATATGGATTTGAATAATTCAACAATCCAGCATATTCTAAATAATGGACATGCAGTGAACATAACTTGGGATGAAAACAATATTGTAACACTACAATTCTAAAAGTATAAAAAATATGATGAGAACTACGAAAGACTTTAATTTGGTACTTTCGTAATTTTTTCGTATCTTTACAAAAATAAGTTATGAAATTCAGAATTACAGGTATCAGCGATACCCACAATAAGCACAACCAATTAGAAGGTAAGTTGCCTGGCGGAGATATATTAATCCACGCTGGAGATATTACGTCATTGGGTAGAAAGGATGAAGTTAAACGATTTATAAAATGGTTTAGTAAGCAAGAGTACAAATACAAAGTATTCATAGCTGGTAACCATGATATGACCTTTGATAGTGAAAAACTATTAAGGGATAAGTTGGCACACTTTGAAGGTAGAGATAGAAATGATTACGATACCGAATGTGCGAATGGAAAGCCACAATGGTTAATTGATATGTTAGAGGATTTAGATAGGGATACATTCTATTTAGAGAATTCCGCTATTGAGTTTGATAACATAAAGATATGGGGTTCGCCGTATTCACCTACATTCGGACATGGTTGGGGATTCAATAAAGATAGAGGACATGATATAGCACAATGTTGGAATGAAATACCAATGGATACTGATATTGTTATTACTCACAGTCCGATTTATGGATACAACGATAGGTCACGAAATACAAATGAAAATGTAGGATGTGCTGATTTGTATCATAGATTACACGAAGTACAACCTCACTTACACTTTGCCGGTCACATACACGAAGGATATGGTTACGGAACTATACCTTATAAAAGTGTATGGGGAGATATATACACATTCAATCCATCATCTTGTAACTTAAATTATGAGGCTGTTAATGCTCCAATAACTTTTGATTACGATTTTATGAGTAGAGAATTAGAATTTTTAATGTAATGAAAAAAGAAAAAATATGGTTGTACTTAGATGATGTAAGGACACCAAAAGATGATAGGTGGAAAGTTGTTAGGAGTTACGATGAATTTGTAGCTCATATCAAAATGAATGGCTTGGAGAAATATGAAACAATATCATTGGACCACGATTTGGGTGATACTGCTATGAATGAATATTATAACAATGTTCATCCAAATTATACATTGGATTATAATAACATAACTGAAAAGACTGGACTTGATTGTTGTAAGTTTTTAGTGGCGGAGAGTATGAATACAAAAATACCTTTACCACAAATTTACGTTCACTCAGCTAATCCAATTGGTAGTGGTAATATGATGGGGTATATAAACAATTACTTTATGAATTGTAGAGCACCTCAAAGTTGTATAAGAATAAAAGTAGAACATACAATATAATAAGTTATGAGTAAAAAAGAAACGGACATTTATTTAGGTGGCGGTAGTAACATCAATGTTAGGACAGCTAGTGTAGTAAGTGTAAACAATAGTTTAAAGTTAATTACGCCAAACGATGGTGCTATTACTTTGGATATAAAGATTGAAGCTGACTTTGATACTATACCCAAAAAATATCACGAGGTATTTTTAAATATGATATCAACAAAGTATTTGGATTCGGTATCATTTGGTGATAATCCATTTAGCTTATGCCAACCACCTCCAAAGAAAAAATGGTGGCAGATTTGGAAAGCAAGTGTAAACATTTAATATGAAAGTTACAATAGTAGTAAGAACATATAATAGACCAGAGTTTCTAAAAGAGGCTCTGGTTTCTATTCAATTACAAACGCATACTGATTGGGAGGTATTGGTATTTGATGATTCGGCATCGATAGAAAATTTTAGTATTTACAATAAATTTAAAGATACTAATTCAGATAAAAGAATTGTGTATATAACTACTAAACAATCGTATGACTTGTTTCAAAATAGTTGGTTATTAGCTCCGGATTTGGCCGAAGGTGAAATTATGGTAAGATTAGATGA
>Ga0209191_1002041_pt1 | contig 12792 bp, 8 predicted proteins | sample S_130626_EF_Meta_FD_187320 | JGI IMG/M metagenome (GOLD analysis project Ga0209191, IMG submission 187320) | Freshwater microbial communities from Lake Simoncouche, Canada to study carbon cycling - S_130626_EF_MetaG (SPAdes) (version 2) | ecosystem: Environmental > Aquatic > Freshwater > Lake ... | reverse complement strand
CACGATTTAAAATTCTTTTTTCATCCACAAATAAATCCACTTCGCCACTCTTAAATAAAATTGCGTAAGCCAAAAGCAGCGGCGTAAATTCTACATCCGCAGCTCTGATATTTAACAGCCAACAAATATTTTCTGGTTTAGTAATTATCACCGCATCAGCTTCCAGATTTTCTAAAATAAGTTTTCTCTTCTCCAAAGAATCTGCACCAGTCATTTTTTTATTGCAGAAAAAAACTTCTGAATTGCTTGCTGTTGGACGATCTAACCAAATTTTATCTACGGGGTTTGTGTTTAAAAATAGCAATTCCACTTCTCTTTCTTTGGCAATTTTTTCACAAGCTTTCACAAAATTCACCGTCATCAATTTTCCATCCAGCGCTACTTTTTTTCCTGCACTTAAATTTTCTTCAAGCCACACCAAAACCGTTTTTTGAGCAATATTAAAAATCTCAAATTCGCTCAAATCTAATTCATTTTCCGCCTGCAAAATGTATCGACCATCGGTGAAAAAATATGACTTTTCAACACCCACAATAATCACCGCGTTTGAGCCCGAAAACCCAGTCAAATATTGAATCCTCTTCTCACTTTCCGGCAAATATTCTGAAAAAAATTCGTCAGAATTTGGTAAAATAAAATAGTCTATTTTTTCCGCCTTTAAGAGATTTTTGAGAGCTTTTAATCTAAAATTAATCTCACTATTCTTTTGCTGTTTCATGTGTTGTTATTTTATTTACTGATTATTTTCGCACTGGTTTCTCTTTTTAGACTCCGTAATTCAAAACTCTCGGAGTCACCCCGCACTTGATGCGGGGTGAAACCGAGAGTGGTTTCGCTTAATTCAACGAAATAAACAATTAACTTAAATATCCAACTTTAACAAACCCATGTCCAATAAGAAGAAAACCGCCTACTCTTGTCAAGCTTGTGGCAGCCTACATTTTAAATGGGCCGGAAAATGCCCCGATTGTGGAGCTTGGAATAGCATGGTCGAAGAATTTGAAGATGGTGGCGCAACTCACTTCACTCGCATCTCTGATGATAAAAAAGGCAAAAATTCTGAAGGCAAAAAAATTGATTTAGTGCAACTTACTGGTGAAGCGCAAAATTTTCCACGAGTAAAAACCAATATTGGCGAACTTGATCGCGTGCTTGGCGGAGGCCTTGTTCAAGGCTCTGTTGTTTTAATTGGCGGCGATCCCGGAATTGGCAAATCAACTTTGCTTTTGCAAACTGCCGAAATGCTGGCCGAAGGGAAAAATCAGGTAATTTATATTTCAGGCGAAGAATCAATTGATCAGATTCGTTTGCGCGCTACTCGCATGGGCGTTAAACAAGATTCTATTCAACTGGCCGCAACCACCAATGTTGCCGATATTGTCAACTCTGTCGAAAATAAGGGTGCGCCAACCATCATCATCATTGATTCCATTCAAACCATGTTTTTGGACGAGCTTTCTTCGGCACCGGGAACAGTTTCGCAAGTGCGCGCCGCAGCTGGTGAATTAACAATTTTTGCCAAGAAAAATAACATCACTTTGCTAATTGTTAGCCATGTTACCAAAGACGGCCAAATTGCTGGGCCCAAAGTTTTAGAACATATGGTGGACACCGTTCTTTATTTTGAAGGCGAAAAAGATTTACATTTCAGAATTTTGCGCAGCATTAAAAATCGCTTCGGCGCGGCCAATGAAATAGGTGTTTTCGAGATGAATGAAATTGGTCTTTCAGAAGTTTCAAATCCAAGCGAACTTTTTTTAACTTCTTATGATCGCGAAACTTCCGGCTCAATTGTGTTTGCTGGAGTTGAAGGCACGCGTCCAATTTTGGTAGAAATTCAAGCTTTGGTTTCGCCATCTTTCATTCCAACGCCAAGACGCGCCGTTGTTGGTTGGGACACTAATCGTTTGGCCATGATTATTGCCGTTTTAAACAGCCGTTTCGGCTTAAATCTTTTCGACAAAGAAGTTTATTTAAATATTGTGGGCGGCTTAAAAATTGAAGAAACCGCCGCAGACATGGCAGTGGCTTGTGCTTTAATTTCTGCAGCGCGCGACATTGCCCTGCCAAGTTCAACAATTGCCATTGGCGAAATTGGCTTAAGCGGCGAAGTTAGAATGGTAGGAAATTTGGAAGGTAGATTAAAAGAAGCAGCAAAGTTAGGATTCAAAAATTGTTTGATTCCAAAAGCGAATGAAAAAAATAAAAACTTCGCTGCCCTAAGAAAAGCTTTGCCCGAATTGAATTTACACTTTATTAGTCACATCCGCGATCTGGCTAAATTTTTTAACAAAAACAATTCTTAAATAGTTATGAAAAATATTCTAAAAAACATCACAGCTTTGTCTTTTATTTTAGGCGCTTCTTCAGCCTTCGCTCAAAACACCAATGAAAAAGTATTAAGCATTCAAATCATCGATCACAAATTTCAACCAGCCGTAATTGAAGCTCCAGTAAATCAAAAATTCAAATTGGCGGTAACCAATCTTGATAGCACTTTGGAAGAATTTGAAAGCACTGATTTAAAAAGAGAAAAACTAATTAGCGGCAAGAAACAAGTGATCATCAACATGAACGCCCTTCAACCAGGCGAATATAAATTCTTCGGCGATTTCCACAAAGACACCGCTCAAGGAAAAATTATCGTGAAAGCGGCGCAGTAGGGTTTTACTCTAATCAGTAAGTATTCTTTTTAAGTACCTCACAAAACCCTCCTTTTCAACGATTATTCCTATTTCAAAGATTATTCCTAAAGCCCCTCCTTTTCAAGGATCACTCCTAAAAGCCCCCCCCTTGAAAAGGAGGGGTTGGGGTGGTTATTATCACGGTAAAAATTCGAGATAATCCTCAAACTCTCTCCACCAAAATTCTAATCCGAGTTTGCGAATAACCACCCCCAGCCCCTCCTTGAAAAGGAGGGGAGAATAAAGATTCCCTCCTTGAAAAGGAGGGGAGAATAAAGATTCCCTCCTTGAAAAGGAGGGGAGAATAAAGATTCCCTCCTTGATAATTGCTTTAGCAATTACAACTCACTCAAACAAAAAAAATATTTTGTGAGTAAAAGGAGGAGAGAATAAAGATTCCCTCCTTGATAATTGCTTTAGCAATTACAACTCACTCAAACAAAAAAAATATTTTGTGAGTAAAAGGAGGGGAGAATAAAGATTCCCTCCTTGATAATTGCTTTAGCAATTACAACTCACTCAAACAAAAAAAATATTTTGTGAGTAAAAGGAGGGGGAAATAAGAATTTCCCACTTAGTTTAAGAAATATTCGTCACTTCTTCACCAACATCTTCCAAATCTTCCTCAAACACCACTTCCTTCAAAATCTCCTCAACAATTTTCTGCGCAATATCATCAGAATTTTTTATCACCTCTAAAGCCTTATTTGACAAAGCTTTCGAGATATTTTCATCTTGCAAAAATTCTCTCACTTTCCCCGCTAATTCCTCAACCGAATTAATCATCACACAAGCCTTATTTTCCTCTAAATCTTGGTAAATCTTTTTATTGTTAAACACTCCGCGCCCAGAAATTACAGCGCATTTCAGCTTAATTGCTTCAAATGGAGTGTGACCACCAATTTCAAACAATGAGCCGCCAATAAAAGCAAAATCGGCCAAACTATAAAAAGTTCCAAGCTCGCCTAAACTATCCGCCAAATAGATTTCTGTAGCAGCCGTAATGTCTTGATTTTTACTGCGCTGTGCAAAATTAATTTCTGCAAATGCTGATTTTATTTCTTCTCCACGATTTGGATGACGCGGAACTAGGATTGTCAAAAGATCGGGAAATTCTTTTTTTAAACTCTTATGAGCCTGAACCACAATTTCTTCTTCACCCTTGTGCGTGCTGGCAGCCAGCCAAAATTTTCTAGAACCAATCACTGCTTTTAATTTTTCTAACTCAATTAAATTCACCGCTAATTCACGCGCTTGTGATTTTAAATTTCCAAAAAACAAAACTTCTCCATTTGTCAATTTGGCAAAACTTTCTTTGTCTTCTTGCGCTTGCACAAAAATCGCATCAAAGCAGTTAAAAATTTTAAAGTTAAATCTTTGCGCTAATTCCCATCTGTTCAAAGATTTTTTCGACATTCTGGCATTCACCAAAAACACTTGCGCACCAATCACGCAAGATTCAAAGATCAAGTTCGGCCAAATTTCCGATTCCACAAAAACTACTTTGCTTGGCGCCCAATATTCTAAAAAAGCTTTGGCACAATAATAAGAATCTAGAGGCAAAAATTGGTGAATTACGCGGCCTTTAAATTCAGGAATTTTGGCTTCCAGCACAGACGCCGAAGTGAGAGTTGTGGTCGTAAAAATAATTGTGCTTTGCGGAGATTTTTTGAGCAATTCATCAACCAAAATTAAAGAAGAATTTGTTTCGCCCACACTCACCGCATGCAGCCAAATCACATCTCCTTCTGGGCGCGCTTGAGTTGCAACTCCGAAGCGTTCTTTTAGGCGTTTTTTATCTTCTTTCTTTTTGTAAACGCGATAGAAAAGGTAAAATTCAAGAACTGGAAAAAGTAAAACTGAGATAATTCGGTAGAACAACATTTGAAGAAAAATTACTGTTAAAATAAGACTGTCATTTCGCATAAAACTTTCTTTCACACAAGACTGTCATTTCGAGCGCAGCGAGAAATCTCAGGAATCTTAAACTCTAAGACCAAACTCATGAGATTTCTCGCTGCGCTCGAAATGACAGATTAACCTAAAACCCACCCGCCGATTTAATAAAAAAGTTTTTTAATTTCGGAATTTTATTCACCAATCCCAAACCAAAATCGCGCGCCAACGAAATTGAAAAACTCTTAGTTTCAAAAAGCGTATTTAGAATGTCGGTGGCCACCAACATTTTTTTCGCCTCAAATTTGGCTTTTTTATTGTAAGCGTCAATTAAGTTTTGACCTGAAATATCAAGGCCGCAATGCAAATTATTTTTTATTAATTCGCATAAAATTTTAATTCCAGAAATTGCCAAATTAAAACCTTGCCCTGCAATTGGATGCACGCCAGCAGCAGCATCTCCAATCAATAACATTTTCTCATAATAAAATTTTTCAGCTTCAATCAAGATCAAAGGATAAGAAAATTTCTCTGAAACCACAGAAGTTTTACCCAAACAATTTTCCATTTTTTTGGTTAATTGTTGCACAAAATTTTCTTCATCCAAACTCAGAATCGCTTGAGCTGTTTCATCTGGTGCAATCCACACAATTGAAGATTGATGAGAATTTTTTAACGGCAAAATTGCAAGTGGCCCACCCGGTAAAAATTTTTCGTAAGCAATATTTTCATGAGATCTTTCATGCTCAATGTTAAAAACAATTGCAGTTTGGTGATATTTTTTTTGCGTGGTGTGAATTTGATAAAGCTCGCGAAGCTTTGAAAATCGGCCGTCGCAGGCAAGCAATATTTTCGAATTTAAAATTTTTCCATCATCTAATTTTACTTGAGCGCCTTCTTTAAACTCAATCTGCTGATAAAAATTAGGCGAAAAAACTGTGATATTTTTGCGCAATAAAACCTGATCCCTAAGCGCATTATGAATGTGATAATTTTCAATAATTTGTCCTAATTGCCCATCTTTTTCATCCACTTCTCGGCCAATGAAATCAAGGAAGAAAGGCGATTTATAATCAGTAATTTTAATGTCCGAAATTTTACCTGCATGAATTGCAGTTTTGTCGTAAATTCCAATTTCTTTAAACAGCTGAAGTGAGGCGGCAGAAATCGCATAAGCTCTTCCATCTCTTTTTCTGTCTTGCTGCAAGATGTCTTGTTTTTCTAGAATAGCAATTTTTAGATCTGACGAAACATTGCTTAAAGCTAGAGCCGTAGTCATCCCCGCAAATGATCCACCGATGATTGTGATGTCGAAATTAGTTGATTGCATAATTTTAGTAATAGTAAAGCCCTCTTTGCAAAAGAGGGTGGATCAATCGCCAAAGGCGATTGAGACGGGTGATTTGAATGTTTAAATAAATTCTCAAATTTAGAAATATTATTCCCAGCTCTTTGCCTCAAATCCTCCGACCTCGCTTTCGCGAGGCAACCTCTTTTTAAAAAGGAGGCGAATAAAAATTAAATCATATTCTTCGGATTAACCCACTCATCAAACTGAGTTTCAGTAACAAGCCCAGAAGATAGAGCCGCCGCTTTTAAAGTAGTTCCTTCTTTATGCGCTTTTTTAGCAATTTTCGCTGCATTATCATAACCAATATAAGGATTAAGCGCAGTTACTAACATTAAAGATTGATCAAGAAGTTGGGTAATGCGCTCTTCATTCGCGATGATTCCCACCAAACATTGATCAATGAAACTATTGATTCCATCATTCAAAAGATTGATCGATTCAATGACATTGCGAATAATCATTGGACGGAAAACATTTAATTCAAAATGTCCATTTGACCCACCAACTGTTACTGCCAAATGGTTGCCCATAATTTGGCAAGAAATCATGGTCAGAGCTTCACACTGAGTTGGATTAACCTTTCCCGGCATGATTGAAGATCCAGGTTCGTTTTCAGGAAGAGAAATTTCACCAAGACCAGATCTAGGGCCAGAAGCCAAGAAACGAATGTCGTTAGCAATTTTCATGCAAGAAACTGCCAAAGAATTTAGTGAACCAGAAAAATTCACCAACTCATCGTTGCACGCCAAAGCGAAGAATTTATTTTTGTTGGTGATAAAGCTGTCAGCCTCTGCCAATCCTAATTTTGCCAAATTTGAATCTTTAACTTTCCACACACCATCAGCCAAAGTTGTGCGACCCAAATCTAGATTTAAAAGATTCTCGTGAAGAGCTTTAAGGCCAGAAACTTCAGTGATTTTTTTAGCAAAATTCACCGCAAATTCTGGATGACAATTTAAGCCCGTTCCAACTGCCGTACCACCTTGTGCTAAAGCAGTCACATATAAAATTGATTGTGAAATAAAAACTGCCGCCGACTGAATTTGCACTTTATAAGCCGAGAATTCTTGGCCCAAAGTTACTGGCGTCGCGTCTTGTGTATGAGTTCTGCCAATCTTGATGATGTGACCAAACTCAGCTTCTTTTTTACCAAGCTCATTGGCAAATCTCACTAAAGTTGGTAACAACTTTTTATAAGTTGTTAAAACCGCCGCAACATGCATGGCTGTTGGGAAGGTATCATTTGAACTTTGTCCTAAATTCACATGATCATTCGGGTGAACTGGAGATTTTCCACCTCTCACACCAGTTGCTTTTTCATTAGCAACGCCCGCAATAACTTCATTAGTATTCATGTTGGTTTGCGTGCCTGAACCAGTTTGCCAAACCACCAATGGAAAATGATTTTCATAAAACCAATCAAATTTGGCGAGAATTGTATCAACCGCATCAACGATTTTATCAGCTAATTCTGGAGAGAATTTTTTAAATTCATCCGACTTCGGATCAGCCGCCATCAAGTCCTTATTGGTAAGCGCTGCCGCCTTTTTAATTAAAAGCATCGCATGCACAACTTCCTTCGGCATTTTGTGACCGGGATTGTCATTGCAAATTGGAAAATTTTGCACAGAGCGCTGAGTTTGCGCCGCATAATAAGAGTCTGCTGGAACTTGAATTTCACCAAATGAATCGGTTTCGATGCGGAAATTTTTTGTCATAAAATTTTGTTTTGTTTGGTTAAAAGTAAAACTCATAACCGCCAGCCCTCGCGGAGTCGAAACCAGCGGAAGTTTCCTGCTAAGGTTTTGCTTCACGGCAGGAACCTTCCGCTGGTTTCGACTCCGCTCAAACGACGGTTTTGGGGGTTTGGGTTATTGGAAAAAAAATTAACAATTCTTAAGAAACGCAAATCTTAAAAAACTCTTCAGCATCAAGACTAGCCTTGCCAACCAGCAATCCACCAACATTCTCAATCGCTAAAATTTCTTTAGAATTTTGCGCAGTTACCGAACCACCATAAAGCATAAAATATTGCTTTGCGGATTCAGAAAATTTCTCATCAAATATTTTTTTAATAAACTCAGCCATCTCTGAAATCTGCTCTAAACTTGGAACAACTCCCGTTCCAATTGACCAAATTGGCTCATAAGCAATCACCAATTTTCCAAATTCTTCAACCACTGGAATCGATTTTAAAATCTGATCTCGCACAAATTCTAAATGCTGATTTTGATCGCGAATTTTTTTGCTTTCACCAACGCAAATAATTGGAGTTAAATTTTCATCAAGTGCGGCCTTAACTTTTTGCGCCACAATTTCGCTAGTTTCAAAATGCCCCGCGCGTCTTTCGCTGTGTCCCAAAATTACATATTCGCAGCCAATTTTGTGTAAAGATTCTGCGCTAACATCACCCGTAAAAGATCCTGAAGTTGCAAAATGACAATCTTGCGCGCCCAGTTTTAAAGGCCTTTCGCTTAAAACCATGCTAGTTAAATCTGCTTCAGAATATTCAGAAATATCTCTGTTTTGATATTTTAAAATAGTTTCAAACTTCTGAAAACCAGCTTCCATCAACTCGCTATCCACATAATCAATCATAAAAACTGGAGGACATAAAACAATTTCCGCAGCTTGTAGCTGTGTTTTATTTTCCGCCGCTTTCGGTAGAAAAATTTCCAACCAAGCATCAGCCTCTTCAAATGCATTATTCATTTTCCAATTTGCTGCAATAATTTTTTCCATTGTTTTTTAGAAATTATTTTTAAGAAATTAATTGGCTTAATCTTTCGCCAAACAGCTGATATCGCCAGCCTGCCAATAATTGTTCAGTTTTTTTATAACCACAAATTACACTTTTTAAACCGTCACTAGTAATTAAAAATTGCTCTTTAAAATTTTCTTCGCGAGCAATTTCTGCGATTAATTTTTTGGCCTCTTTGTAAAGATTTTTTTGTTCAGAATTCATGAAAAAACTTCTTCCTTCGTCAGCATCTTCTCTAATTATTTTTTTCGGAGCTTCATCAATTTCAGCCAAAATTGCCTTGGCTTCAGCCAAAGCTTTTTTATCAAAATTAAAATTAAAATCACCAAAAACCACCATTCTTTCAATGGCCTCATCTTTCAAAAAATGTTGTCTTGGTAAATCTAATTTTTGCGCCCATTTTTCGCGCCATAAAATTAATTTTTTAATCTGCGCAATTTGCGCAGGCGTTTTTCTTTTGAAGGAAAATCTTTTAAACAAATCTTCATCAAGCTGAATTATTGCTTTGTCGGTGAAGTTTTTTACTTCTTCGTAATACCAATTTTTGCGACCCTTCTCATCTAAAATTTCTAATAATTTTTCATGCATTTCTTCCAAATAAAGCACATCAGATAAAGCGTAATCAATTTGTTTTTGGCTTAATGGTCTTTTTTGCCAATCACTTCTTTGCTGAGTTTTATCAATTTCTTTTTGGAAAAAACTTTCCACCAAATTTGAATAGCCCACATTAAATCCAAAACCGCAAAAATTTGCTAGAATTTGAGTATCGGCAACACCCAAAGGCGCTTTATTCGACTTCTGATAAAAAATCTGCAAATCTTGCAAAGAAGAATGTAAAATTTTGGTAATTTTTTTATCAGCGATAATTTTAAAAAGTGGATTCAGATCAATATCTGCAAGGCCATCCACAATAAATGACTTCAATTCTCCAACATCTTTCACGGCAATTTGTATCAAAGATAAAATCGGATAATAAGTTTTTTCACGAGTAAATTCAGTGTCAATTGCCACTGCTTTTGCTTTTAAAATAAGGTCGAGAACAAATTCCAAATCTTGATTATTAGTGATATAAAAATTTTTGTTATTTGTCATTATTAGTTAGTTACTTTAACGCCGTTTGGAATTGATTTTTTGAAAAGAAAATTCTCAGGAATTGCGGCAATTTTATAAGCAAAATGGCCCTACACAAATAGTCTTATAGCCTCCAACCCCTTCTCTAAACAGCCCTTTGGTTTAATTTTACTACTTGGAGCCGCACTTCTATCTAATTCTTCAATATAAGATTTGCGATTTGCCACCCACGCAGATTCCAAAGCTTCAATGCTATCCACCTCGCTAACTTTAGCCTTAATTTCGCGCGCCATCTCTCTCGCCAATTCCTTGGCCAAAATCGCTTCTCCCTGCTGCACAAGTTCTGCACTGCTATATTCTGGAATTTCATATAACTTGCCTCTCTTCGACATTTCGGCAGATTTTTTTCTATTTTCATCACGCGCCACTTGTTCTAAAAATCTAGATTTCATCTTTGTCGCAATCTCTGCATTAGCCGCCATCATGTCATAAACGGTATCGAAAGACTGACTTTTTATCAGCGATCCTAAATCTTCTTCTTTTTCATCTTTCTTCAATTTAAGATCTTTGCAAAGCTCGTCTTTTAAGGCTTGCGGTGTTTCTTTACTCACCAAAAATTTCGCCATTTTAATTGGAATATTTTTATCTTGACGAATTTTTAAGGCTTCTTTTGCAAAATCTGCCGGCCCCTTAGTGCCTCTTTTAACAGCTCCATCTACAATTTTTTCTTCCACTATTCCAGCCTTCCTTTCTTCCTGAAACTTGCTAAGTATGTCATCAAATTTCTTCTTACTGTCTTTTCTCAAATCACCTACTTTTTTATGATGATCCATCTCACTAGGAAGTCGCGCCAAAAAAACACCAGCTCCAAGAGCAACTCCTGTTAATGGAGAATCTATCACGGCACCTGCGACCATACCAAAACCTTGTTGAATCGGAGCCGATCCAACCACGGCATCAGTAACATTTATCAGGTCACTTAATATCGGAGTGTTATTTAAAATCGCCTGCAAAGCCACATCCATTTTCATCAAATGCATTAAATCGCTAAAAGGACCAAATTGACCCATCACTGTCAAAATTCCCTGAGTAATTCCACCACTTCCAACAATTGGTCCAAGAAAGCCAGCTATTGGCCCAATCAAACTTAAAGGTGCAAAAGGAGTAACCAACAAAAGAAGGCTTAACATACGCCATTTAAACATAATATCTGCCGCGTCAACATTTGCCGCATTGCCTTTTTCCATGTCTTTTTCCCAGGCTTCACAATCCTTGTCAAATTGTTCTAATCTTTTTTTATCAGCCTCATTTAAACCTTCTCTCCACTTAGCCAGCAAAGCAATCATCTCAGGACCAACAGCGTGATTAATGTCAAAATCACCCCCCATAAGATCTCGGCATTCTTGCAACAAATCGGCAAAATTAGGCTTCTTCGGATCAAGCATGGCAACTTTCTTCGCCAATTTTTGATTCCTATCCAAAATCATTTTTTTGTATTCACTTGATTGTCTAGGATCGGAACTACTAAGAATTCCCTTAGTCAGAGCTCCCACCACATCAGTAAGAAGATTGGTGGTGCCCGCGGCAACGCGTTGAAACTTTTCAAAACTTGGCTGACTAATTCGTTTTTCACTTTCCGGAATATCAACACCATCATCTAAAAAACTCGCCATTCTTCTAGAGTTCACATATAGATCTTTGGCCGTTTCTTTTTCCGCCTGAAAAACATGGGCTCTATAATTCGCAGATGGAGATGCTGTGTGAATTAAAGGCTCTTTGCGAATTTTATCAGCCTGCACGGATTCTTCAAATGACAAAGGCTCAACAAAACTTCCTTTTGAAAACTGTTTAGCCAATTCTGTGGCTTTTGGCTTTTTACCTTGTTCAAAAGCTATAATTTCCGCTTTAGCTCTAGTAGTATTTGTATGCTCTTCTACAGCTTTTTTGTGATGCTGCAAAATGTCTTCACTCAGCTTTAAAAATTCATCTACGCCTTGTCCGCTGGCGCGCAGAGAATCATAACGAGCCTTTAACTTTCCATTAATATACGGAGCTTGATCCGCTTCATCTTTTGCATATTGCTCATCCACCATCTTGCAAATAGCCACAAATTTTTTATCTTCCGCACTTTTTTCATCAAAGAAGCTTTCTTCATCAAAACCTAAGTCAATACTATCTAAGTCAACACTCTCAGTAGCATCGTAAGAGATTGGCTTTGCTTTTTCTTGCTCACCCAAACGATCCGGCTCTTCTATAAATGTTGTTACGCTATTTTCTTTAGCTTTCATGGGTAATTTATTTAGATCTTTATTTTTCAGATATTTGGCTGCGCAAAATTTTCATTCTGAGCACTTTTTCCAAAGTTCACTTTGTTTTTAAAAATTAATCTCCAAGACTTAAAAGTCGAGCCATACCATCCCCAAAAAAGATAAGCTCTCAATATTTAACCACAAAACTTTTAGTAATCTTGACATTAGATAACTGCAAAACTAGATTTTTTTTATCTTAAATTATTTCCAAACAATGTCATTAACTAACTTAATAGGGGTTTCAATGCTTAAAAAATTATTTATCTTAGCTGCAATTCTTTCACTCACCTCTTGCGGCGGTAAACAAAAACCATCAACCACAGAACAAGATAACTTCAAAATCGAAGATGAAGCTCTAAAAGATCCTGCAAAACAAGACTCTTATCAAACTGTTGATAATGAACAACAAGCTAATGCTCTAAACGCCGAAACCCTAGCTGCAGAACAAGAAGTTGAAGTTCAAGATCGAGTATTTTTCGGTTATGACTCTTCAGAAATTTCTGACGAAGCTCAAAAAATTCTTGATGTTCAAGCCTCTTGGTTAAAAAGCGATTCTAATATCAAAATCACTATCGAAGGCCATTGCGACGAAAAAGGAACTAGAGAATATAACATCGCTCTTGGCGAAAAAAGAGCCAACGCCACTAAAAGATATTTAGTGAAACATGGCGTTGAATCTTCAAGAATCAAAGTTGTTTCTTACGGCAAAGAAAGACCAGC
>Ga0209191_1002037_pt1 | contig 12807 bp, 14 predicted proteins | sample S_130626_EF_Meta_FD_187320 | JGI IMG/M metagenome (GOLD analysis project Ga0209191, IMG submission 187320) | Freshwater microbial communities from Lake Simoncouche, Canada to study carbon cycling - S_130626_EF_MetaG (SPAdes) (version 2) | ecosystem: Environmental > Aquatic > Freshwater > Lake ... | reverse complement strand
ACGATAAAAATTGTTCCGGTTCTTTAGCTTATAATCAGTTTGTGGATGAGTTTTTAATTAGAGAAAATTTGGAAGAAAAAAAAGTTGCATAAATGATTGGAAATAAATTTAAAGGTTTAGGAAAAGGACTGTCAGCATTAATGGGCGATGTTCCTCCAGAAAATATTCAAACTAAAAGTTCATCAGAAAAAATTCCTATACATTTTGTGTATGCCAATCCATCGCAACCAAGAAAAAATTTTAATCAAGAATTATTGAATGAACTTTCAGAGTCAATTAAAGAACAGGGAATTATTCAACCAATATTAGTTAGAAAAAAATCAGAGGGTAAATATGAAATTGTTGCTGGAGAAAGAAGATGGAGAGCAGCTCAACTTGCAAAAATTCATGAAGTTCCAGTTATTATCTTAAATATTGACGATAAAAAATCTTTAGAATTTGCAATATTAGAAAACATTCAAAGATCAGATTTAAATGGAATAGAAGAGGCTTTAGGCTATGATAGTTTAGTAAAAAAATTTGGATACTCTCAAGAAACATTATCAAAAATTTTAGGAAAAAGCAGAAGTCATATTGCTAATACACTTAGACTTTCTGGTTTGCCTGAGGAGATTAAAAAAATGATCTCAGACGGACTGTTAACCGCAGGACACGCAAGATGTTTAGTAAATATTCCTGAAAATATTAAACTTGCAAAAATAATTGTTAATAAAAATCTTTCTGTAAGACAGGCTGAATCTTTAGTTAGAAAAGATCAAGTTTTTTTTAGTTCAAAGAAAGCTAAAACGAATGGCAAAGATACAAATATAAAATCTTTAGAAAGTGATCTCGGACTATTGATGGGAATAAAAGTAGATATTAAAAATAAGAAGAATAATTCCGGAGAGATTAAATTTTCTTACAAAAACCTTGATCAATTAAATAAAATTATTAGCGTTCTTAAAGGCTATTTTAGATAAGTTTTGAGTTAAGAAATAATAAAATTGGGTATCTTGATTTAGATCATTTCTTTTAAATTCAGTCTCAATAACATTTAAATTACTTAGAAATTTTTCAATGCTATTAGTATTCCAAATTTTTAAAATATTTTTTATTCTATCCTTATCTTTCCAAAAAATAGGAGGCTTATATCTTTCAATTCTTTCATCTATTGAAAGATTTTTATTGTTATTCTGTATATTGAGAATTTTAATTATGAATGATCTAAGAATAATAATTATTTCTATAAAATTTTTTTCATAATTAGACATATTAGATATAAATTGATTAATATTTTTTTGATTTTTAGATAATAAAATATCAATAATCTCATCATTTTTTTTCAAGTCCATATCAGTACAAATTTCATCAATTACCCGGTCTGTAATTTTTTCTGAGTTCTTATATAGGTTTATCTTTTCTATTACTTCTTTAATTTTAGATCTTTTTAATGATGAAGAGCTAATAATAATTTCAATTTGTTTTTCGGGTAATTGAATTTTATTTATTTGCAATTGTTGTGTTAGAAATCTTTTTATATCAAGTAGATTTTCCTGATAGCAAGGAATGCAAATAGCTAATTTATCATATTCTCCAAATTGCCTTAATTTGGAATTCTTTAAAAGTATCTCTGAATTAATAATAATTGTATTATTATCAAGGTTATTTTTTATTTTATTAAGTGTTTCTATAATTTTATCAGAACAATTTTTAATTATTAAAATATTTTTATTTTCATCAAATAAAGAACCATTAAGATAATAATTAATAATATTTTCAGGATTTTTGGTTACGTCTTCTTCAAAAATATTTTTTTGAGTCTTTTGTTCATCGTTAAATTTAATAATAATCTGTTCATTTAAATCTTTAATTAGATCTTGATTTTCTCCATATAAAAGAATTATTTTTCCTTTAAAGAAATCTTTTTTTCTAAGATTTAATTCTTGTGACTTAAGCAACATCTCAATTAATTTAATGAGACTTTAGATTTAAATGAAATATTTTGTATAATACTATCTAGTAATATTTTTTTTTCATTATTTTTTACTAAAACGTTATTTGGTATATTATCACTTACAGTCACTCTTTTATCTTTAGTTATTGCGTCTTGATAAATAATTACTCCATTTTTATCCTGGAATTGATAACTTACAGTTAATTTAATTATTTCTTCTGTTGCTATGCCTCTAGAGTCAATGAGAGAGGTTTCTGCTGTATCATAAATTTGAGCTTTAAAAGTGTATGCGTTTAAATTTTTTTCATCTTTTTTAAAATTTAACTTTCTTTCTAAATCAAAAGCTAAATTTTTATCACCAATAATTTCTGATTTTGAAATTACAATTTCTTTAGGATTGCCAACATAAATCGGTGAAAATCCACAATGATTTAGAAACATTGTTATGAAGATAGTGAAAAAAATTTTATTCATTATTCGTTACAATATTTAGTAGTTTATTTTTTATAAAAATTTTTCTAATTATAATTTTTTTATCTAATATAACTTGAATATTCTTAATTGCTAATGATTTGCTAAGAATACTTTCCTCACTTTCATCGCTAGTGGCGTTGATAATTGCTCTTTTTTTTCCATTAACTTGCACAACAATATCAAAGTTTTCTTTATGTAAGAAAGTGCCGTCTATCTTCGGCCATTCTTGGAGTATTATATCTTGTTTTCCAGTGATTTTTTCCCAACATTCATTAGCAATATAAGGAATAAATGCCGATGTGATAATAAGATATTTTTTATATATATTTATAATATCTTCTTTGTTGAGACTTTGTTTTTCAATTTCTTCATTAATATTATTTAAAAAAACATAAAGTTTGGCAACTGCTACATTAATATGAAATTTTTCTATACAATCAGTGATCTCTTTTATTAAGATATTAGAGTTTTTTATCAAAGTATTAGTATTTTCTTCCTTTTCTTTTTTGTATATTTTAAGTTTTTCATAAGTTCTCCAAATTTTTTGAATGTATTTAAATGCACCTTGGATACCATTGTCACTCCATTGAATATCTCTATCAGGTGGACTATCTGACAAAATGAACCATCTTACAGCATCGGATCCATAAATTTTAATAATATCATCCGGGTCAATAATATTTTTCTTCGATTTTGACATTGCTTGACTGTCGCCCTTAATAATTTTTTCATTATTTTTAGAAAAAAATAGATTATTTTTTTCAATAACCTCTTTTGGAAAAACCCATTTTCCTGCGTCAGTTTTAAAAGTTGGATGACAAACCATTCCCTGAGTAAAAAGATTTTCAAACGGCTCCGAAAATTTAAATTTATATTCATCCTGCAAGGCTAGAGTAAAAAATCTTGAATATAAAAGATGAAGAATGGCATGTTCAACTCCACCGATGTATTGGTCTACTGGCATCCAGTAGTTAATTTCATCAATATTAAAAGGTTTTGTTTTTTCTTGGGAGGAACAAAACCTTAAAAAATACCAAGAAGAATCCACAAATGTATCAAGAGTATCAGTTTCGCGAATTGCCTTCATCCCTGTTTCTGGACACCTCGTATATTTCCAGGTTGGGTGATTTTCTAATGGATTTCCTGGTTTGCTAAAATCAATATCTTCAGGAAGAGTCACGGGCAAATCCTTTTCTGGAACTATTATAATTTTACCATCTTCGCGGTACATAATAGGAATGGGGCATCCCCAATATCTTTGTCTTGATATTCCCCAATCTTTGAGACGATAAATAATTTTTGAATTTCCAATTTTTCTCTCTATTAACTTTTCGATAATATTTATTTTTGCGTCTCTAGTTGTTAAACCATCAAGAAAATTTGAATTAATAGCATATCCGTCATCAATATATGCTTCATTTTTAATATTAATTATTTTCTTTTTTTCAGGACTTACTACGGGAATTATCTCTAGTTTATATTTTTTTGCAAATTCCAAATCTCTCTGATCATGAGCTGGGCAACCAAAGATCGCGCCAGTCCCATAATCCATAAGAATAAAATTCGCCACATAAATTGGTAATTTTTTATTTAAAAAGGGATGCAATGCAAAAAAGGGTGTTTTAAATCCCAACTTTTCATTTGTAGATAATGATGATTCTGTGCCTAAATTTTTTAGAGCAAGATTTTTAAAATTTTGAAAATCCTTATCGTTTATAAAATATTTGGTAAACGGATGATCAGGAGCAATAGCAATAAATGAAGCGCCAAATATTGTGTCTGGTCTTGTTGTAAATATTTTTATTTTGAAGTCTTTATGATTGGTAACAAAATTAATTTCGCATCCATCAGATCTTCCAATCCAATTTTTTTGCATTAATTTAACTTTTTCCGGCCAACCTTTTAATTTTTCCAAAGAGTTCAAAAGTTCATCAGAATATTTTGTGATATTTAAAAACCATTGACTTAGTTTTTTTTTTTCGATTATAGCGCCAGATCTCCAACCTTTTCCATCAATAACCTGTTCATTAGCAAGGACAGTATTATCGATGGGATCCCAATTTACATAACTTTCTTTTTTATAAGCTATTCCCTTTTGAAAAAAGAAAGCGAATAGAATTTGTTGGTGCTTATAATAATTTTCATCACAAGTAGAAATTTCTTTATCCCAATCTATAGAAAGTCCCAATTGTTTTAATTGAGATTTCATAGTTGAAATATTTTTTAGCGTCCAGTCCTTAGGATGAAGGTTATTTTGTATAGCAGCATTTTCTGCAGGCAGACCAAAAGAGTCCCAGCCCATAGGATGTAAAACATTATAACCATTTAGTCTTTTAAAGTTAGCTATAACATCTCCAAGAGTATAATTTCTTACATGGCCCATGTGAATATTTCCCGATGGATAAGGAAACATTTCTAGGCAGTAAAATTTTCTGTTATTATTTTTTTTTGTTACAAATATCTTTTCTTTTTCAAAAAAAGATTGCCATTTTTTTTCAATTAGCAAAGGATTGTAATTATCCATTACATTAATGTTTTTAAAATTTATTTATTTTTGGACTTTTCTTCTTCAATTCTTAATGTTCTTGCAGAAGTTAAAATTGTATTTTTAATTTCATTGCTTAGACTATCATTTAATTTAACAGTTTTGCATTTTGTTGTATTTTCATCGCATATTTTTTTATGCGTTGTTACATTTATTGAATCTGATCTTAGTTCATTACTTAAAAATCTAACTGTAACTTTTATTTGATCTTTATAACTTTCGTTATCTGAATACCAATCGTAAATAATTACTCCGCCCCGATAATCCGCATTCATTAAAGGCATAAAATCTAAAGTTTTTAATGTTGCTTTCCACAAAACGTTTGAGTTTGAGAAATCATAATTATTTGAATTTGAAGATTTTCCACCTTTAAGAACATCTCCAAAAATTCCACCACCCTTGTCCACGGCTTCCCTGGCCTTGATTTGAGGATTGGGTTCTATTAATACCTTTTCGCCTGTGATAGGGTCCTTTTTTGCACAACTGAAAGTAAATATAATAAGAAAAGATATTTGAATTATTCTTATGTAGTTAAGTTTCATAAAAAATTCTGATATTGGTAATTTGTCTCAAATTTATACAAAGTGCAGCTGAATAATATAATAAATACTTAGGTATTTATATGATGTAATTATGCAACACTTTTAAATATTAATCTATAACAATAATAGAAACATTGAAATACTTAATAAATATTAATAATTTTAAGGCATTAGTTACAATAAAGTAACTAAAACTTAATAAAAATAAAACTATGAAAAATAAAATAACAACAGCGCTTGTTGGAACTTTGTTTGGTCTAGGTTTAAATTCTGCTATTGCACAAACTACAGTTAGCGGAAATTTAAATTTAGCTTACCATGCGGTTTCAGTTAAACAAGCTTCTACTGCTTTGAACTCTTACAGAACAACTGCACAAGAGACTCAAATCAATATCCAAAATAAAGGAACTCTTAGCAATGGAATGGCATATGCTGCTGGTTTCTCTTGGGAATTAGATGGTAACGAAGCTTTAGGAGATTCTACAGCTGGTTCAGCTTCTGACTCTTCTAACGGAAGAAATGAAAATACTTTCATTGATCTTTATTTTAATAAAGACACTTACGTAAGTATTAGCTCAGACCACATTCCTAACTCGGATGTTACTTTAACAAATCTAGTTGGTTGGGGTTACTTAGGTGCTCAAGGTGTTAACAATGCTACATCTTTATATCCTACATCGTTTAACGATTCAGGATACGGAATTGGTATCGTTAGTAACTTAGGACCTGCTACTTTAGCAATCGGATATCAGCCTAACCCAGGTAAAGCGGGTGGATCAGCTGATACTGGTCATAACATCAAATTAGCAGAAGATTCTTCAGCAAATAGTAAAGTTGAAGCAACTCTTCGTGGAGATCTAGGCGTTAAAGGTTTAGATGTTCTAGTTTCTGCTGCTTGGCAAGACGCTGCTCATACAAATGCTGGAGCTAACACAGTTGCTGATGCAAATGGAAGAAGATTGTCTGCTAAATATAACTTTGGCCAAGTAACAGTTGCTGCAGATTATATTAGACTTGCTGGACAAAACGTTACACCAGCTGGCGGTACAGCTACAGTTACAGGAAACCATACTTTAGTAGGTAAGTCTGCTGCTATAGCTTACGCTATAACACCAGCTCTTTCTATTGGTTACACTAGATCAATTGCTGAAACTAATCAGGCAGGAAACATAGACGAGAAAGTAAATATGTTTGCAGCTGGTTACAATTTAGGCGCAGTTGTTCTACAAGCTCAACATAGAGATGGTGAAGGTATTGCAGGTCAAACAGGCGATACTGGTAAAGGACAAGTTACTTCAGTAATGATTTCTACTAAATTTTAATTTAGTTTAGAGATTTTTAATAAAAGCCCGTGTATTCTTAATAAAGTACACGGGCTTTTTTATTTTTAAATTCTTCATCCAAGAAAGAAATCCTGCACCACAACATTTAGTTAAGAATACTTTTCTTAAATTATTTTCATTAATACCACCAAGTGCAATTAAGTTCCCCGCCCAATTAAGACTCAATAGATTAAACTTGGTAAGTCCTAATATTTTATTATTTGAGTATTTTTCCGTTTTAAATATAGGAGATAAACATATGTAATCACATTTTTGTCTTGATTTAAAAAAAAATTCTTTTTGAGAATGAGCTGATCCGATAAATTTAAATGATTTTTTATAACCATGATATAATTTATTATTTGATGACGATATAAAAAGACCGTCAGCACCCAATTTTATTGCTATTTTAAAGTCATCAGGAAAATAAATTTTGATCCTTTTTTTTCTGCAAAAATTTTTAATTTCTAAAAATTCTCTTATATTTAGGTTATTATTTTCTGTTTTGTATATTATACTTAAATTTCTAAAATTATTTAAATTTTTTTTTGTAATGTCATTTATAATATTAGTAAAAAAAAAGAATTTATCAGTGTAATTTAGACCAATCATTTGTATGGATATTATAAAAAATTTTACTAAGGTTTTAAATGAAATAAAAAAACATACACACCTAAATCCCCAAGTGATTGCTGTTTCGAAAACTTTTGATTTAAATCATATAAAGCCACTTATAAATTTTGGGCATCTGCATTATGGCGAAAATAGAGTTAATGAAGCTGTATTAAAATGGTCCGATGAAATAAAGAAAAATTCGAAATTAAAAATACACTTAGTCGGAAAACTTCAATCAAATAAAATTAATGAAGCTCTAAAAGTGTTTTCATATATTCATTCTTTAGATTCAAAAAAACTAGCAATTTTATTAGACGAACAACAGAATAAAAAATTAATTTACATTAAATATTTTATTCAAGTTAACATTGGAAATGAGAAACAAAAGTCAGGTGTAATGCTTAATGATCTAGATGATTTTATTAATTTTTGTAGATTAAAAACTAAATTAAATATTATAGGTCTAATGTGCATCCCTCCAATAAAAGATTCTCCTGATTTTTATTTTAAAAAACTAAGTGAATTAGCTAAAAAAAATAATTTTCATGAACTTAGCATGGGAATGAGTAATGATTATATAAGCGGAACAAAAAATGGTTCAACTTTTCTAAGAATTGGCTCAGCCATCTTTGGTGAAAGATCTAATTAATTTTAATTTTAGTGTTTTTTTTTATTTGAGAAACAAGTTTTATTAAATCTTCCTTTTTTAAAGCTATACAACCTTTAGTATTTTTATAAGAATTTTTTGCAATGTGTATAAAAATAGCGCTGCCCTTATTTTTTATAATTGGATTTGTGTTGTAGTTTAAAACCAAAATTAAATCGTAAAGATTGTCATGTCTGTAAAGCTTTTCATGATTAAATTTGCACGGTAATTTTATTTCTTTATTATAAAATTTACTATCTGGGTCATCACACCATCCTATATTTTTTTTAATTTTTATTTTTTTTATTGAGGTATTGATATTTTTTATTTTATCAGGCCTATAATAAATCTTATTTATATTAAATGTTCCTTGAGGAGTTATATTATCACCTTCTTCCTTTTTTTTCTTAATACCAGCTTTTCCAATTGCACAACGAAATTTAAGATTTTTGTACTTTAAATAACCAGTTTTTTTTACAATAATCATATTAAATATATTATATATTTATTTATGGAAAATATTCACCTTCATATTATTGGATCGCATTCCTTTTATGATTTATTGAATGAGTTAAATTTCAATTACAATATTAGTTTTGAAAAAGATTTAAAAAGTAATGATAAAGATCTTCTAGTAAGAATTGTTTTTATTGAAAAATTAAAGTTAAGAGAGATAAACAAATTTTTTTCAGAAAATATACCAACCATTTTTTTTGTAAATAACAAAGATTTTTTAAAAAAAAATAAATTAATTTTATTAGATTTTCATGTTCTTTTGTTTATTCCAGTAGAAGTTTTGTCTTTTAAAGAAATATTAAATATTTTAATAACAAAGTATAATTTTTTTAAAAAATCTAAAATTATTATGAGTAATTATGAAATTGATTCAAATCAAAGAATTATAACAAAAAATAAGACTAAAGTTAAACTTACAGAAAAAGAATTAGAATTAATATTAATGTTAAATAAGAATAATGGTGTAGAAAAATCTTTTTTATTAAAAAATATATGGAATCATAATTCAGATTTAGAGAGCCACGCTTTTGAGACGCATTTACATCGATTAAGAAAAAAAATAAATAAGTTTTTTAAAGATAACAAATTTATTATAGAAAAGAATTCTTTATATTATTTATCTAAATAAATTATTAATCTACTCCAGTCTTGCGCCTATTTTTTGAATTATTTTTGAGGCAAGAATTGATCCAGTTTCTAGACATTTTTTAATAGTAGAGTTATCTAAATATTCTTTTAAAAATCCAGCGGCAAATAAATCCCCTGCTCCTGTTAAATCTGATACTTTGTTCACTTTTATACTGCTACAATTTGTAATTTCATTATCTCTAATAGCCATACTTCCATTCTCACTTCTTGTAATTACTATTAGTTTATTTAATTCTTTTAATTGATTTACAGAGTCTAATAAATTTTTTTTATTTGTTAATTCATTTATTTCATTTTCATTTCCTATTAATATATCTAGATCATTTTTAAGGAGGTTGTAAAAATCTTGTTTGTGTCTACTAACACAAAAGATATCAGATAAACTCATTACAATTTTAACCTTATTTTTCTTCGCTATGTTGATTACATGTTTAAACATTTTTTCACTTATTCCTTTATCCCAAAGATATCCTTCTAAAAATATTAATTCATGATTTATTATATTATTTTCATTTATGTCCTTGGCCGAAAGATGAGAAGATATTCCAAGGTAGGTACACATAGTTCTCTCGGTATCTGGAGTAATTAAGATGATAGAGGCTCCTGTAGACAAATCCTCATCTTTTTCAAGATAAGGAAAATTTACATTTATATCTTGAAGACTTTTTTTATACATTTTTCCAAAATTATCAGAATTAATTTTTCCAATAAAAGATGAATTTCCTTTAAGATAAGCAATTCCAGACATGCTATTGGCAACAGAACCACCCGCTACAACTTTTTCAATTTTAATATTTTTTTTAAGATCTTCAAACTCAAGCCTGTTAATAAGTTTCATAGAACCTTTAATAAGGTTTCTTTTTATTAAAAACTCATCATCTACTCTTGCAAGTACATCAACAATTGCATTGCCTATACCTAATATTTTTTTATTCATTTTTTTCTTTGTATAGGCAAATTTTATTAATTGCACACTTTTTACATAATGGATTTCTGGATTTGCATGTGTATCTACCGTGCAAAAGTAGCAAATGATGAGCTTTTTTTATGTGAATTTGGGGTAATATTTTTAAAAGTTGATTTTCAACTTGTTCAGGGTTTTTGCCACTAGAAAGACCAGTTCTATTACTAACTCTAAAAACGTGAGTATCTACAGCAATAGTTGGTTTGTTAAATGCGGCGTTCAAAACAACATTGGCCGTTTTTCTACCAACCCCAGGAAGAAGTATTAGTTCTTCAAATTTATTTGGAATTTTGCCCTGGTATTTCTCTAATAAAATTCTAGATAAATAATATAAATTTTTAGCCTTATTATTAAATAATCCTATTCTTTTGATAAGGTTTCTTATTTTATTTACTCCAAGATCTACAAAGTGTTTAGGAGTGTAATATTTTTTATAAATATCTCTAGTGACGTTATTTACATTAACGTCAGTGCATTGCGCCGAAAGAACAACGGAAGTTAATAAGGTAAATTTATTTCTATATTTTAAAGAAGTTTTTGGATTTTTTATAGATTTATTTAATAATTTAATAACTTTTAAAGCTTTATTTTTATCTAGAAGCGTCAAAGATGATATAAAATTTATTTTAAGCCAAACATATCCTGCATATTAAATAAGCCTTTATTTTTTTTATTTATCCATATAGCAGCGTTTAATGCTCCGTCAGCAAAAAGTTCTCTTGAAAAAGCAGTATGTTTTAATTCTATATTTTCTATTTTATTATTAAAAAGTACTGAATGTTTGCCAATAGTATTTCCTTTTCTTGTTATAAAAAAATTAATTTTGTTTTTTTGCAAATTACCTTTTTTATTCAAAAAAATTTTTCCTTTTATTGATTTTAAGTTTTTCTTTCTACCTTTTGATACTGCATTTGCTAACATTAACGCTGTTCCTGATGGGTAATCAATTTTTTTTCTGTGATGATCATCATTAACTCCAATATGATAATTATTAGGTATTTTTTTTGATAAAATATTAACAATATATTCTAGAAGATTAATACCCAAGCTCATATTGCCTGATTTGAATATGGCGATCTTTTTTGAGTAACTCTTAATTAAATTATTTTGTTTTTTAGTAAAACCTGTTGTTCCGATTACAACTTTTTTTCTTAATTTTTTTGCATAATTTAAAATTTCAATAGAAGCTTTAGGTCTTGAAAAATCAATAATCACGTCTGTTTTTTTAAAGGCTTCTAGGTTATTTTTTTGTGTCTTAATTCCATTTATAGTTTTCCCTGATTTTAGATCCGTTAAGCTAAATAATTTTAGATTTTTGTTTTTGGATATTCTTTTAATGAGAATTTTTCCCATTCGTCCAGCAGCTCCAGTGATCGTGATGTTAATCCTTTTCATTAATTACCACTCCAAAATTTTTTAGCTTTATTTATAAAATTTTTTATTTCTGAATTGTTATCTAAATCTTCTAAAGATTTAAATTTTTCGAGCAAGTCTTTTTGTTCTTTTGATAAGGATTCAGGAATTATTACATTTGTCTCCAAATATAAATCTCCGAATTGATCACCTCTTATAATAGGCATTCCTTTGCCTTTGAGTCTAAACTGTTTTCCAGATTGTGTTCCTGCAGGAATTTTAACTTTTGATTTTCCACCATCAATTGTTGGGACTTCTATTTCTGCTCCAAGCGCAGCATCAGTCATAGATATAGGTAATTTATAGTATAGATTTTCTTCAGATCTTTGAAAAATCTTATGTTTTTCAACTGTTATAAATATATAAAGATCCCCATTGGATCCGCCTCTGTAACCTGCATCCCCTTTTCCAGATAATCTTATTTGAGTTCCATCATCAACTCCTTTTGGAATTTGAATAGAGAGATTTTTTTTTGTCTTTGTGGCACCAGACCCTTTGCAATCTTTACAAGGATTGGAAAACATTTCGCCTTCACCTCCGCAATCGGGGCATGTTTGCTGAAGAGTAAAAAAACCTTGCTGCGTTCTTACTTTTCCGTGTCCATTACAAGTAGAACATTTTTTTGGTTTTGATCCAGGTTCTGCTCCACTTCCAGAACATTTTTCACATTTTTCATTTGAAGATAAATTGATTGTTTGCTTTTTTCCATGATAAGCTTCTTCTAAAGTTATTTCTAAATTAATTTTTAAATCTGAACCGCGATTAGATCTTGATTTTTTTGAGCTCCTTCCTCCTCGTCCAGAACCCATAAAGTCGCCAAAAAAATCATCAAAGATGTCAGAGAATGCACCAGATTCAAAACCACCAAAATCAAAACCTCCAGCGCCTCCAGCTCCACCTTCAAATGCAGAATGTCCAAATTGATCGTAGGTAGATTTCTTCTTGGGATCAGATAAAACTTGGTATGCTTCAGATGCTTCTTTAAATTTACTCTCAGCAGTTTTGTCCCCCTGATTTCTGTCAGGGTGATATTTCATTGCAAGAGATCTATAAGCTTTTTTTATTTCTTCAGGAGTTGCTTTTTTGGTTACACCAAGAATATCATAATAGTCTTTTTTGGACATAATGACTTAGGGCGAAACCAGTTATAAATGGATTAGCCGTTCTTTTTGTTATCGTCTTTTACTTC
>Ga0209191_1002035_pt1 | contig 12815 bp, 8 predicted proteins | sample S_130626_EF_Meta_FD_187320 | JGI IMG/M metagenome (GOLD analysis project Ga0209191, IMG submission 187320) | Freshwater microbial communities from Lake Simoncouche, Canada to study carbon cycling - S_130626_EF_MetaG (SPAdes) (version 2) | ecosystem: Environmental > Aquatic > Freshwater > Lake ... | reverse complement strand
AGGATCTACGATGCCAATAGCCGCAGTAAACCTAGCTTCATTGTCATAGCTTACGGGAATCTGCAACAGTAAAATATCATCGCTGGCTTTTATACGCCAAGGAGTTTCTACTTTAACTGCACTATGCAATGTCTGCCTGTCAGTGTTGGGGATTTCGCGCGGCAACAGGGGCTCTGTTTGTGCAGGGCTGTGCCAGCTGACGTAATAATCAGTCCCGCCAAACGTGTATTTGTCACTCTGACGCTTGAACATAAAAGGAGTTTCCCAACTTAGATGCTCTATGTCCGGCCCAGTTTTTATCACAAAATCAGCAGGAGCTCGCATTACAAATCCAGTCCTAACCAATTGCTTGATCGCAGGGCAATTTAATACAATTTGCTTTCCTTGGGAAGGCTGATTCCTATCTGTAGTAGCTAGACTGTTCCAGTCTCGCTCCACTAATTTTGACTGAGTTACGGGATAAACAAGGGCAACATTCTGATCTAACGAATAGAATCTTACCCAGCTTTTTTTCTTTTTAAATAGACTAAACATAGAGATATTTACACGTTATCTGCACATATTACACAAGTCCTGAAAAATTCCAAACTGATAAATAATAGGACGAGGACCTTATAGAGCTATGTCTAATAATTTTAACAGTATACGATTCTTACCCAACCACGATGCAGTTACCTTAAACCGTAAAAGCGCAAGTCGAGGGGAAGTATTCTATGACCCATCTACAGTATCTTTAAGGGTCTATGACGGTTCCACGGTGGGCGGATACCAAATTTTACGTTCAGATTTTTCAAATATTCAAGGTAGTTTACCTTCTACTGCTTTCGGCAATGCCAGCATTAGCAACGCAAGACTAGTAAACAGTTCTACAACAATTGGTACTACAGCAATTAGCCTAGGTTCGGCAGCAACAACTATTGCTGGGTTAGTCAGTGTGACATCAACAGGATTTACCGGAGCATTAACTGGTAACGCTAGTACTGCAACTAAACTAGCAACTGCTCGAAATATCAACGGAGTGGCATTCGACGGTACAGCAGATATTACCACAGGTGCTGGTTCGTTAATCAACGGTGCTTACACAGTTAGCCTCGGATCCAATGGAGGCTTGACATTGCCAGGATATCTTACATCCGCAGCAGGTCTGCCATTAAACTTATCAGCCTCGACAGGGTCGAACGCCACTTTAACTAATGCCAGCGGCAGCAAAGGAATCTTTGTAACTCTTACCGATGTATCCATAAACAACGAAGCTAATACTTGGTCATTTGGAACAGATGGAAAAATATCAATGCCGGGCGCACAATTTGGTATCTCTACTGGTGTATATGGATTTACCTTAAATGCTGATAGAGCATTCACAGTTACAGGTATTGCCACAGGCAATACCGCAAAGACATTTACTATAGGTGCAGACGGTAACGTAACAGTTCAAGGAAAAGTGACGGCTACAGAATTAGATGTTACATCTTCTGGAGCGATAACCGCAGGAACAGTAACAACCGAGTATGCAGTTATCAATGGCTATGCGACTATAAGTACTAAGCCGACCACAAAAACACAAGTAACAAACAAAGCCTATGTTGATAAACGATCAGCAGCAATGGCAGTAGCACTGAGTTAAATCATTCGAGGAAATATTTAAATGTCAAAGAAACAGATTTCAACATATAAGTTTGTACCAGGGAATGTAACTCCCTCAACAAACTTATATCCAAACCTAGCAACACTAATTTACGAAAATAGAAAATATATCATAGCAGAGACTATGGCATACATTACCTATAATTCAACAAACAACATTGCTCCGTTTGCTTACTACACCTATGACAGTGCTAAATGCCAAAGAGATATCAGCTACATCCTCGAAGGATATCTCAGCGACCTAAAGAAAACAGGTAACATCAACACAGTAAACAACGCTTCTAAATATTTTGAATATGGTCTTCCTCAGATTGACGGCAATAGACTTCCGGAAGTTTATGCTCACACATTTATCCTTGACTTAATTACCAACAACATCGCAACCAGTGTTGCATTCAGTGGACGTCAAAATACATTTGTTCAATATAGAAACAATACACTAACTCCAGAACCGGCAGGTGTCGCAGCCATTACAACATTAGCTAACATTATTATCAACGTTATTACTAATGGTCTAAGTTCATTACCAGCAAAAAGTACGAATCGTGGCTATTTAAAATTTCCAGGTTTCTACAAATTAAAAGATATTTTATTAATTACAAATTCAACTCGCAACGAAATTCTGTACAACTTTAGTGATTCAGATACAGCAGTTGATCTAACATACAGTGAAGCATACGACAGCGATTTTCCTGCCGCACTATACGGCCAGGAAAAGATTACTACCATTATTTTCAACGTCGATACTAGTAAGTTCCTGATCACCGATCAAATGCAGATCTTCGTCGAGGGCAAATCACAAGAAGTAAGATTAAATTCTATTGCAACAGATGCAATGGAACGTATGAAAGTTGGTATTCCACAAAGTATGTTGGACGCTGACTTTGAATATGGATTACAGCCAACTAAGTGGCAGACAATCTCTATGATGAGAAACTATCCGTCTGTTTACGAAATTCCAGGTAGTGATGTTCCGATTGTATCTGTAGTTACAGATGCATCTGCTGGTACAAGCGGTATTGGATCAAGTTTAATCACAGTTACCACAATTTCGACACACGGTCTAGCAGTAGGTGATGTGTTTACTATCAAAGCTCTAGCAGCGTCTGTAAAAGGATTTGGTCGTGCAGAAGGTACATTCCTTGTTAACTCTGTGCCGACAGTAACCAGTTTCACATTCTATGCTAAATCAAAAGTTGGTTCAACTAATCCGACTACACTGAGTCAGACATATACACAGGTACGTAAGGCAGGGTTCTATACAGGAGCTTCAGTTGGGGTACCAAACTTCAACGTAATTTCAAACGGTCAGAGCGGCACAGTAACAACCAGCTTGATTACACCTACTGGCTCGTCGGTATTTGGTTTTACAGGGTCAGCACCTCCGTTAGGTTCTCCAGTTTCGATCTCAGGAGTTCCGACAGGTACGCAGGTTACTGCGATAGTTGGAACAGGCGGCACAGTAACAGCTACACAGCTAACATCGGATGCAGCAGTTAGTGATAACACAATAGTTGTTAAATCAACAACGGGCATTTCAGCTGGCTTGGTAATTAATCGTGGAGATGGTACATCGATAGCAGTTACTGACATTCAAGGTAACACAGTTAGTCTCAGCGGCGGATTAACTTCTACTATTAAAGGAACCAATGCAACCTACAATAACCTTACTGCTAATTCTGCTACAACGATTGACGGTTCGGGTGCAACATTTGACATTTCTCGTTTAGACACTGTATATGCAGTAGCAGCTGGCAACAGTAATGGCTCTGGATATGCTGCTGGCGATACACTGGTATTTTCAGGAACCGTACTAGGTGGTGCAGCGCCAGCTAATAGTGCAACAATCACAGTCAATACCGCAGCTGATAAGAATACTGTTACTGCATTTAATGTTGGAACACTGTACGGTGGTACTGGGTATTCAGATGCAACGGCAGTAACTACATCAGTAGCCCCAGCAGATAGTGCTCTGGCAACTGCTGGCACGGGCCTGACAGTTGACATCACCACAGTAGGTGGTGTTATCACTGCCGTAGCAATTAACACCCCAGGTAAAAATTACAGTGTAACTGATCTTATTACCATTCAAGGCGGTGATGCTAACGCTACGATCGAAGTACAATCTGTAAGCCTAGGTGGTGATATCATCAGCTTTAGTATTGTTGGTACTCCGGTAACAGCCCCAACTATTAACTTTATTTCTTCAATTGCATTAAACGACTATACCACAGCACCAATTGCTGATGCATCAACAGTTAACTATACCTCAATCGCACAGATTGAAGTTTCATTTGCAACAGCACACGGTTTTGTACCAGGCGATTCGTTAACTATTGCCATCAACAGCAGTGGCACAAACGCACAATTAGCGGCAGGTGGCTTCTATATTGATTCAGTACCAACTTCAACAACTTTGCGATACACCGCACGTTCACAGGGCAACATTGCTAATACATTAACTGGTATAATTTACAGTCGTCCAGACAGCTATTTTGTTCACAGACCATATGATGGTGGTGTACAACTAGGTACCGGCGGACCAAGTCACGGTGCTACTGCGATTCGTATGAGTAAGAAATACATTCGTTACCAATCTGGTAAGGGTGTTATGTACAATACTGGTGCTCTATTTGCTCCAAGTTACGACCTAGCAAGTTTGTCAGCTACTGGAACAACAGTTGGTTCAACGATTACTCTAGCAACAGATGACACTGATCACGGATGCCAGGTTGGTGCACAGATTATTATCACTGGTGTTACTACTTCTGGTTACAACGGAGTGTATACTGTATCTGCGATTGTTGACGAAAGAACATTAAAATTTGCAGCGACACAAACACTAGGATCAACTACTCCAGTACTAGGAAGTCCTTGTCAGATGTCTATATATCACTGGCACGGTGCTACGATTCGTTCAGGTACATTTGATGACCAAAACGGTATGTTCTGGCAGTATGACGGTATTAGAATGGCAGTTGGCAAGCGTTCATCGACCTTCCAACTTGCTGGTACTATTAACATTGCAGCAAACTCTAACGCAATTACCGGGTTTAATTCGAGATTTACACAACAGCTAGCCGCTGGTGATCGTATTGTTATTAAAGGTATGAGTCACGTTGTGTCTAGTATTACCAGCGATACAGCAATGACAGTAACTCCAGACTATCGCGGTGTTAACGATGTAGTCGGCGGTCGTGCTTGTAAGACACAGGATATTATCATTCCACAATCAGACTGGAATCTAGATCCACTCAACGGCTCAGGACCAAGCGGTTATACAATCGACGTAACAAAAATGCAGATGATTGGTATGCAATGGACTTGGTACGGTGCTGGATTTATTGACTTTATGCTACGTGGTCCAGACGGCAACTATGTATTTGCACATCGCTTCCGTAATTCAAACGTGAACTCTGAAGCATATATGCGTACTGGTAACCAACCTGTTCGTTATGAAGTTATTAATGAAGGTGCTAAAGATCAACTAGCATCAAATATTAATGATTCAGTTACTACTATTCCGTTACTCAATGCCTACTGGTTCCCGAATGCAGGTACTGTGTTAATTGATAACGAACTAATTCGCTATACAGGAAACACTGGAACAAGCCTAACAGGATGTACTCGCGGTGCTACAATGACACAGTTTGTGTCAGGATCAAACAGAACATTCCAAGGCAGTACAGCAGCCAGCCATTCAGTGAGAGCTGGTGTTATTCTAGTATCAAATACAGTTACTCCAATTATCAGCCACTGGGGTTCTGCGTTTATGATTGACGGTCAGTTTGACAGTGATCGAGGCTATTTGTTCAACTACTCAGCAAGTAACATTTCTGTATCTATTGATAAAAACACAGCGTTCTTGATTCGTCTAGCACCTAGCGTAAGCAATGCACAAACAGGCGACCTAGGAGATAGAGAACTTCTAAACCGAGCACAGTTATTACTACAAAATATTTCAATTGCAAGTGATGCAGTCGCTGGATCAGGCGGTATCGTTATTGAGGGTGTGTTAAATCCAGCAAACTATCCAACAGATCCAACTAAGATTACTTGGGTTGGTTTAGCATCACAAGCGACTGGTGGTCAACCTAGCTTTGCGCAGGTTGCATCAGGCGGTTCTGTAACTTGGTCCGGCGGTGCTTCAACTACAACTGGTACTGTACAAGGTGCATTTACAACTACATTAACTGCAAAATCATTTGCAGCAAGTACACAGACATTAACTGCAAGAGCATTTAACGCAACAACACAGTCATTAGTTGCTCAGTCGTTTGGTACATTAGCACAAAGCGTTACGGCGCTTGGATTTGCTGCTAGTCAACCATACGGTAACAACACCTATGTATCTGCTTTAAGTACAGCACGTACTGACATCTTGATCACTAACACGCAGTACGATGCGTTAGCACTAGTTCCACAGCCAGGTGATGCAATATCAGGCGGTAGTTTACAGGCAAATACAACTATTGTCAGCGTAACAAGAGCCTATGCAGGCGGTGGTGGTAACACATTATACACACGTATTGTGCTAAGTGCTGCTCCAGCATCAAATACAACTCCGGGTGCTGGTAACAACAGTCCTTTGACTATTACAACTGCTTACAGCAGCACATATCGTTCTGCTATCAGTGCAACACGTAACGATTTCTTAATTACTACCGCAGCATACGATGCTCTAACAACACCGATAGCAGTCGGCGATCCAATCGCTGTTGCTACTTTCCTTACTGGCGGGCAGACAATCGCCAGCTGGACTCGAAATTTTATTACTATTAATGCAACATCTTACACTCGAATAGTAATGAATGCAGTGGGTAATAGCACCAGTACTGTTGCTGCTACCAACGGTGCTCAGAACGTAACAACAACATTGACCAGTTCAGTTGCTGCAACCTATAACAGTGCGTTAAGTACAGCAAGAAGTGATTTCTTGATCACGCAGGCTGATTACGCAGCACTAGGCGGCAATTTAAGAATCACCGATGTATTAAGTACAGCAAGTTTTATTACAGGTGGTCAGACTGTTTCGAGTGTTACTCAAAACTATACAACAATCGGAAGTACAGTCTACGCTAGAATTGTAATGACTGCGGTAGCAAATTCTACTAGCACAGCTGGCGCAGCAAATACTGTTTCGATAACAGCAACATCAGCAGCTACCGCAACCTATGGTAGTGCTATTAGTTCAGGTAGAATAGACTTCTTGGTAACAGATGCACAGTGGGCTGCTAGTGGTATACAGGCAGGTGATTCAGTAAGTGTTGCATCATTCCTTACTGGTGGGCAGTCTATTAACTCAGTGACTACTGGATATCTTACTATTGCATCAACTAGCTATACCCGTGTTATTATGAGTGCGAATGGTACTTCAACATCAACTAGTGGTGGTGGCAACGATGTTACGGTAACTGTTACCGCAGCTGGTTCAGCTGCAAGTTATCAAAACAAAAACTTCTTGTTCTTTGACAGTACAAGTTGGTTAGCATCAGGAGCTACTGTAAGTACTCGAGTATCATCTGGCGATACTAAATTCCCAGCTGGTACATCTGTAAGCGCAATTACAACTAGAACATTTGGTGTAACAACTGTCTATCGTGTAACATTTACACAGGCAGCAACAACTACTATTAGTGCGGCCGGTACAATAACGTTTGCGTTCGGTGCGCAGTATGCGTTACCTGGAGAACAGGTATTCTCGTTCATTGCGATACCGGGATCGACAGTTGATTTGGATTTGAAAGAATTGAAAGAATTAACTTCAACAAGTATCGGCGGACGAGGAACATTCCCGAATGGTCCAGACGTATTAGCTATTAACGTGTATAAGACCACAGGTAGTGGTACTGTTGCTAACTTGGTTCTACGTTGGGGTGAAGCGCAGGCTTAACGATATGGCAAACTATAAAAAAGCCAGTGTAATAGTTGTAGCGGATTCTACAGCCGCTGACACTATACCCAACAGTGCCAGTGCAGCCGCAATACGCTGGACTGTGACTTCAGATCAAATCAATTATGCAGATACTGGCACAACTGCACTAGACAACCCACCTTACGGACTTTACCAGTTTAAGATACCCTACACAGGTTTTTATCAAATTAACTTTAGTCTAAGCTGGCCTGCGACTACTACTAGCGGATTCGCTGTGATCCAGAAATTTGTACCTGATTTTGCCTTGCTCGCCACATTGTTCAATGGAGCGCAATCAGCAAATGAAATACTTAATGCTAGTCGTGTGATCAAGTTAACAAAAGATGATCAGATTGGTGTGTATTGTACACAAACTAGTGGCGCCGCCCGTATACCCACCGCTACACTCAGCATCATACGTGTGGGCAATGCTAGTTAATGATTTTCACGCCAGGCTCGAAGTTTAGTATCAATGCTCTGTCGTAGAGATTTAATTTTTTCTCTATAATCGTCAACTTCTTGCCCAGGGCGGCTACCAAAGGTAACCTTTTCGTGTGATTCATCTAGTGCTTGAACAACTCCACGTAATGCCTGCAGTTCACTGTCTAATCCCGATCTAGTAATATCGTCTGAGATCTTTGCAATCTCTGATTGAAATCTTTCATACTCTTCAATAAATCTTTCTGATTTAAGCAGTGGTGTAAACATTATACTAACTCCAATATGGTATCGATCTTTGTTCTGATCAGTTGATTATTTAATGTTGCTTTAAGTCCTGGGTGTAGCTGCTTTGGAAGATGATCCAGATCACACCAGGCCAATGTAGGAACTACAGAAGTTAAAAACTCGCTGTCAGTTAGGCAGACATAGGTGCCATATTCAAAACCTCGGTCATCACTGAGATACAACTCAATAGGTAAAATTCTACCCTGACTGTACTGTGTTAACAGCACTTGAGCATCATCTAACAGTATGTTTTGCCTAGCAAACGTAGGTACTGTCCATTTCTCATTTTCAAGAATTAACAGTATTCGTCTAGTTGTTTTGGCTAAGAAAAGTAATCCGGCACGTTGTTGCATCAGTTACTTATTAAGGATCAAATCTGAAACCCCAAAAACCTGGTGAGTATTCACCTTCAAACGCTTTGAGCCATTCAGCCCCTGTCCAACGATACTTGATACCTGTACGAAGATTTTGTACAATTGGTCCAGTTGCATAGGCAATTGGGTCAAATACCTTAATCCATTTAGCACCGTCCCAGCGTATAACAGTATTAGCTTCAATAACTGGATCGCTGCCGTTTAAGTTTTTCCAGGCCCTAGGACCTTCGTAACCATCACGTGAGCTGCCATCTAGCGGATCTACATCACGAATAAACCCACCAACGTTTACACTATTGTTTACATCATCTAACATCAAGTATCTTAATGTAGTTGGTATTTGTGCCTGTGAACCATATACTTCAATAGGATCGAATTTATAAGGATCAATAATTGCGTCAATAGTTCCTCGACCGCTACTGATGTCATAGCCGACATCAGTTTCTAATTTACCTGTGTTGTCTATCAATGTGTTGTGCGGTAATATTTCTGGTTCGAAAGTTACCACAATAACACTTGGGTTGACAGGGTTGATCGCAAATGTTCCAACGATTAATGTTCTATTAGGTTGTTTAAAGTATACTTGACTACCCGGAACTAGAGCACCACCGCTACGATTACCTATAATAGTATTCCAGTCGATCATATCACCAATCTTAGTCATTCCTTGATCAACACCGGTAGTTAAAATTGGTTGATTTCGATCAGCCACTGTGAGATCATAATCATAAGGCTGACCGTTAGTTGATTTAAACAATAATACTTTATATCTTTCGCTGGTAGTTTGGAAATTACCTGGCACATTACCGTAGACGAGATTTTCAAGATCAGTAATATTGCCGTCTTCGGTAAACGCATTATTGATAATTGCTTTAACAATACCAAGGCGTTTGACCTTTGCCGGAGGACTAACATAAATTGGCATATTGAAATCTAGTGAACAAATATCAATTTCACTTTCTGCACCTTGCGGAATCTGTCTCGAACTTAACGAAACAGTATCTAAATTAAGCACGGTTAAACTAGTCCAGTCAATATAGTTGTCTGTAGTTTGTAATTCTAAACTGGGATTAAACAAGACTAAGATTTGTTCTAGTAGTTGTAATTTTTGATCAGTATTGCTAGTCCAAATATCACACTTCATTGTGAGTTTAAACGGTGTTGGCATTAGACGTTCGATGGTATAATTGCCACCTTGCACATTTTTATATTCAACTAATCCTGTTTGAGTATCTTTGGTGTATGCACGTTCTCTAATGTTCACCTTGCTGACAAACGAAGGATCACTTAGTCTTTCTTTATCAATTTCTAATCCACTCATATAACAGGAAATCCTAGGAACAGTAGGCATTTTGTTTTCGCTGTTCTCTCTAATCACGCTGGCAACCATACGGGTCATATCACCGTACATTACAGGAACGTGACGTTCTTCTGGAACATCTCCACCTGTTTTATATTTGAAACCTGTAAACACACGCATAAACTGTGTTACATAGCGTCTTATCTGACCGTCATAAAAATAATCCATTACTCGTCCGCCTGTGGTCTAAGTGCTTTAGATAAACTTTGTTTTTCTTTAACAACATTGCCATTGATAACATCTGTTTTTGTATTATTAATGAATGATGTTTTCTGTGTAAGTCTTGTGTCTTTACCTTCGAATCTATTTCCTGAAGCTGTGTCACTGTCACCTAGATTGGTCATTGTCATACGTACATCATCTTCTATCTTGACCCAATGTGCGCCATCAAAGCGGAACAATCGAGTTGGTAGATAGTCTGTTCTTAAACAGAACTGTCCTCGAACTGGATTGATCGGATATGCAATACCAGAAGTAAACGGAGCTCCGTTACCGGGTATACCATCACCAACAAGATAGCCTGGATAGTCATTATGGTCTGGAGTAAGTTCTTGCGTTGATGCATTAAGAGCATCAGCATTGTCGCTCGACGCATCATATTCTGACAGGGTATTGTTATCAACAGTAACTAACTCTGCACGTCCGGTCAGTGGATCTGTTTGTAATGTATAGTATTTTGTAGTATCGTAGCCTGCTGCTGGAACATCGGCATCTGCTTGATCGAGAACTGCCTGTGTGATCTGCATTTCTCTTTCATAGGTTGACATAATGTCGCGTAGTGTTTGATTGCTGCCTTCACCGGCAGCACCGTCAAGAATCTGTTTAAACTCTTGACTGTCAACTAGAGGTTTGCATTTTGCACGATATAAGTGCGGGTACCAAGTTACTGAAAAACCTTCCGCAGCGCGGTTGACTTCTTCAATAACATAAAATCTTTTTAGAGCAAACTGTAGATCGTTAAGAGCATACTCGTCTTTTAAGTGAGGTAACTCAATAACATCACCGCTCATTATTTTCCTACCTAATTTTTCCACAGTATCGTTAATATGGAATGTCATAAAGACTGTGTCATTTTGTAAAAATAATCCAAACTGACTTAGGTTAAAGTCTATATCTTGGATGTTATAAACACCTCTCAATAGGTATACATCTGGGTCGTATTTACGATCACGATTTTCTAAAAACAGCAGATCTTGTATCTGTGTTTCTTTTGGACCGCCGATATAGTTTGGTGTAGAAGGGGAAGCGCCAGCAGATGACGATCCGGGCCCTATATACTTGTGTACTAGGACGTCAGTACCCCCTACTTGAAACATCTCCCAAATAGTTTTATCGATGAATTTGAAGTCGTTGCCCTTTTCGGGACGGTATAAGCTGAGTCTTGGCATAGTAGTATATTTACCGTTGTAATAAATAACAGTATGAGCCAAATAGACCAATCAAAACAATCAGTTTACGACTATTGCAAAGCTATGCTAGGCGATGGTATGATCGACATCGAATTAGATCCGATCCACTATGAAACCGCATTATCAAGGGCATTAGCTGTATTCCGCCAGCGTAGCGATAACGCTGTGGAAGAGAGCTTTGTGTTTTTGACCTTAGAAGTAGACAAAAACGAATATATTTTACCTAAAGAAATACAGCAGGTTCGACAGATTTTCCGCAGAAGTGTTGGCAGTAGATCTGGCAATGGGCAAGGCGGCACAGTATTTGAGCCATTTAATATGGCCTACACAAATACCTATTTGTTAGCTTCAACTAATATGGGTGGCCTGCTAACCTATGAATTGTTTGCTCAGTATCAAGAACTGGTTGGCAAGATGTTTGGTAGTTACATTAACTTTACCTGGCATTCACAAAGCCATAAATTAATAATCCAACAACGTCCACGTTCAGAAGAATCAGTGATGCTAATGGTGTACAATGTTAGACCAGACTTTTCTCTTATTGAAGATACCTATGCAGGACAATGGATTAAAGACTATTCGTTAGCAAACTGTAAAATGATGCTAGGGCAAGCACGTGAAAAGTTTGCTCAAATTGCTGGCCCACAGGGTGGCAGCGCATTAAACGGTGCTGCTATGAAAACAGAAGCTCAAGCCGAAATAGATAAACTGATGGAAGATCTCAAAACTGGTATTACTACACAGGGTTGGGGTTGGGTAATTGGTTAAATTCCTTTGACTTTTTAATAAATCTATATTATAATAGTCTTATAGGAGACAATTATGATTATAGGTATATGCGGTTTTATTGGCAGCGGCAAGGACACAGTCGCTGACTATCTAGTTAACTTCCACGAATTTAGACGAGAGAGTTTTGCCAGCACTCTTAAAGATGCTGTGGCAAATGTCTTTGGCTGGGATCGTACTATGCTAGAAGGCCGTACTAAAGAAGCACGTGAATGGCGTGAACAAGTAGATCCGTGGTGGGCAGAACGACTAGCAATGCCTACACTAACTCCACGTTGGGTGCTACAATACTGGGGTACTGAAGTATGCCGCAAATCATTCCACGATGATATCTGGATCGCCAGCCTAGAAAACAAAATTCGTAACTCAAAAGACCACGTGGTGATTTCAGATTGCCGCTTTCCTAACGAAATTCTAGCAATTAAAAATGCAGGTGGAACCATTGTATGGGTTCAACGTGGGCAGTTACCTGAGTGGTATGAACACGCTGTGGCAGCTAACAAGGGTTCAAATCTTGCTATTAATGAAATGAAACGGCAGGGAATCCACGCAAGTGAATGGGCTTGGCTGGGCAGTAACTTTGATATCGTTATTGATAACAA
>Ga0209191_1002034_pt1 | contig 12842 bp, 36 predicted proteins | sample S_130626_EF_Meta_FD_187320 | JGI IMG/M metagenome (GOLD analysis project Ga0209191, IMG submission 187320) | Freshwater microbial communities from Lake Simoncouche, Canada to study carbon cycling - S_130626_EF_MetaG (SPAdes) (version 2) | ecosystem: Environmental > Aquatic > Freshwater > Lake ... | reverse complement strand
AAGTTTACCAAAAATAACACTTGACAAGTCTTGTAATACTTTTGTATAATGGGGCTGTGGGGCTTTCAGATAATTACTTGATTATTTTAGTCTGGTATTGCTTGACATTGTTACCAGACTGTGGTATAATAAACTCAAGAAAAGAGAAAAGCCATGACCCAGAAAACACTAACATGCCGCATAGTTAAATTAGGATATCTCAACCCTAAGTTGACCATATATGTCAAGTACCATTTGAAGTATCGGTCCCAAGTGTTAGAGGTTTTTGAAGGTGCTGATGGTCCACAATTGGATAAAAAAATATTTAAATGGATGAATGAAAACGGATTTACTCATGTGAATTGGGTTGGTCCTGAGTGGTATGCAGGTTTTCAAAAACGTTTTGAACAGTAAGGAGTTATTATGTCCTCAGAAGTGAAACCTTTCGTTTTCGGATTTGTTTATGCACTAGCCCTTGCTGTGCTTGTCCTTGATTTGCTTGTTTGGAGATCCCTATGAGCCGCATGTCCGACTTAGCTATTGATATCCAATGTGATTTGGAAGAAGGAATACTTTCGTTTGCAGAAATTGCAGCCAAGTATGAGGTACCCGTTACATGGGTTGTTGAAGTCCTGGAGATTTGTAATGAATAAGATTTACTTTGCGGAAAAATTCGAATTGGCTCCTGGGAAATTCGTGATGAAATTCTCCTGTTCTGACCTGAAGGCTGTTCGCACCGAACTATCACCTTGGGCTAGGTCATCTTTTGAAAACGATACGCTTAGTTCCATACGGGAACGTATTGCTTTGTCGTTACAAAAAGTCGGTTTTGAAGTGCAAAGTATAAACTTTGATTCTATGTCTATCACAGCCATCAAAAAGTAATACCTTTGCTGTAATTGACTTTTACCAGGATTCTGGTATAATAGATTACATGAAAAGCAGAAAATTAAGATCCGACAGAAATCATGTTCTATACCGCGTCACCTGTGTAGATACCGGTGATTCATACATTGGTGTTACAGTAGCCAAAGGGCATGCATTTGTGAGATCCGTCAAGGTCCGTTGGCAAAAGCATGTTAGTCGGGCTAAGTGTGAAAACAAGGCTTGGGCATTTTGTGAGGCTCTCCGTACTCTGGCCGAATGCGAATGGCGTTATGAAGTACTGGATGTGGTACGTGGTCGTAAACCAGCGCACCAAAGTGAGCGAGCACTAATTGACCTGTTTGAACCCACTTTGAATACTTTTTAACTACAGCAAAAAAGTCAAGTATTGGTTGACAAAACTCCAAAACCTGGTATAATTAACCCATAGATTGATTGATAAGGAAACCGAAAATGACAAACCTCCAAATTACCCTTGCTAACTTGCAAAGCGAGTACCAGCGAAATTTTGAAATTAACAAGTCCCTGCGAGTGCAGATCCAAGACTTGAAATTTCAGGTCTCTAAAGAAAAGGCTTTCGCTAAGGTACTCCGTCAGAGTGCTAAGGCTCAAAAGTTAGCGGCCCGTGAAGCGAAAAAAGCGGCTCGGATTGAAGCGATGGAAAAGAAATTGATGGCGCTTAGAATGCGTTAAAGGAGTTTATTGTGGAAGATTTTGTAAGAGTTGAAGATATGATAGAGGCGCTGAGAGCATTGCCTGCTGGCGCTAGACTGGTGGTGACGCATTCTGGTTATTACTGTTACAATGAGTTGGCAGGTGTGTGTATGCCGGAAGCATATACGATGGATTCAGACGAAGGCGGTCTTTCCGAAGGGGAAGTAGTGTATCGGCTGGGCCATTCGCACCAGTCTTATTGATTGATTTCCTGATGCTAGGCAGGTTAAGGCCTAGCAGTCCTATCCCAAGGATCACGCACCCTAGAAGGTGCGGCCGATGAGCATCGCAAGCCTTACCACGGGTGCCGATGGACGAGAATTTGGGAAGCAGTAGTTAGCAGTGGGAGACTTTGGTCGAATTGGATAAACCTTTTTTTTTAAATGGAGAAAATTATGCGGATGCGTAAGCGTGATGCGTATGGAGAAATCCATACTCGGTTGATTGATGGCTATGGATATCCCACTGGTAGTACTATGTTCCTGTACATTGTGCAAAAACACCAAGGATTGAATTTTGCTGATGCCAATAAGATGATTGAGCAGGAATTGAAGTTCCTACGAAATACTTCAAAACCTAACAAAAACATCGGTGCTATCTTTGAAATGGAATGATATGCGTAAAATTAAAAAAGTGCCCGGTTTTGAGAATTATTCTGTGTCCAGTGATGGGCGAGTGTTTTCCTTGCGTGGAGAATTGAAAACTTCAACGTCCACTGGATATGCTAATGTAAAATTGTCTAATGGTCCGGAAAAACAGAGTTGCCAAGTCCACCGATTAGTTGCAAAACTTTTTATTCGCAATCCTAAAAATCTGGAGATTGTGAACCACATTGATGGCAATAAACTGAACAATGACGTATCAAATCTGGAATGGGTTGACCGCAAGGGTAATGCTCGACACTATGAAAGAGAGTTGGCGCCATTACAACGTGCAAAGCGCAAAGCTAAAAAAGACAATGATATGAAGGCTCGGATGTCAATTGTAAATTTTTCACATACCGCTTGTACCAGTAACCCTGCGTTATTTCACTCAATTTATAAAACCGTAATGGGCGAGGGTTAATACTTGACTGGAAAAACTGAGAACTTTCGTAGTATATTGACAATCTCTGGATTCCTGGTATAATTAACCCATAGATTGAGAGAAAAGGAAAAATATGAATTACGGAATGTTCTCGGATGAAGGAAACCTTGCTGTTCATGGTATTGTGTTGTACCATAAAGCGATTAAAAGTCCTTGGCTTGTTGTCTACAAAAACCTGTGTGATTTGGCCAATTCTAATCCTAACATGTTTGGTGAAGCTACCGACACCGAAGTGCGTGAGATGGTTTATATTGCTGTTGGCGCGGCTAATGAGGACTTCTATGTGTGAAGCCTTTAGAGGTTATAAAGATATCCCTAGTCAGGTCGTGGCTAGGGACTTGAAATCCAAGGGTATCTCTTATTACAGTTGGTATGCCGCTAATGGTTGCATTGGCGTTACCTACGGAAATGTTAGTTGTTACTACTATGTCCGTGACGGTAAAATTGTTGACATAATTTTTGACTGAGGTTCTATGACCAAACTATTAATTACCACACAAGCGTATGAAAACTACGGCGCCCATGATTGGGACGGAGTTGGTGAATGCCCACAACGTTGGAAATCCAAGGGCGGCAACGATTATGTGGTCGAGAATTTCAAAGGTGGCAATACGGCTCATACCACCGCTGTGATGATGGCCGTGCGCGGCCAGATTGAATGCTACAATGATTATTTTCGGGAGAGTATCATTGACTTCCGTGTCGTGGCCGATGATTACATGACGGAATACGAGAAAATGCAAATGGAATACGAAGGAAGTATTCGTTTTCCAGCCCGTATCATTTCCGCAACAAAGTAAAAAACCGCTTGACAATCTTTACCATCCTGTTATACTATATTCATAGATTGATAGAAAAGCGAAGGAAAAAAAATGTTGTTAACTCTCTTAGGTGTTTTTGTTGCTCTGGTTCTTGTCGGAGTTGTTGTTAGTTCTTCCGTAACTTCTTTGGGATAATATAGAATGCGTACCAAGACAATCATAGATGGTTTCAAAAATTCTCAGAAATTCCGTGTTATCTTCAAAGGTGACGGTTCTGAGAATGACATTGGTCTTTATCTGACCATATCGCAAATGACAACCCAGTTTGCCACTGTGACGGCCCGAGTTATTTGTTGGGAAGCGTTGATTCAATTATCATACGAGCGGCGTATGGCTGATGCTACACGGAAACCTATTCCTACGGGTCTTGGCACTACCATTCGTGGCAAGCAAGTCCAAGTTGATTTGGTGTGAATTATGTTTAATATTGAATACATTGAAGTGGATCAACCCGTGAAACATGCACGGGAAATTGTGTCGGATTTGCTTGATTCTAGATTTTTGGACTGTGGTGCATTTGCTCAAGTTTATCGGTGTGGTGATGAAATCCTGAAGATTTTTGAGGATGACAAAGGCTACCTAGCGTATCTGGAAGGCTTGTCTAAACTGCAGGAAGTGAATTCCTATGCGCCAGTTATCAACTATGTCAAGGTTTTTACCTCAGGTGAGAAAAAGGTCGGCTTAGTATCCATGGAGCCTTTGATTGGCATTGATAAGATTCGTGGCGAAAAGTATAAGGAATTTAAGCGGACTGTACACCAGATTAGTGCTTACTTTGATAATGATAGCAAGAATTTTGTGATTCCTGAGGAACTTGTAAAATTGAGTAAAATCATCAAGGAAGCAAAAAAATCAACACGGCGAGCCTGTTACGATATCCACATTGGTAATATCATGTTGCGGGCTAACAACAGTCTAGTGGTAACTGATCCTCTAGCGTATTGACATTGGTGAGATTTTGCGGTATAATGAAGAAATGAAAATTATCTACGTAATTGAAATTAATATGGGACCAGAAATAACGACCTTATCATGGGCGCCAGATTGTTGGGAACCGAAACGAGCCTATACGACACGGCTAGCCGCTGAAAAGCACATAGAATGGTGCTTGCAGGAATACGGTGACAGGCTTGAATACTATATTGAGGAATTGGAATTGTATGAATGACCGAATTAAACTACTGGCTGAACAATGTCGTGGTAATCCAATGACTTCTGAGTTTGAACCTTTTTTTGATAAAGCAAAGTTCGCCCTCTTGCTAATGCGGGAAATTGCGATGGTTCAAATCACACATCAAGCCGGCATGGACCTGGAGAATAAAAAAATGGATGACCCTGCAAAAGAATTGAATTATGCGGTGATTGAACATTTCGGAGTTGGAAAATGAACAAGCGTAAAATTACCACCCGTGTTATGCTCGACGGTGTTGTGGATAGTACCTTTACACAAATGCGTCAGGTATATACTGATACTAAAGGTGAGTATGTGAATTGTGACAGAAACAAATATCACATTACCAATGATAGTTTTGACATTGTTTATACCACAGGCAAGGCAATCACATTCAAAGAATTGTTTAAGGATATGATATGAACGTACGAATTAGACAACTTGCCCAACAGGCTGGCTGGGGTAAGGGAGAAACATACGATGATTGCATACAGTGTAGTCCTTTTGATCCAGAAATATTCGCCGAGTTGATTGTGAAAGAATGTTACGAACATTGTAAAGGACAACTGCTTAATAGCACCCTCGCTAACGAACATAATCTATCATATAATGATGGTGTAGCAGATTGTGCTATAGGATTACTACAACATTTCGGAGTTAAAGAATGAACGTTTATATTGTAGTGAGAGATTGGGAATCAGAATCTAGTTTTGAAATTCTCGGCGTATTCGGTACTAAAGAGGCCGCACAGAATTATTTGTACCAAACGGTTCGGGAAGAGTTTTCTATAGAAGATGATATTCCAGATGAAAAGTTGATGGATGAACTTCCTTTCGCTATTCGGTATGATATTGAAGAACATGTTGTTTGGGGTAAATAAGTATGTCATTTAGGATCATTAAAAATGATTCATTCACTAAGAACATGGCCAGCGGTAGTGCGGCTATGGCGATGAATGCAACATCTTCAAAAGGATTTTCTGTGTGGGTAAATAAAGACCTTCGTGAAGTAGAGAAAACTGGTAATTGGTCAGAGTTAATGGAAAAAGCTGAAAAGCAAACACAATATTTTCGTAACAAATTTTATAGGAACAAAAAATGAAAGTTTTAATTAATGGTTGTTTTGGCGGCTTCGGCTTATCGGATGAAGCATTTGAGAAGTTGCTTGACCGCAAGGGTATTGCTTGGGAAAAACAAGAAGGCAAATTTGGTGGCATAGATTATTTTCATGCAGGGCACGTGGGTAGTAATGACCATTATCTGTATGACCGCAATTTAATTGAAAATCGTGCTGATCCTGACTTGATTGCGATTTTTGAGGAAATGGGTCACTTAACTAATGGCAGCTATTCTCGCTTGAAAATCGTAGAAGTGCCTGATGATGTGGAATGGGAAGTTGACGAATACGATGGCAATGAATGGGTTGCTGAGAAACATAGAACTTGGGAATAATTATGAATGAAGGCTTTTTTGGATTTTTTTTCGGTATTTTTTTTGGCGTAACTTTAGCTGGATTATTTCAAGCGGTTAATCCATCTTCTTGGGTAAACATTGTGAATAAAGCGATGACGGAATGTGAAAAGACATTGCCTCGAGACCAGAAGTGTGTTATAATTGCTGTTCCTCCTTCTAGAGATTAAATTATGAGCCTTGATGTTAGTTTGATTGCAAATCAACCCGTATCAGTATTTGATGCGAATATCACACATAACCTTACTAAAATGGCTTCCGAAGTCAAGTTATCTAATGGTATGACTTTGTATCAGGTTCTTTGGCGCCCCGATGAATCTGATTTGAAATACGCTAGAGATATTGCGGATTTGCTTGAAGAAGGATGGAATATACTTATGGCTGATCCAGAACACTTTAAGAAATTCAATCCAGAAAATGGTTGGGGTTCATATGATGGGCTGGAGAAATTTGTATATAAGTACCTGAATGCATGCCGGTTTAATCCAGGTGCTGAATTGGAAATTTCAAGATGATTAAAGAAATTATACATTGTGACAAGTGCAATTCTGATAATGTATTGCATGAACGAAAACGTGAGCCTGTGCAAGAGAATCATCGGACTATGGCTGAGATTGTTCATCAAATGAACAAAGTGCAAATGGTTCATGCAGTTTATCATTATCAACACTGGATTCTTTTGTGTAAAGACTGTGGGCACCGTGTAGAGTATCACGTATGAATGACCGAATTAAACAACTTGCTACAGAGGCTAAATTGCTAACAGGATGGCCAGTAGGTCATGTCGAATATCAGCGGTTCGCCGAGTTGATGACAACAGAATTCATCGGCTTACTTGAATATGAGATTGAATTGTGTGAACAATACAAGGCCACATCCTTCAACGATTTTGACCGCAGATGGCATGAAGGTAAGATTGTACATTTTCGCAGAATGATAGATAAGACTAAAGACCATTTTGGAGTTGAATGATGTACCAATTAATTTTATTGACAATGTTAGTTACCAATGGTAAGTTGGAGATACATCAAAACAAACTTGATTCTTTCTATACAGCAATTGAATGTGAACGATTTAAGATTGTAATAGAAAACAAAACACTGTTGAAGTTGAATGCAAATACAACAAACGCAATTATTGTATTTGAATGTCGGAGAGAAATATGAAAGAAGAATTAGATAAATTATTGTGCGAGAGATATCCAAAAATGTTTGTTAATCGTGACAAGTCAATGCAAGAAACCGCTATGTGTTGGGGCTTTGACTGTGGCGATGGTTGGTTTGATTTGATTAATGCGCTTTGTGCTTCCATTCAAAACTACATTGACAACAATTCACGACTTGGGCAAGAAATTCCTCAAGTAACTGTGAATCAAGTAAAAGAGAAGTATGGTACTTTGCGTTTTTACACAACTGGCGGTGATAGATTGACCGACGGAATGGTTTGGTTTGCTGAGAGTATGAGTGCCCACACTTGCGAAACTTGCGGTCACCCAGGCAAATGGCGTGGCACTGGTTGGTTCTATACATCGTGCGATGAACATGCCAAAGATGGTGAATAATTTTTTTAATGGAGTTTGATATGACTTTTGAAGATGTGATTGAGACACTTGCTCTCCGTGCGGCTAATCGGTTTGTTCATCGGATGCCATCACCGTGGTTGATGAATGATGAAGATGTGATTTATGCAAAAGCATTTGGGCATGATGTTGATGCGGTTCACTTCGGCGTAACCTCATTGTTTCAAGATGCTGTAAGATACCTTGGTAACAACAAATGAATTTAATTTTTCCTGGGCTTTTTGTAGCATGGTCAGGCTGGCGTCTGATTAACCTAGATTATGAAAAACTTCCGAGATGGCATTATATTCTAGATGGTATCGTTTTCTCATTTAACCTAAGTGTAATACTTTTGGATCTATTTCCTTGATGTTGTAATTCTGCAACAAAGCACTTGACATGGTAGGTAATCCTGCTATACTATACCTATAGATTGATAAAGGAACGAAATGTCTATAGCGATTCAAAACTCCCGTGAAATCCAGATGTACGGCTCACCAAAAGCCCAAATCATGGAATCAATTGAGCGGTCAATTACCTATAAATTTTCAGGTATCGGAATGATTATCTGTAGTTATATGTCTGACATTCAGGAAATGAATGAACGAAATTCCACCGGTATTTACACCGAACAAATTCGGCAGGCTTTAAATATCTGCAAAATGCTTATGATGGACAATGAATTGGGTTTCAAAAATGTCTAAGGGATTTAAAGTTTATTGTGAATGGTGTAGCGATTGGCATTCTACCGAAGATGTTTATTTTTTAAACATTGAGGAAGATTTTGGGGGCCGTGATGTGATGCATTTTGAGTGTGGAAAACCTCCATCTTGGAATGAAGAAGAATCACGGTATGAGGGTACATCATCTTTAGTTTATTCGGAGTAAAAAATGGGTACACGGTGTTTGACTTATGTTTATGAGGGTAAAACTCCCTTGATATGTCTTTATCGCCAGTTTGATGGTTATCCATCTGGACACGGTGTAGAGTTGGCTGACTTTCTAAATAAAATTGAAGTCGGCAATGGCATCCCCGGCAAGCCTGAAATGGGTGAATTTGCTAACGGCATGGGCTGTTTAGCCGCTCAACTAGTTGCCCACTTCAAAAAATCTGTCGGTGGTTTTTACATTCATTCCATAAAAGATGCCGATGATGATGGCGGTGTGGATTATGAGTATCATGTTTATCCTAATAAAGTTGTGGTAAAAGAATCTGGTGAAGTTGTTTTCTCTGGCTCTTTGGGCGGTTTTGCTGAATATTGCAAATCGGAATAATTTTTGGTAACTAAGGAAATAAAATGGCTTACGTAGAAGTTGAAGTTGATTTGAGTGATTTTGATACCGAAGAATTGTTAGATGAATTGGAATTGCGAGGAACAGAAAGTCCTGGTTTTGTTTATTCTGAATTGGTGCGTAAAATTTACGAAAAGCGCAGGCTCAATCAAGACTATCAAAAAGAATTGGATCAATTAATTTATTCCGAAATTGGAAAAATACTATGAAAGCAATTTTAGAATTTAATTTGCCCGAAGAAAAACAGGAACATAATTATGCGGTCAATGCTACCGAAGCATTTGGTGCATTGTTTGACATACAACAGGAATTGCGCCGTATTCGGAAGTATGATGCTGATCCGCAAGAAGTTTTGGAAGCGATTGAACACATTGTAATGGAGATTAATTGGAAATATGAACAGTAAACTAAAACAAAATCTTTCTGACCTTTGGTACAGAATGTCGTTAAAATTCACATTGGTAGAATGGGTAATTTTACTCGGAGTTGGAACATGGATACTAAGCCGCGCAATTTGATAGCAAAAGACCTTCGCACACCTAAGTATAGGATGCGTGTGGTCAAGTGCGTCAAATTGTATGACCGAAAAAAAGAACAAGCTAAATTTCATAAAGATATAAAAAATGCCTCAGTATAAATCTGAAATGGATGGATATGACGGACTAATTTTTCTTCCGAATGGTGAAGATGGAGATGGTCAAGAATTTAGATACATAAAATACAAAGAAGATTTTGGTGCCCCGGTTGAAGGCAGTGAAACTGGCGACAAATACCATGTTGCACTTTTTAGCCGTGATGAAGATGGTGAATTTAACTTTGATGATACATTTGAAGCTATTTTTTCCGATCCCGTAGTTTATGCTAAGGGATTGTCTGGCACTGGTACATTTGGAACAATTATACGGAAGCAGGAAAAAACGTCTGAATGGTTCAAGGAGTACTTGACAGACCTGATTTTTTCTGTTAAAATATTGAAATCTAAACCTTAAAGGAATTTATTATGATTGAAACTAACCTTAATGTCGGATTCACAAATGATGAAGTGAATCGTAAATGGATGAACCAACTTTTGTCTGATGGTATTGTTACCGTTAAATTCACAAAAAAAGATGGTACTGACCGCTCAATGGTTTGCACTCTTAGCCAACGAGTTATTCCCACCGAATACGCACCGAAAGGTGAAGACAAGCGAGAAAAATCTGGTGAAGCCATTGCAGTCTTTGATGTTGAAAAAGAAGGCTGGCGTTCGTTCCGTTGGGACTCTGTTAAATCTGTTTCCGTAGAGGCATAAAATGAAATATATTGTTGAAACTGTAGGACTTTTCCGCATGGTCCATGTTGTTGAATGCGACAATGAAGCGGATGCTATGTTGATTGCAGAAAGTGCAGATGACAACTGGCAAGAACATCTTGGTGTGTTGAAATTTGATATCGCAGAATATAGCGAGGAAAAAGTAAAACGGTTCCGCGAGAAAGATTATTTCTGGGAAGGTACCGCATACATCAATGAAGATGGGCGCATTTCATACTTGCATCCAAACGGTGAAGTTCGTGATATTGATGGACCAAAGGTAAAATGAATGCCGCGTAGAGATACCAATTTTCGTTTCATTGCTAAAAATCTTGATGTGAGTAAAATACTAAAACAAGTATTGGACAATCCAGAAGATTGGAAAGCAGTTGGTAAATTTGAGAATACATTAGGAGATAAGGATCCGTATGGATTTCTTCCTCTCCAAATGGCGGTAGTTCGTGATGCGTCCGAGAATGTTAAAGATTCTGAAATGTTACGGCGCACGGTTTTATATGATAAGTACACCGAAATTCATAAATTTTGGAAGTCTTACGGCATAAAGAAACCAGCCCGATGCGCCTTCTTTAGATTACCCGTTGGTGGTGCTGTCAGCAGTCACATTGATGATGGTACTTATTATTTAAAGAAGGATCGCTATCATTTGTCACTTCAAGGAAAATACAGATACGAATGCAATGGCGAGGAACACATCATTGAACCTGGGACATTCTTTTGGTTCAGTAATAAGCTAACACACAGCGCATTAAATGTCGGCGATGTTGACCGAATCACTTTTGTATTTGATGTACCACACAATAAAAATAATCCATAAATTTTTCAAAAAAACGCTTGACAACAAGAAAAAAAGCATATATAATTATACTATGATGAAAACGATACACTCCTTTAAACAGTCAACACGACCAATGTTGTGGTTACCCGGTTATTGCCTAGAGATTAATGTAAGTGATACAGCCGGAAGAGTTAATGGGTTTTGTGTAAATGAAGGATGGGACGGATAAAAGTCCTAAAAAAGATTCCAAACACAAGACCCTAGACCTAAAAAATCTAGGGTTTTTTTGTTGCTTGAATGCAACACAATCATTGACAAACGGGATCGTCCGTGATACAATGATGAAGTTCTTTAAAAATTTGTAGAGTTTATTATTCCCGAATGGTGTAGTGGTAGCACAGGAGCCTTTGAAGTTCTTAGTATAAGTTCGATTCTTATTTCGGGTGCCATATAAAAACGCATTATTAGTAACGCATGAGCAGGTTACTAACTTCCGCTGGTTACGTCAATCGTAAGTGAGTGAGGGATAGTGCGTTGTTATATGGTTAATGGAAGTGTGGCAGAGTCCGGTTTATTGCACCTGTCTTGAAAACAGACGATCTGAAAGGGTCCGTGAGTTCGAATCTCACCGCTTCCACCAAAATTCGGAGAGCGGGCAGGATGGTAATGCAGCGGATTGCTAATCCGTAGATTTACGAAAGTAGGTCACAGGGTTCGACTCCCTGGCTCTCCACCAAATGCCAGCGAGACTTGGTAGTCAGAGAGGTCTTATACACCTTTTAGCGCCAGATTAGCGTTCTTGAGAGAGTTCAATTCTCTCCGCTGGTACCAGATTTTATGTTGGTGTGACCCGAAAGGCTAGGGAGCAGATTGCAAATCTGTTTTATGCAGGTTCAAATCCTGTCACCAACTCCAGTTGTAAAAAAAACAACGACACTAAAAAAGTTGTTGACAAAAGATGTGGTTGTGTTATACTACATCCATGAGTTGAGAAATCAACTAAGTTCTTTAAAAATTTGTAGAGTTTATTTGCACCTATCGTCTATCGGTTAGGACGCTGCCCTTTCAAGGCGGAAAGAGGAGTTCGATTCTCCTTAGGTGTACCATTTGTTTTGCTGATGTAAGCCATGAGGTAAACGTCAACCTTGAGTAACTATGTATAGAAACGGTAAAATTGCAAATAATTCCGTTGAGCATAGCAAATAGTGCGTCAGCAAAACAAATGGTATAATGCCTTGGTAGCTTAATGGTAAAGCAGGCGACTCATAATCGCTTGAGTGGGAGTTCAATTCTCTCTCAAGGCACCAAACTTGGGGGTATAACTTAACGGCGAAAGTACCTGGCTTTTAACCAGATAATCAGAGTTCGATTCTCTGTACCCCTACCATATAGAAACACATCCCGTGCAGGGTTCGTAGGATAGGACTTCTAGTGTGTTTCTATATGGTGTCTATATAAAAACACATTACTTGCCCGACCGTAAAAGTCGTGGTAAACTACAAGAGAAGTGGGTTCAAATCCCGGGGACTGGTAGTGTGTTTCTATATGGTGTCTATATAAAAACATACTCAGATCAATGGCCATTGATTTGTTGGTATAGCCTTGTTGAACGGGGTAACAGGTTCGATTCCTGGAGTGTGTTTCTATATGATAGTTTTTGGAGACACGGCAAAGTGGGAGAGTTGCGGCAGACTGTAAATCTGTTCTTTCGGGTGAGTAGGTTCGAATCTTACTGTCTCCACCAAATTTAGGTGCGTTCATATAATGGTCATTATCTCG
>Ga0209191_1002031_pt1 | contig 12850 bp, 12 predicted proteins | sample S_130626_EF_Meta_FD_187320 | JGI IMG/M metagenome (GOLD analysis project Ga0209191, IMG submission 187320) | Freshwater microbial communities from Lake Simoncouche, Canada to study carbon cycling - S_130626_EF_MetaG (SPAdes) (version 2) | ecosystem: Environmental > Aquatic > Freshwater > Lake ... | reverse complement strand
CATGGTCTTTCAGGACTTCGCTCTCTTCCCCCATCTCAATGTTTTAGAGAATATTGCCTTTGGCTTACAACACCTATCAAGCCATCAAAGAATTGTAGTGGCGATGGAGTGGCTTAAGCGGGTTTCGCTATCTGATAAAGCAGATGCATATCCTCATGAGCTTAGTGGTGGCCAACAACAGCGTGTGGCACTAGCTCGGGCAATGGCACCAGAGCCAGATTTAATTTTGCTAGATGAACCTTTCTCTAGTTTGGATATTGAACTTAGAGAGCGACTTGCAGGCGAGATGAGAGAAATTCTCAAGTCAAACAATATTACCGCCCTGCTGGTCACGCATGATCAATATGAAGCTTTTGCTATTGCCGATAAGGTCGGTGTCATGACGGATGGCAAAGTACTTCAGTGGGATATTCCATATGAGCTTTATCACAAGCCAGCTAATCGCTATATTGCTGACTTTATTGGCCGCGGTGTATTTCTGAAAGGCGTGGTCCAAGCTAATAACAAAGTCAGAATTGAATTAGGTGAGCTCGACCTAGAAGAAGATCGTAGCGCGGAAATTGGAAAAGAAATCGATGTACTCTTACGCGCTGATGATATTGTGCATGATGACCATAGCACTCTACTTGCAGAAGTTGTGCGTAAGACTTTTAGAGGAGCCGACTTCTTGTACACCCTCAAGCTCGCCTCCGGTATTGAAATTTATGCTTTTGTACCTAGCCACCATGATCATGCGATTGGTGAAAAGATTGGCATACATTTAGTAGCTGATCACGTCGTAACCTTCAGCGAATAAAGACGCGCTATACAAGAGCAATCGATAAATAACTATGACATCAATAGCCTGTATAGAATTAAAAGATCTCCGACTCAACACCCAAATTGGGACCTATGCGCCTGGCGCCACAATCCCTGATCAGCATCTACTGAATCTCACTTTATGGATCAGCTCCAAACTAATTTTGATCTCAGAGGATCTCATGACTCAGGTGTTCGACTACGATCCACTCGTCCTTGAAATTGATCGCTTAGCCACTGATGGGCATTATGAAACTCAAGAAAGATTGGTCACCAGAATTGTGGAGGCATGTGCATGCTATTCGGAAATTGAGTCTCTAGAAATTAGCCTCAGGAAAACTCCCGTGCGGCAGAACTCAGGCGTATTAGGAATCAAGCTATATGTTGATGAAAGCAGTCTAGCTAGCATGAGAACAATGTTGACTTAGACCCTTAAGCCTCTTCCTCAAGCACATCCACGAGATGGTCATACTTTAGAAAATTTTCACGATGTCTTCTGTAATACAAAAGGCCTTCATTCAGACTAGCCACTGAAGCACCCTGCTCTCGCATTTTGTCCCAGAGATTCCAATCTTCTTGCGGATGAATACCATCAACATATCTTTCTCTGTAACCCACTTGCTGACCCAGAGAAGTTCGATACATCATCGAACCATGATGCTTGCCTTCGCGGTCCCAGTAGAGATCCCCTTGGTGAGACCTAGTCTCGCCAGGAACACGATCATGAATCTCTTCCTTTAACTCGCCAGTAACTACAATGTCATAAGTAACAATATCCGCACAAGCATTCGATAGCAGCTCAATTGCATCTGATCTGAGCCAATTGTCAGCGCCAATGAAAAGAACGTATTCTGTATTGACCCCCATTAATACATCATGGAAGTTATCCACAGTACCTAAATTCTGTGGCCTAAGAATATATTCAATATCGGGATACAAGTTGGGTAAATGACTACAGTCATGCGCCCCATCATCAACAAATAAAATTCTGGCCGGGGCTGTGGTTTGAGATAGCAGGGACTCAATGCAGTGCGCCGCAAGATGGCCATACTTATAGGAAGCAATAACGACAGTAATCATATTGCAGGGCATTAGAACACGAAAGTATGATGTCCGAATGAAGCCCCCGCTTTAAACCCCATACAATAGGCATATGTTGATACAAATTGCCAATCTTCTTCTTCAAGTTCTCATTAGCATTGTTGCAGGAGCATGTCTCCTGAGATGCTATCTCCAGTGGCTCGCATTTAATCTGGGTTCAGGCCAAAGCAGAACTATTGGCGCGTATGTGCTTCCACTCAGTAATTGGATCGTGATCCCACTCCGTAGACTTATTCCAAGCATGGGTCGTTTTGATGTCGCTAGCTTTTTAGCTGCTTACCTACTGGTCGCAGGAAAGACGGCAATCCTTTTGTTACTCTCAGGAGCCAATCTCACTAATATCTCATGGCTTTTACTGGCCTTCATTGATTTAGTGGACCTGATTCTTTCGGGATTAGTTGGCTTGGTTTTTGCGAGTGTGATTCTCTCTTGGGTTGGTACTGGCTCCTATATACAGTATCTGGTCTCGCTGCTAGTTGAGCCTCTGCTGGCGCCAATCAGAAAAGCAATGCCCAACTTTGGAGCTCTAGATTTATCACCTCTGGCATTACTACTAATTCTGCAAGTACTTCAGATTGTGCTTAGCCATCTTAGATAGCTGGGGAAGTCTTATTTGCTTCTAGCTTTTCTGAATGACTGCCAGAAAGTGTTCGCCATAACGCTTTAGTCGTAATGAAAGATGGCGGAGAGGGTGGGATTCGAACCCACGGTACCTTTGACAGTACGCTTGATTTCGAGTCAAGTACATTCGACCACTCTGCCACCTCTCCGAACCGAATGGTGATTATAGCTTTCGGGAGCCTCTTTGAATTTCTAAACACTTACTTAATGAGGCTTCAATACTTCCAAACCACCCAAGTAAGGTCGTAAGGCTTTCGGTATAGCGATGCTGCCATCAGCCTGCTGACAGTTCTCAAGAAGAGCAACACCAGTTCTTCCAACCGCAAGCCCAGAACCATTTAAGGTGTGAACTAGCTCTGGCTTACCTTGTCCAGCTTTATATCGCGCCTGCATACGTCTAGCTTGGAAATCACCCATATTGGAGCAAGAGCTAATTTCGCGATAAGCATTTTGTGATGGGATCCACACTTCAAGGTCATAAGTTTTAGTACTTCCAAAGCCCATATCGCCAGTACAGAGTAATACTTTTCGATAAGGCAGTTCTAGTAACTCCAAAACCTTTTCTGCATGTGAAGTTAATTCTTCCAGCAACTGCATAGATTCCTCTGGCTTTGCAATTTGTACGAGTTCTACTTTTTCAAACTGATGCTGACGAATCATGCCACGCACGTCACGACCATAGCTTCCTGCCTCAGATCTAAAGCATGGAGTATGAGCAACAAACTTCAATGGCAAGTCTTCAGCTGCAGTAATGGTGTCACGCACTAAATTAGTAACCGGTACTTCTGCTGTGGGGATGAGATAAAAGTTTTCGACTTTTGCTTCACCTGATCCATTTTCACTACCCATTTCGCGGGGAACCTTAAACAGGTCCTCTTCAAACTTAGGCAGCTGACCAGTACCACGCATGGAGGCGGAGTTCACCATCAGGGGAACATAAAGCTCTTCGTAGCCATGCTGAGCTGTATGCAAATCAATCATGAATTGTGCTAAAGCACGATGCAATCTAGCAACAGGTCCCTTAAGGACAACAAAGCGTGAGCCACTAATCTTTGCAGCAGATTCAAAATCAAGTCCTAGTGGCGCACCCAAATCCACATGATCCTTTACGGGAAATGTAAACTCGGGGATTGCACCCCAGCGTTTTACTTCCTTATTTTCAGCCTCATCTTTACCGACTGGAACTGCCTCATCCGGCAAATTAGGAATACCCATCAAGAAATCTGCAATCTCTGCCTGCAGAATAGATAAGCGGGCTGCACCTGATTCCATATCGACGTTAATCTGCGTTGCTTCTGCCATATCAGCAGTAGCATCTTCACCCTTACCTTTTTTCATACCAATCGCTTTAGCCAATTGGTTGCGTTTTGCTTGTAATTCTTCGGTGCGAGTTTGTAAGGATTTACGCTCGGACTCTAAGGTATTAAACCTCTCAACATCGAGTTGGAATTTACGCGTAGCTAAACGGGCAGCAACGGCTGCAATATCTTTACGGAGTAATTGCGGATCAATCATGTAATGCTCTATTCGTTAATGGTTTGTACGTTAGTTTAAGCGTAAGACTTCTGCGCCAGCAGGTGGCGCAAAGGTAAAGCGATTGGCAGGCAGGTTCACATTGAGCTGAATCTTGTCTAGCGTGACCAAAACGACACTTCCTAAGCCATCAATGAGCTCTAGCGCTTTAGGTAGGCCATTGACCATCCCGACTGAGATCTTGGTGTACGGCAAGTCATTGCCATTTTTTGTATTGGGATTCTTCTTGGGAGCAAGGGCAACCCATTTCATACCCAGACGATCCTCGCCCTCAACCAAATCAAAATGCTGATCTAAAGAAGTCTCCCCAAACAAGATTGCAGCAGGAGTAGTCGCTAAAGCCTGCCCAGCAGGTCTAAAGGTGGCTTGATTTAAATCTTTGTCCCACATAATGAGTTGCTTGCCATCGGCAATCAGTTTTTGCTCGTATGGTTTTTGGGTATCCCAAATAAATCGGCCTGGGCGCTGAAACACAAAACGTCCCTGAGTTTGGCGAACTACTTTTAAGCCTTTATCTTGGGGTTCATTTGCTTTAGGTGCACGCAGCTGCTGTTGCATAAAGTCACCTTCCGCAGTTTTAGAGTTACGCACAAACTGACGCAACTGCTCGGCCCCACTCTCACCTTCCGCCAATACTAAGTTTGGAGATAAAAGAAGTGTGAGCCCTAAAGCCGCTACTGAGAAAAATCTACACAAGGGAGTCGCCTTATTCAGAAGGACGATGGAGGATTTCGCGATTACCGCCATTGCCCATCTTAGAAACTAAACCGGCCTTCTCCATATCCTCGAGTAAGCGGGCTGCGCGGTTATAACCAATACGCAAGTGGCGCTGCACTAAAGAAATCGATGGGCGCTTGTTTTCTAAAACAATAGCTACTGCTTGATCGTACAAGGGGTCAGCTTCGCCACCGCCTTCCCCAGTTAGAGCATCAATGGTCGATTCATCAGCGCCTTCCAGAACACCGTCAATGTAATTGGCCTCACCCTTTTCTTTGAGCCACTCGACTACACGATGAACCTCATCATCAGAAACAAAGGCGCCATGGACGCGAACCGGTAAGCCGGTACCTGGTGCCATATAGAGCATGTCACCCATGCCCAGCAGTGCTTCAGCACCCTGTTGATCTAGAATCGTACGGCTATCGATCTTGCTGCTCACCTGGAATGAAATACGCGTTGGTACGTTAGCCTTGATCAGACCGGTAATCACATCCACACTGGGGCGCTGCGTTGCCAAGACCAAATGAATACCAGCGGCACGTGCTTTTTGAGCAATACGGGCAATTAACTCTTCGATCTTCTTACCGGAGACCATCATCAAGTCAGCTAACTCATCAATCACAATGACAATCACGGGGGCTTTATAGATTGGCTCCGGATCCTCGGGGGTCAAGCTAAATGGATTGGTGAGCTTCTCACCTTTTTCTTCAGCCTCTAAGATTTTTTTATTGAAGCCAGCTAGGTTACGTACGCCAAACTTACTCATTAGCTTGTAGCGACGCTCCATCTCATTTACGGCCCAATTGAGTGCGTTATACGCCTGCTTCATGTCAGTAACTACTGGACATAAGAGATGTGGAATCTTGTCGTACATCGCCATCTCGAGCATCTTCGGATCAATCATGATCAGACGCACTTCATCAGGTTTCGCCTTGAAGAGAATGGAGAGAATCATGGCATTAATACCAACAGACTTACCAGCACCAGTTGTACCAGCAACCAAGCAGTGTGGCATCTTCGCCAAGTCAGCAACAATAGGACTACCCGAAATATCTTTACCCAAAGATAGAGTCAAGTTGGAATGACTATCGTTATAAACCTGTGAACTCAAAATCTCAGAGAGGTAAACCGATTGACGAGTTGGGTTCGGCAACTCCAAAGCCATGCATGTCTTTCCTGGGATCGTTTCCACTACGCGCATACTCACAACGCCTAGCGAGCGGGCTAAGTCTCGGGAGAGATTGACAATCTGACTACCCTTTACACCAACAGCAGGATCAATTTCGTAACGAGTGACTACTGGGCCTGGGTAGGCTGCGATGACTTTCACTTCGACGTTGAACTCAGCCAACTTGCGCTCAATTAAGCGAGAGGTAAATTCCAATACATCTGCTGAAATCGTTTCTTTTACTTCTGGTACAGGATCAAGCAGAGCTAAAGGCGGTAATTCTGAATCCGGGATATCTACAAAGAGTGGTTGCTGTTTTTCACGCTCAACGCGGGCACTCTTCGGAATTTCTACCGGGGCACGAACAATCTGTACCGGCTTAGCAATTTCCACCCGCCCACGAAACTCTTCAACGAACTCTTCACGTTCTTCAGCAGCTGCTTCACCTAATTTACGATCTTCTTCGCTATCGCGACGCTCGCGTAAACGGTTGTAAGCCAGCTCGAGGGTGCGGCCTACTTTTTCAGCAATATCTAGCCAGGAAAAATGCAGAAATAAAGACAGGCCCGAGCACAGAGTAAATAGCAGCACTAGGGTGGAGCCCGTAAAACCCAGAGACATCTGCAAAGGATCACCAATCAGCTCACCCAAAATACCGCCAGGAGGCCTAGGAAGCTCCCAGGTTAGCGAATGCATACGAATAGACTCTAGACCCATACTGCTTAATAAAGTCAAGCCAAAGCCCAGCCAACGCACCATAAGGGAATCCGGTTTGGCATCTGGATCTGGTGGAAGAGGAATACTCCAAAGCTCACGCCAGCCACTCAGAACACGGCGGCCAAAGAGCACGACCCACCAAAATGCTGAAACACCGAAGATGTAGAGCAATAAGTCGGCTAAGTAGGCCCCAAAACGCCCACCCAGGTTCTTGGGAGCCTCAAAGCTGGCATGGGACCAGGCTGGATCTGCCTTAGAGTAAGTCACCAAAATAGCTAATAAACCTAAACATAGGCCAAGGGAGATAAACCAACGGGCTTCCAGAAGGAGGCGGGGCATCCTACCCTGCCCTTGATTCTCGGGGGGCTGGAGGCCTAAGGGGGTTTTGGACTTCGGGTATACGGTTCTTGCCATGTTCTACCGATTGTAATCAAGCAATCCTATAATTTGAATATGACTACAAATACCCCAAAACACTCTAAAGTTCTTATCCTCGGTTCAGGCCCTGCTGGCTACACTGCTGCCGTATATGCAGCTCGAGCCAATTTGAGCCCTACCCTCGTTACTGGCCTGGCACAGGGTGGCCAACTAATGACCACTACAGATGTAGAAAACTGGCCAGCTGACCCAGATGGCGTCCAAGGCCCAGAGCTCATGGATCGTTTTTTAAAGCATGCCGAACGGTTTAACACCAACATCATCTTTGATCATATTCACACTGCAGCGCTGACTGAAAAGCCTATCCGTTTAGTTGGCGATTCGGGAACTTACACCTGTGATGCCTTGATTATTTCTACAGGCGCTTCTGCTCAATACATTGGCCTTCCGAGCGAGGAAGCATTTATGGGTCGCGGCGTTTCTGGTTGCGCAACATGCGACGGCTTCTTCTATCGCAATCAAGATGTGTGCGTAGTCGGTGGCGGTAACACTGCTGTAGAAGAGGCGCTTTATCTGACTGGCATCGCCAAAAAAGTTACCGTGATTCATCGTCGCGATAAATTTCGCGCAGAGCCGATCCTGAATGACCGTCTCATGGCCAAAGTGGCTGAAGGTAAAGTCGAGCTCAAATTGAATTCGACTCTTGATGAAGTCTTGGGCGATGAAAAAGGTGTCACTGGTGTACGTATCAAGAAAGCCGATGGCAGCACAGAAGATCTTGCGGTGACAGGCGCCTTTATTGCGATTGGCCACAAACCCAATACCGAGTTATTTATTGGTCAGCTCGATATGAATAACGGCTACATCAAGACACACTCAGGCTTGGAAGGCAATGCTACTGCTACCAACATCCCTGGCGTATTTGCAGCAGGCGACGTACAGGACCACATTTATCGTCAAGCTATCACTAGTGCGGGCACTGGCTGTATGGCTGCATTAGATGCCCAGCGTTACTTGGAGACTTTGGATTAACGACGACTTAACTAAAGCAAGATAGAGCCCAGCCTTGCTGGGCGTTTTTCATTCCAGCGCACTCCGCAGAGGTTTAACTCCTTAATTGAGTAATTACAGGCCTTTAGAGGGCTCCGGAAAGCTTTAAAATAGGTTCCATGACACCTCTTTGCTAATATCGAGGTATCCATTAATCACTAACCGGAGTATTTATGAGTTACGACAAGGTCAGCCCAGGTAAGAAAATTCCAGAATCATTCAACGTCATTATTGAGATCCCAATGAATGCGGATCCAGTGAAGTATGAAGTAGATAAAGAAACTGGCTGCCTCTTCGTAGATCGCTTCATGGGCACAGCAATGCACTACCCATGCAACTATGGTTACATCCCTAAAACAATTGCTGGTGATGGCGACCCTGTAGACGTTCTCGTTATTACTCCATTTGCATTGGTACCGGGTTCAGTAGTGAGCTGCCGTGCTATCGGTATGTTAGAAATGGAAGATGAAGGTGGCCAAGATGCAAAATTGCTGGCTGTTCCAGAAGACAAGATTTTGCCGATCTACAAGCATTTACAAAAGCCTGAAGATGTAAACGAATTACTTCTCGCCCAAATCCAACACTTCTTCGAGCACTATAAAGATCTCGAAAAAGGTAAGTGGGTAAAAGTTAAAGGCTGGACTGGCGTTGCTGGCGCCCATAAAGAAATTTTGGACGGCATCGAAGGTTATGCTAAGTCGCAGAAGTAATTAAGTTAAGTAGTCATTGGAGTGAGCTCGCAAAAAATCGCCTTAGCGCAAATCAACCCTCTTTTGGGTGATTTGCCTGGTAATGCGCAGCTCATCTCCCAAGCCGCTGCAAATGCTTATGCACAAGGCGCTTCAGTAGTTCTCACGCCTGAGCTCTCGCTCACGGGCTACCCCCCAGAAGATTTATTATTACGCCCAGCCTTTATTGAGGCTGCCGATCGCGAGCTCAGTTGTTTAATGTTAGAGCTCGAGAAATTTACGGGACTGACTGTCATCGTTGGCCACCCTAAAAAAACTGCGACTGGTTTGCAAAACTATGCGTCGGTCATCCGTGATGGCAAGATCATTGCTGGCTATGCTAAACAAGAACTGCCTAATCATGAAGTATTTGATGAGGTGCGTTATTTCACACCGGGTCACGAAGCTTGCGTTTTTGAAAATGCGGGCATTCAGTACGGAGTTATTCTTTGTGAGGATGCATGGCATGCAGGTCCAGCAAAACAGGCTCATACTGCTGGCGCTCAAGTGCTACTGGTTCTCAATGCCTCCCCTTATCACCTCCAAAAAGAATCTTTACGCATTGAGGTGCTACGTAAGCAGATTGCCTTAAATAAGATGCCTTTGGTCTATGTCAACGCAGTAGGCGGACAAGATGAACTGGTTTTTGATGGTGGTTCATTTGCTTTAAATAGTACAGGTAAAGTAGCGATGTCCATGCCGCAGTTTGAGACTGCTCTTGGCTATGTAAGCGTTAATGCATCAGCTGATCTAGAGACAGGAACTCTGGTTACCCCATCCAGCGTCGAAGCCCAGGCTTACCAAGCACTTGTTCTAGGTGTGCGCGACTATATTCAAAAAAATCGTTTTCCGGGCGTCATTATTGGCCTTTCAGGCGGAGTAGATTCTGCCTTGGTATTAGCGATTGCGGTAGACGCATTGGGTGCAGATAAAGTTCGGACCGTCATGATGGCTTCACGCTATACCGCTGACATCTCCTGGATTGATGCCAGAGAAATGGCACAGAATCTAGGTGTGCAATATGATGAAATCCCAATTAGTGAGCCTGTTGATGCTTTGGAGCATGCCTTAGCCGAGCAATTTAAAGGCTTAAAACTTGATGCCACGGAAGAGAATATTCAGGCACGAGTACGTGGCACCCTCCTGATGGCACTCTCTAATAAAACCGGTCGCCTAGTTTTGACTACTGGTAACAAGAGTGAAATGGCTGTGGGCTACTGCACTCTATACGGAGATATGGCTGGTGGCTTTGCGGTCATCAAAGATATTGCTAAAACTTTGGTCTATCGCTTATGCGCTTATCGCAACAGTATTTCTCCCATTATTCCGGAACGGATCTTAACTCGCGCCCCTTCTGCAGAATTACGCCCCGATCAGACCGATCAAGATAGCTTGCCATCATACGAAGTATTAGATGGCATCGTCGAACGTTATATGGAACAAAACCAATCCATCGCCCAAATTATTGCCGCCGGATTTGACTCTGAAAGCGTAGAAAAAGTAACCCGCCTCATTAAGCTTAATGAGTACAAACGTCGCCAAGCCCCTCCTGGCGTTCGAGTCACCACTAGAGCCTTTGGACGTGACTGGCGCTACCCCATTACCTCCCAATTCAGGGCGTAACCGAGCATTGGGTTTCAGTTCTAGGTATGATTACTATATAAAGGGGAATTTATGAAGCTAATCACATCCATTATTAAGCCGTTCAAACTTGACGAAGTTCGTGAAGCCTTAGCTGAAGTAGGCGTTACCGGACTGACAGTTACCGAAGTGAAAGGTTTTGGTCGCCAAAAAGGTCACACCGAACTCTATCGCGGCGCCGAGTATGTAGTCGACTTTTTACCCAAAGTAAAAGTAGAAGTGGTTGTTGCCGATGATCGCGTAGATTCAGCGATCGAAGCAATTACTAAAGCTGCACGCACTGGCAAGATTGGTGACGGTAAGATTTTTGTTAGCCCAATCGAACAGGCTATTCGCATTCGCACTGGCGAAACTAACGACTCTGCGGTCTAAGCACCAGCATTCGATGTGCTAACTCGCTAACTCTTCCGAGAGTTAGCGCTGCTGCGGATCTGTTCGGTCTACGGAAGGAGTCGCTACTTCGGCAGCTTCTAATATTAAAGTTTTGTGATTAAGGTTTGTCAGACGTACTTTTGTGCCCTGAAAAAACACATCAGCCTGAGCAAGCCCGCCTGTTAGAACTTTGAATGGGGGCTTGCCATAAAAAGATACGCCCGCGCTAGGCTCAATCATCTTGTTTTGCATCTTCCCAGATGCATCACTTACACAAACAACTTGCTTTGATTTCACTTGTACGTAAACCATATCTGCCACCTTACGTGGGGCATCTGTTTTATAGCTAATAATGCCCTCTTCAGCAGGGCATGCTGCCGCTACTTCAGCACTGGCCACGGGAGCTGGCACTGCTGGGATAAGAGCTGCTGAAGAAACCGGGGGTGTTGGCGCCGGCTCTGCGGGCGTAGCTACTGGCACAGGCTCTATGATTTCTTCTTTAACAAGGATGATTTCTGCTGGTTTTTCAAAGACAAATATAGGCTTCAAATTAACTACTGCAAATGCCGCTGCTGCAGCCACGCTGAACCAAAGAAATAGATTCTTTTGTGAAGTCGATTTTGGCTTTGGGGTGTCTTGATTCAGGATTACTTCTTTTTCCTGAACTTTTTTTTCTTCAGGCAACTGACTATCTTGGACCTGCTCTTGAGTTTGAACGGCATCTATTTTTTCTGCCATCTTTTTAGAGGGCTCTTTTTTAGCCTCCCCACTCTTTGGGGCATCTGTTAATTTAACCTCTGCAATTGGTAGTTGCAATACGCTTGAGGTCTCAGGAGCAATTACACCGAAATCAAAAGCCTCTTCATCGCTTAACTTGAGCAACTTTGCTACTTTCTTAGCAGCAGTCGCTTTGATTTGAGCGCTATAAAAAGAGCTAGTTTCACCGCTTTCGATCTGCTCAATTTGGCGAGTGGATAGGCATGCCATTCCACCAAGATCTTTAGTACTTAAGCCGAGCTTTTCGCGGGCCTTAATAAAAGCCTCTTTGCGAATCTCTGGAGATTTGGGATTAGTATTCACAAAAATGATTTAAGTGTTTTATCTATCAAAATATTGCCCCATCTTAGTGCCAATTTAGCTAGAGGGGAATTAGCTCAAAAGCTAGCATTCTGAAGGCTCTCTAGATCGGATTCAAGATACTTTGCAACTAATAATTGCACTGAATCCACACCCATCTTATCCATTACTCTAGCCTTATGAACTTTGATTGTGGCATCAGTTGTACCCAACTTAACAGCAATATCCTTATTGAGCAATCCTTTCACCAGCCAAAAGCAGACTTCCTTCTCTCTAGGAGTGAGAGTCGCAAAGTCTTTCTTAATTTCGACTTCTTTGGAAACCCTCTTGAACTGACGTCTATCAAACTCAAGAGCATCTGCAACTGCATTTAATAAATCTTCCAAATTAAAGGGCTTAAAGAGGAAATCTACAGCACCACGTTTGAGACTGGTAACAATTTGATGAGGATGGCTCTGACCACTAATAAACACAATGGGAGTTTTGCGACCCAGTTGGACTAATTTTTCCTGTAAATCCAGTCCAGTCACATCTGGCATTTGCATATCGAGCAAGATGACAGCTGGTGCCACGGGTACTGAATGTTCTAAAAATGCTACTGCGGAGGGGAACTCTTCCACGACATAACCGACATCCTTGAGCATTCTGCCTAAGGAGGTGCGCATTGACTCATCGTCGTCAATTAGGTAAATGTGACCAACTTTAGTCATTGAATTTAAAAGGAAAAGTAATAGATAAGGCAATGTACCGCAGCTTTTTTAGCAAGGATATTAGCTTTTAGGCTAATAATGAGGCCGAATCAACAAATACAATAGAGAAATCTCTTTGTTGCGACGCAAAAGAAGGGCCCAGGAATAGCTTTATAAACCCCTGCATCCCCCTCTGTATCACGGCACAATAGAGCTTTTCGACAAATTCTTTTCTGGAGTCAATATCAGCATGAAAC
>Ga0209191_1002029_pt1 | contig 12859 bp, 13 predicted proteins | sample S_130626_EF_Meta_FD_187320 | JGI IMG/M metagenome (GOLD analysis project Ga0209191, IMG submission 187320) | Freshwater microbial communities from Lake Simoncouche, Canada to study carbon cycling - S_130626_EF_MetaG (SPAdes) (version 2) | ecosystem: Environmental > Aquatic > Freshwater > Lake ... | reverse complement strand
ACATTGTTTTGATACTACATTAGACATATTTTCTAATTTATGTTCATTACAATAGATTGGTGTTTTGTTTTGGTTATGGTTGAAATATGGACGCTTGTTACAATTATTTTCTTTACATTGGGGGCTTACTACGTTAACTGAATCAACGGTTTTATGTTTAACACAATAAATTGGTTTTTTTTCACCTGGTAAATTGAATGCAGCACTAATCGAACAATCTAGTGAACTACAACGTGGTTTTTTTATATTAATCATATCTGGATCTTTATGTTTGTTGCAATATATTGCCGTATTGGTAGGATTAGGATAATTATATACAGGAATAACAGTACACCCTCCATAAATACATTTATTCGTAATTTTAACTCTTTTCGGTTTTATTTTTGGTTCTATGAACTGACAAATAAGTATGTTTTTCAAATTATCAGACATAGTGATTTTATTTTAAATATGATATTATTTTAAAATCAATTTTATAGGGATAATGAATAATATGTAAAAATATACATATTATTTTTAAATTATTTTGTTAGCATATATGGTGTGGTTACATCCTAGGGAAGCCTACAAGATTGGCCCCAATTCCGAAACCTGCACCTCCACGAGCCGAAGAAGCCATGGATGGAACGAAAACGTCCAATACAGAGAAAGTTGCAGCAGCCATGAGGGCAATTATAACAACTTCTTCAACATTCAATTGTTTCTTTGGGATAACGTAAGCCGCAATTGCAACCATAATACCTTCAATGATATATTTAATGGCACGTTTAATTAATTCGCTAAAGTCAAACGAAAGTCCGCTCATTTTATAATAATTATATATTATAGCAAAATAAAAAAAAGTGAAAGCTTAATAATTATAATTAAAGTGTCGAAGAATTAAGTAAATCGAAGATTTGGTTTCGATTGACAGTAGTTATATCTGTTTAGAACGGATAGAGGTAAAATAAGACATTTGAATTTATGAACGATATAAAAGTAAAATATGAGTAATAATTTGAAATTATAATGGATAATATATTATTCATTCGAATATACTTAAATATAAAATATTCTAAATACAATATTAAATGTTAAATTTTGAAAGAAAAAACATGGCAGATGGAAAAGCAAATCCTAAATATGTGGATTTATGTGATGAAGATACACCAATTGCTGGTCAAAAATTTGCATGTATGTCATTTATTTCACCTGAAAAAATACTTAAAAAACGTGAAGTTTTTATTTTCGATCAATTTGTAAAACAATGGGATTTTACTAAATCTATGGAAAAATATACAGATTTTTTGAATTTTTTATCTTATAAATATAATTTGAAAATCGATGATATTATATCGGATTTTAATGAATTTGTAAAAGAAGAAGATTCAAAATTGAAGTCTATGTCGATAGATGATGATTTCAAAAATTTTATGGATAAGAATGAAGAAAAGATAAACGAACAATTTCAACGTATTCATGCTTTTCAAACATCAGTACGTGGATTAAAAATCCGTGGTGTTTATGCTACACAAGATGAAGCAGAATTAAAATGTAAAAAAATACGTGAAGTTGATCCGAATCATGATATTTATGTAGGTCCTATAGGAATATGGATTCCTTGGGATCCAGATGCATATAAAACAGGACGTATTGAATTTATGGAAGAAGAGTTAAATCAATTACATAGTGAAAAAATAAAGAACGAGATGAAGGCTAAAGAAGAATTTGATCGTCGTATAAAAGAAACGAAGAAGAAGGCAATTCAAGAAAATATTGAATTGGCTAAAAAGAGTGGTAATGTATTAACACAAAGTATTAATGAAGATGGTGAATTAATAGGTGTTCGTGAAACAGTTAACTTTGAAGACCGTGAAGTTTCAGATAATACAGAAAATGTAAATATTCGTAATGAATTATTGAAAAAAGCAGCAGGATCAACTAGTGAAAATATTGATATATAAATTTATATTTTGAAGATTTGTAGTGACGTTTTTTGAAGAAGTCATTACAAATCATTAAGTATTTAACGAGAACGAGAACGTGATTTGCTACTAGTTTTTTTTCTTTTTACAGAAACAGAATGTTCTTTGAATTGTTTTTTACCATGTCTCCAACCACCTATTGGTGTTGTTGGCGTTGTTGGTGTTGTTGTTGTTGTTGGTGTTGTTGTTGTTGGTGTTGTTGTTGTTGTTGGCGTTGTTGGTGTTGTTGGTGTTGTTGTTGTTGTTGGTTCTGATTCTGGTTTTGGTTTTGGTTCTGGTTCTGATTCTGGTCCTGGTTCTTTAAACCAAGTCCAAGGTTTAAACCAATCACCTCCTCTTGTATATTTCCTATGTTTACGACGTGTTTTAATTTTTCTTTGTGATTTTTTACTTCTTGATACCATTTTAAAAAAGTAATATATATTCAACGCATATATTTTTCTAAATATTCATATTGAAACTTGTATTTCATGTAAAAAAAACATAGTAATAATACATCGATTTTATGCTCGATGTATCATAATATATAGATATTCATAAAAATAAATACAACTACTAATTACAAATGACATTTTTGTCGGTGTAATAAATAAAAAAAAATGTTTAGTTATTGTATCTAATTGTAATATGACACTTGAGTTGAAAAAATTTGATATGAGATCAATAACATTCAAACCAGATGAGAATAAAGGACCTGTAGTAGTTTTGATTGGACGTCGTGATACTGGTAAATCTTATTTAGTAAGAGATCTTCTTTTTTATCATCAAGATATTCCTATTGGTACAGTAATATCAGGAACAGAAGCAGGAAATGGATTTTATACTCAACATGTACCCAAATTATTTATTCATGACGAATATAATACTATTCTCATTGAAAATGTTCTCCGAAGACAAAAAACGGTTCTAAAACAAATGAAAAAAGAATTTGAAACCTATAAAAAAACTACTATTGATCCTCGTGCTTTTGTCATTATGGATGATTGCCTGTATGACCAATCATGGACACGTGATAAAATGATGCGACTTCTTTTCATGAATGGACGACATTGGAAGATAATGTTGGTCATAACAATGCAATACCCGCTTGGAATACCACCGAATTTACGTACAAATATCGATTATGTCTTCATATTACGTGAGCCATATTTAAATAATCGAAAAAAAATATATGACAATTATGCCAGTATGTTTCCAACATTTGAGGCGTTTTGTAGTGTACTTGACGCAACTACATCAAATTATGAATGTATGGTTCTCAATAACAATGCGAAAACCAACACCATAACAGATCAGGTGTTCTGGTACAAAGCTGAAAATCACCCCAATTTCAAGTTAGGAAATCGCGAATTCTGGGAATTATCAAAAAATATGGGTTCAGACGACGAAGATGAAGCATACGATCCAAATAAAGCTAAAAAAGCTAACAAAGGTGGTAACATCAAAGTAAAAAAAACCAATTGGTAATTGCTTTTTAAAATGTTGACTTCATTTTTAAAAAGCAATATAAAGACAAAATTTCATATAGTTCATATCACCATGGAAAGTTCTCTGAATATTGTGAATCTTATAGAATCGAACCCCATAACTAAGCTTTCAAATACCTACAATAGTCGTCTTTTAATGAAAATCAAGGAAAACTTTGATGAATCGCAACAGCAATTATTTATATCTTCTTTTTATTGTTATTTGAATTATCATCCAACCGCCGATTTTGTAATAGATTTGGATAATATTTGGATGTGGTTGGGGTTTGCACAAAAAATTCACGCAAAAATATCATTAGAAAAAAATTTTACTGTTGAAAAAGACTATAAATGTTTGCTCTCGCAATTGCGAGAGCAATCAAATGAACGCAAAAATAGGGGTGGACATAACCGTGAGCAAATCATGTTAACTGTTCAAACATTTAAACTGTTTTGTATAAAAGCCGGTACCAAAAAAGCCAACGAAATTCATGAATATTTTGTAAAATTAGAAACACTATTACACGAAGTTCTCCAAGAGGAAACCGACGAATTAAAAGAACAACTAGAACAAAAAAACAATGAAAAAAACGAAATACAAAATCAACTTATTGAAACACAAGAAGAAAATAAATTATTACAAACAAAATCAAAAATTCCTATGATATATATTTATAATACAAACATACTATTGGAAAAACCCGAATTAAAAATCGGTTATACAATTAATTTACATTCAAGAATACGACCCTACAAACAGGTATGTAAACATGGAAAGGTAGAATTTACAATTGAAGTTTTAAATTTCAATATAAGAACAGTAGAAAATTTTATTCATGAAATTTTAAAAAAATATTCAATCAAAGATGAGGTTTTTCAAATGGAAGTGGAAGAAGCTAAAATGATGATATTGCGTATTGTGAATACATTAAAACTTACTGATATTTCGAAAGAGCAAGAACGTCAAGTAAAATTATCAAAATTATACGAACATGAATTGGAAGTTATTGACAATCAGCCCTGTGAAAAAAAATCAACATGTGAAATGGGAACACAAACCGACGAATATTTTCCGAATAATATAGTAGTTACAAATTCAGAACAAATAGACGAAAAAACACAATCATTTGAAAGATTCATATCCAACCATTGTATTGTGCGTACAGATGTGGAAGTTTCTACAACAGACATAATTGGACAATATCGTATTATTAGTCAAATATCTTCCAAAGAAATATATCATTCATTCAAACATTATTTGGATACTAGATTTAAACCAGCAAGATTGAAACATCAAAACGATAAAAGTATTATAATGGGTTATCAAGGTGTTACTTTACGTGAAATTGAATATAAAAAAAATGTTATACCTAGTGATGTTCAAAATTTTATATACCATGCATGTGTATTTTCACCAAGTGGAAAAGCACTTTTTACTGATATTTTGGAAGAATACAAAAAATGGAAAAAAAACGTACAAAAACCCGAAACAGGCAATGAAGAACAAGAAATTAAAAAATACTTAAAAGAGACAAATTATACGGTATATACAACTATTTGGGCAAAGAATGGTGGTGGACAAGGATATTACGGAATTTTCCTTAAAAAAGAAATGGATCAAATAAAAACAACATCTTCTACAGGTAAAAAAGTAGAAAAAAGAATGGTTGATACAAATGAATTATTAGGAACGTGGGAAACAATAGCCAAAGCAGCAGAAGCAGAGAAAATATGCGCAGCAAAAATGAGTAGAAGTATAAAATTACGTACCATTTTTCAAGATGACTACTATTTTTGTAATACAATACAAAAATAAAATAACATATTTAAGCGTGTAAAAAATACAAATAATATATTATGCCCGATTATATTATTTATAGTTTGTTATTTTTTAATGTCAAATACAAAAATCAGGACTAAAAAAACAACAAAAACCCCACCATTTGAAATAGATTATTGTAAACCACCTTCGATTAATTTAGAACAATTAGAATCAATTTATCAAACAAATAATTCAATTGATAAAGAAAATAACTATAATCCGTTTTTGGTAAAAAATTTACAAAGATATCAACCTATATTTTCTCTTTTTTTTGATATGAATGAAAATAATTTCAATGAAATACAATTCAATCATCGTTACCATATGAGTGATATGAATACAGTTTATGATATTGAGAATAAAACTAATAAAAATACGAATATTTTTATTAAATATTCACCACTGTTCGATCCTATCAAGTTTTTGATTGGAAAATATAATATTAATTCACCCATTTTCAAAGATAAAGATTCAAAATTACCTCTTATTTCACCATTTAATGAATCACTTACAACAAATCATACAGATCCTTTATCACAAAAATTAATATCAAATAACAATGCTTCTTATATTGATGGTTTTTTCTGTTTTCTTTCTAGTAAGTTGTTACATAAATATGATTTGAAACATAGTTTAGATTATTATGGTTCCTATTTGGGAATACAAGAAAAATATAAAATGAATATAGCGGACGATTTTGAATATTTAAAAAACCATTCTTTTTTTGTAAATAACGAGAAAAAAATATATCATATCACAAAACCAGAAGTAATGTCATCATTTTTCAATGATAATTCAAGAGCAAATAAGAATAAATTAAACCTTTCAACAACAAATTTAGAAGATTCTATTGATATTGAATTATTGGACGATATAGACAATTTATCACAATGTTTAGAGAGTGTTTCAATATGTAAAATATCTGAAAAAGTAGAAGAAGTATATGAACGTAACAATAAAATAGATACTATTGATTCTGATACAAGCAGTTCAGATAGTGATAATAATTATAGTTCAGATGAAGATGAAGATGGTGACAATGACGATGATGAAAACAGCGATGACAATGACGATGATGAAAACAGCGATGACAATGACGATGATGAAAACAGCGATGACAATGACGATGATGAAAACAGCGATGACAATGAAGATGAAAGTACGAATGAAGAACAAGATATTTTTGTATATATAAATCAATTTCCAGTACAAATGATTTGTCTAGAAAAATGTAATGGCACATTGGACGATTTATTCGAAAAAGAAGAAATGGATGAAAATCGTGGGGCAAGTGCACTTTTCCAAATTGTAATGACACTTATTAGTTATCAGAAAGCATTTTCATTTACACACAATGATTTACATACAAATAATATTATGTATATTAATACAGATGAACCGTTTTTGTATTACAAATACAAAAATAAATTATACAAGGTGCCAACTTATGGAAAAATATTCAAAATAATTGATTTTGGAAGAAGTATATATAAATTTCAAGGTAAAACATTTTGTAGTGATAGTTTTGCAGCGGGTGGTGACGCAGCTACACAATATAATTTCGAGCCTTATTATAATCCAAAAAAACCTAGACATGATCCAAATCCCAGTTTTGATTTATGTCGATTAGGAACATCTATTTTCGATTTTCTATTTGATATCGACGATTCAAATTATAGAAAAAATATAGATGAATTACAGAAAACAATTTTAAGATGGTGTACAGATGACATGGGGAAGAATGTTTTATATAAACGTAATGGAGAAGAACGATATCCAAATTTCAAATTGTATAAAATGATCGCACGTAATGTTCACAAACATGTTCCTCAAGAACAATTAAATTATCATTTTTTCAACCAATTTTTGTATAAACAGAAAACAATTCCAAAAACATGTATGAATATAGATAGTATTCCAGAATATTCAGGATAATATTTGAAAAAATATTTTGTCAAGTATTATACATGTAAAAAATATGTTATTTTATAGTTTCATTATTTGTAATGTTACAAGAACGGTATTATTATAAATCATCGTTTCTCTAAAATCCGGGTGTATCTGTAAAAATTTCAGGTGATTTCAAAATATCTTTTCCTCCAATTGGTTCAACACCAAACCAATCAGATATATTATCTTTGAATTGGAAATAGCCCCAAATTGGTAAAAAAGCACAACCAGCAACAATAAAAGTTTCACGAACAATATTTTTCAATGGTTTCATTTCTTGTTCGGTAATACGCATTTCAACAATTTTAACAATAACAAAAAGCATACAAATGACAATAGTAATTAATATTATATTTTCCATAAATTAACTACTATATTAATATATAGAAAATTACTAAATAAAAAATTATGAATAAACGCAGTAATCAATATTTAGTATTATTTGTATTAACTTTATTATTAGTAATAATTTTATATTATTCTTATTCTAAAGATATAGAATTTATGTCCGATAATAAAAACATAATAGGTTATTTTCACATATGTCAAAAAGAAAATTGGGAAAAATCATATGATTTAATTTTTGATTCAATAAAAAAAAGTGGATTGTATGATGTTGTAAAAGAAATAAGAATAGGTGTATTAAATGATAATGGTAGTTTAATTCATGATGAAAGATTTAATGATAATAAAATAAAAATTGTTCACACAGGAAAAAGTGATGAATATGAGGTGCCAACACTATTACATATGAAAAAGTTTTCAGAAATAGATTCAGAAGATACTTATTATTTTTATCTTCATACAAAAGGTATAAGACATTATAATACAAAAAATGAAAAAAAAATTTTAGATTGGATAAACGATATGTTGTATTGGAATATTGTGAAATGGAAATTGGCTGTTAAAAAATTAAAATATTATGAAACATATGGTTGTAATTATAATAATGTACATTATTCGGGAAATTTTTGGTGGGCTACAGCTAAACATGTAAAAAAGTTACCAGATACTATTGGAAAATTATATACAGATCCTGAAGATTGGATTTTATTGAATAAAGATAATTTATATTGTGTAAATAATTGTTATGATGATAAATATATAGCTCCTTATCCAGAAGGATTATATAACTGAAATAATTATTACAATTCTTCGATGTCTTCCAAACAAACTTCTTTGGAGGATTTTTTATCTTTTACAATATTAAAAATATCTAATTCATTTAAGTCAATATTGTCTGTATGAATTTTGATACGTTCTTGATCATCATCATTATCATTTTGTTCTTCTAATTTGCGTTGTATTGCACGTGATGTACTTATTTCTTCTAATCTTTCTATTGTTTTTGGTGCAGAAATTTCTTCAATTATACCTGTTTCAGAATCTAAAATACTATCATAATCATTGAAAGACAATTTAGTAGTGACAGGTTTTTCATCGATATTAGTAATAGATGGAACTAATTCGGGTGGTTTTTCTTCATCTGGATATTTAATATCTTCTATATTTTCGTATGTTTCACTATCTTTTAATTTCATTTCATTTTCTTCTGGATCAATAATATTTTCAATAACAACTTCTTCTTCTACTTCTGTGCTTTCATCTGTAAAAGCGCGAATGATGTCTTCAGTAGGAATACTTTCACGAATAGTAGCTAAAATACATTCTTGAACAATAACTTCAAATTCACGATTATTTTTTTGAATATGAAGAGGTGTAATTCCACGTTCAAATAAGTAAACATTCATATAAGTTTTACGCGCAACATGAATATAAACTTTATGTAAAAAACTATCTAATTTTGGTATTGAAATATCAATTTTTTTCTGTTTATTGCCAACGCGAATACAAGTAAGAACTTTCAAATGAATAATATGAACACAAGTTATTAAATCTTCTAAATAGTTACAACCAGAACGTTCAATAATACGTTTTCTTTCAATTTCAATAGTATTACTATTCCATTTTGGAATATGTCCAATAAGATTTTGAAAATGCATCAAATATTTGTCTGTTTCTTTATTTTCCACGCACATTTTAACGGCTTCATTGAATATAGATTTAATACCTTCAATAATAAGAGGTGTAATAATACTTACCAAACGCGCACAAAGTTCATCGCGTGATTGATACAAATTTGATGGTTGAAAATCGTCCATTATTATGTTTTAACTTATTATTTTATTATGGTAGTTTTAACATATTTTATACCGTCGAAGAATTCAAACTTGATTTTCAAAAAAAATCATCATCAACATATAAAAAATTAATAATTTTTCACATCGAAATTCCGATTTTATTTTGTGAAATTGTATCAAGAATTCCGATATTTGTGCTCGGGACCATGGTAATTCTAGATTTGTTTTTAATAAATTCACAATATCTAAACAAGAATATCCATTTTCATATATTTCTACACTGGAATTACATATTATTTTATTATCAATAGTATGACAATTTTTATATAGTTTTATTAATAATTCATACAAATAGATTTTTTTATTATTTTCAATAGATTCGGTATTAAATTTACGCGTCAAATGATATTTATGTAAATTTTCAATAACACCATTTTCATTTATATATTCAGGAACATAAATTTCACAAAAGCGTGATAGAATAGGATTTAATAATTTATGTTTTTTTTCAACAATAATAAAGAATCTTGTATTATAACTAAATAATTCAATACACCGTCTTAATGCGGATTGTGCGTCTGTTGTTAAATTATCGGCGTTGAATAATACGATAGATTTGAAATTTACACCATAATTTGATTGTATGTTTGTTTTAGCAAAAAATTTAAGATCCTCGCGTATAAATTTAATACCTTTTCCATGAGAACAATTTACAATCATAACATTATTTTTTATTTTTTGTTTACTATTATCATATATTTTTTCTAAAAAATCGTAAACCAATGTTTTTTTTCCAGTTCCAGATTCGCCATGAAAAATAATATGTGGTATTTGATTTGTTTCATAAAAAAAATTTAATTTATCGCGTATAGATTGATGAAAGTTATCCATTGATAATACTTTAGGTAAAAGTTTTATGTTATTTTATTATAATTTATCAATTAAACCTTTGAAGAATTCAAATAAAAAATTTGAATTCTTCAAACATCATAAGTAACGATTTAAAATAAGAGACAAATCGTTCCAATTTAGATATTCACTGGTACAATATTTTCGATAACTAATATATAATGGCAAAATCAAAGAAGACAAAAACCCTTAAAAAAACATCTAAATGCCCTGCAGGAAGTCATCGTTCGGGAAATCGTTGTATGTCTACAAAATCCAAGTGTAAAAAAGGTTTTCAGCGTAATAGTAAAACAGGAAAATGTACTCGTAAAAAATAATTATATCTAAAGTATATATAAAAATGTTTACTATAAAAAAAAAATATGTACGTTGTGCACGTGGAACTCGTCGTTCTAAAAAAACAAAAACTTGTCGTTCAATAAATAAAAAACGTTGTAGACGCGGAAGTCATCGTAATCGTAATAATGGAAAATGTGAAAAAGTATAAATTATTTACATGATTTTATATGAATCGTGTAAATTAGTAATTTTTTTTAATAATATTTAATTGTTTAGTAAAAATAAAACGTTCGTGATACATTCGACGGCGTTTTAAATTACAACTTAAACATGCTATAACTACATTATTATTATTGTGTCCAAAATTATTATCAATACGTTCTAATGTCCACTGAGAAGGTTCTCGAACATGTTTATAGAGAACTTGTGTAGGATTAAGACAATAATAACAATTGAATTCACATTTTTTTAATAATGTCATAACTGTTTCAATATTAACAAAATCTTCAGATAATATATTTTTTTTAATATCTTGAGAATGATAGCTTTGAATTTTATTTGTAATTTGTCGACGAGCAAGTTCTCTAATTTTATCAAAATGTTTTATATCATCTATTTCTGGATTATCTTCTCCAAATAAAATGACAAATTGTTGATAAGGATTATAATCTATTTCATTGAGAACCCAATTTTTATAATTTACAACTACACGAGATTTAGGTATTTTTTTTTTTATTTTTCTACACTGTGGAAGATTAATATTAAGACATTCTGAAAAAGTGTTGTTATAAATTGGTGATATTTGATCTTTAATAATTTCAAATGTCTGATTTGAATTTTTTTCGGTAACAAAATTTATTTCTTTTACATATTTTATCATTTAACCAGTGTAGCGTTATATATATATAATGGAAACTTCTTTTAAATTATAATTGTATAATTTTACTGGATTATATTTTTTTAATGGAAAAAAATCGATTGATAATGGTGTAGATCTATGATTATTTTCAGGGTTATTTGTTTTTTGGTTACAACAATTACATATTAAAATATATTTGAATATTTTATTTTCAACTAAATAATCTAAAAAAGTATAAATTTCATCTATTTTCCAATGTTGTATAACATCTTTCAAAATACATAAATCACCATTTATAATAGTTTCTTTTTTATCAAAAAAATCTAAATGTATAAAAGAATATTTTGGTAATGAGTGTTGTTTTAAGTTATAATCTATTATTTTTTTATATGTATCATAACCAGTATATAAAATATCTAAATCATCATAAATTAAATTTCCACACTTAAAATCGCCACATCCTAAGTCAACTATATTTTTTATATTATTATCGATAATAAAATTTTTTAAAAATGGAACATAAGTATATTTATTATATTCTACATCACTTCCACTTCCACTACTACCATTATATTGATCATTTTTATTATCGCCCCATATTTTGTTTTCATATATATTCGTAAAAAACGTTTCCATTATATAAAATATACAATTATATATTTTATATATTTTTATTGTAAGATATTAAAGCATTAACATTTCGTATTATACAAATTATATATATTTAATAAAACAAAATAAACCTAATACCTTTTAATTTATTAAGTATAACGAACATAAAGAAAAAACACAATAACTATGTTTAATAATACATCTATCTTTGAAAATAAAAATATAGCGGTATCATCAAAACCAAATTCTAGTGAGACAGATGAGAATGTTGTAGAAAAAAGAGGAAAACAGATGGGAATATATCAACAACGTCTAGACAATACAGAGAAAAATATAGCATCAAAAAATCAAGTTCTCAATATAGATCAATTATTGGAAAAAGAGAAATTACATAATAAAACAGAATCGTGGAATAAATTAGACAAAACTGAAAAAATTCAAAAATTACATATATTTGCCGAAAAATACGGAAAAGAGAACGCAATGGCATTGAAAGATGTAAAATCATTGAAACATTTTTTCAAAGAATGTTTGGAAAAAAATAAACTTCAAAAAACCAAAGATGTATATTATGATAAAGATACAAGAGAAATTCAATCGATTCCATCATTATATTTTAATCAATTAAATCGTAATTTTACATTGAAAATTATAGATGTTAAACGAGTATCAACATTAAAATCACTTACACCAAAACGTCCAAAAGAATCAGATACAAAAGAATCAGATACAAAAGAATCAGATACAAAAGAATCAGATACAAAAGAATCAGATACAAAAGAATCAGATACAAAAGAATCAGATACAAAAGAATCAGATACAAAAGAATCAGATACAAAAGAATCAGATACAAAAGA
>Ga0209191_1002027_pt1 | contig 12861 bp, 10 predicted proteins | sample S_130626_EF_Meta_FD_187320 | JGI IMG/M metagenome (GOLD analysis project Ga0209191, IMG submission 187320) | Freshwater microbial communities from Lake Simoncouche, Canada to study carbon cycling - S_130626_EF_MetaG (SPAdes) (version 2) | ecosystem: Environmental > Aquatic > Freshwater > Lake ... | reverse complement strand
CATGTACTTTGACATTGAAATTACGTTTTGCTTCTATGTTGATATCTCTGCCAGAATATAAATTCAAATCTTTGTCAGTTTTGATACTGATACTGTCTTGTGCAAAAATATCAATTTTGCCATCGCTGGTCAATTCAATCCATGCAGTACCTCTAGCATTGGTAATGTAAATTAAATCTTCGCTGTTGTGTAACAGGATCTGATGGCCGGTGCGAGTCCTTAACCGAATTAATTCGTTATGCGGAATTTCCACATCGCCGTCAGTTTCACCGTCTTCCAAAGATGCATATTCTGGAGGCCCTTCGCTTGCTGTTTTCTTTCGTAAAAATCTAGCATCGCCATCGTCCATGACCCATGTGCTGCCGCCTAGTCTGCCTACAAACGCATTGTCAATTTTCCATTCTTTTTTTCCAATACGTCCTCTAGGAGCACCGTCTCTTTTGTCAACCGGGCCTGGTGTTGATATACCAAATACCATACTAGGAACTTCTCGTCTAGCACTGCTTGTGGTAATTCCTCTAATGTCGTCAAACAATAATCCTTGACTATCTAGCACATCTGCCAATGGATGCTTGGGTTTTTCTAATTGTGTGACGTCTGGATCTTTTAAATCATTTACTTTTTTATTGTATTCGGCCACCGGAACTCTGCCATAACTACCAGCATTGTCTGCTTCAGCATCTCCAACAACTTTTTGTGTGGCAGCTAATCCAGGCACCATAAAATTCATACCTTCGTCTTGCACACACCCAATCCAGTATCCTCGACGTGCATCTCCGTCAATAAACATTACCACTACCGTAGTACCTACATCGGGAGGAACTGCCCACCAGCCGTAGCTTTTTTGTGTACTGCCAAAATCATTATTTTCGCCAAGATGGCTTGCTGAAGTAACTCCGTAAAACGGACTCATATATTTTACTTGATGTATTGAAGTTTCATTACTTGTGTTACCAGTTGGTCTTAATAGCTCAACTTCAATAGTGCCCATGTAAGTGGGATCTTGATGACCTATTACTGTTGCTAAAAACGGGCCCGGGCGGGCGTCTGGCGATCCAGTAGATGAATAATTAAAATTATTTTCAGAAGTCATATGAATCTTCGCTGGCTACTTCAGCGGCTTTGGGTTTAGCTTCATTTATTGTTCCGAATGTTTGACTTGGGCTAGCCTCTTCTTGCAACTCTTGCAATGGTCTTCTCATGCCTTTCAATGTTTGTTTAAATTGTCCGTCTCTAAAGGTGCTAATAATATCAGTAACAGCATATAGTCCACTCCATTGTGTTACCGGAGAACTGGCCGAACCTTTAAAATTATATAAACCACTTGTTTGATTAATGTCAATTGGTGTTCTAAAATTTACTATTATATCAACTTCTCCGTTTTGATAGTTCATAGACCCATCGTCAGTTAGATTAGTATATTGGGTAGAAGATGCTGTATAATTCCCCTGACCACTTTGTACAATATAATACGGATCTCCAATAATTTCCATATCTAAATCCATCATTGCCTGTTGAGTGTTAGTCACTGCATCATGAAATAATCTTGCCGCGCGAGTTGATTGACTGTCTGCAGATCCGCCGCCGCCTTTGTCAGTTCCAGTTAGCGTTTTTATAAACTTTACAACTGTCGAAGTAGTTCCTGGTGTAGGCAATTGTCCGTCTGGTAACGGATTTACTATTTCTTTTTCATTATCTCGACTGCCGCCTTGAGATGTTTCTTTAACGCTGTCCTGTGTACGTTGTAATCCGTCAGCGGCCATCTCATATGAAAACCCAGTATTATATTTTATTTCAAATTTTATAATATCAGTATTTGCGCCTGTATAGATATAGTTGTATTCTTTTACTGCTTGCAATTTTAATTGGTCGTATCCTGGAGCTCTTTTACCTGCTGGCATTAATCTACTGGAGTGTACGTTATATGGAACAACTCTATATACATACAACTTAGGCTTTGTGTTAGTATTTGCCCTAGTTGGACCAATGTTATAAACCTGAGAATCTATTCTCCACCAATTTCGATATCCTTCTTTTGTTAAGTTTTGTGTTGCAAATGTTTTTTTGATATATGTACTTTTCAACACTACTTGATTAATTGCGTTAACGATATCACTGTCTTGGGAAAATTTAAAATCACTTTTTCCTGGATCTATAGTTAACTTACCTTTGAAAAAAGTTCCTGATTTGTTATCGTAAACTTCGCTGTCTTTGCCGGCTGGTACAGCATCTCTTGTTGCACTATCTTTATCAAAGTCTAACAATGCGGCGCCTATTTCATTAGCCTGATCACCGGATTGTTGCAAGTTATTTGTTGGGCCACTTCTTGAAACACCCAATGATTTTTCTATTGCAGAGCTTGATGCAACATCGGTGCTACCACTAGCTGGTGCAAAATTTTCAGAGTCGCCGAATGCCGAACTTAGAGATTCTGAAGATAAATTTTGCGGAAATAAAATAAGATATTCGTCGGCTACATCAATTACACCGGCTTCAACTAATAATTTTTGTCGTTTATTAAGGGCAACCTGAAGACTTTTTTCTCCGGATTGTAATATTTGTTGTACACTTGCTCCAGCACATGTCACGTCTGCTGTGAGATTGCTGTTAGCATCTGTAAATGCTATGCTGCCAAATGGCATTGCTTGAACGTCATACACTGTACCCCTATCAGTAACTGTAAAATCTATATCTGTGATAAGGATAGGAATATATTTTGATGTTTTTGGAATACTAACTAATCGACCTGTTTCAGTGTTGCCCCGAAACTCGATACTTAATATGTAAGGCGCTTCTTGCCATGTGTCGTGTCCTTGTTCAAGAGCAAGTTGTTGGCAGGCCATTAAAAACATACCCATACTATATGGTTCTGTTATTTTAAAAGATATATTAGCTACGTTGGTATTTTCCCCGTTCTGAAATCCCACCTGGCTTTCTAATACTAAATCATCAATAAAAAAATCAAATTTTCCGTAAGCAGTTTCTACACGATTGTTTGGATCCATTGCCGCAGATTTACAAAGTAATCTTGGCCTAGACACTCCCATATAACTTGCGGATGGATCGTTTAATTCTTCATCTGTTAGTACACCTAAACCTAAAATATAATTATAACTTGCATACGAATGCAACGGATTAGGCATTGGTAATGACACTCCTTCAAGCTGTTTAAACAATGTATTAAAAGATTTAAAAGCTCCCGATACAGCATCAACCAGTGACGACAGCCCTGAAGCAGATCCTAAACTAGAAATTGCTTTAGATGCCGCAACAGCAACTCCGGCAATTTTTGCCGCTTTGCCTACTGCGCTGGTTGCTTGGTTAAGAAAACTCATTTATAATCCTAATATATTAAATAAACTTGATTTTTTTGGAATGTATATTTTCTTTCCAGGAACAAAATCAAATACGGGATCTTGAAGTACATCAAGATTACGTTGTATAAACACCCACCACAATCCAGACTCACCGTATAAGTCAAACGCTAGTAGGTCAGGTCTATAAGTATATTGACTTTCTATTCCGTATAGGAAATCATCGGGTTCAGCACTAACGGTTCTGATTCTTAAAACATCTAGATAGTTTTTTTTGACAGGAGTGGAGAACCACGGACTTGTATTTTTATAATTTGCACCCATTTTAAATATATCCAAAAGGACTGTTAAGATATCCGCCTGATACAAATCTATCAAGACTAAATTTACGACTACTGGTTCTACTGTAGATAGGTTGCAGTGTTACAGTAAAACTACTCTTAGTAGGAACATGTGCTGTGCCGCCACTTACAGATCCGCCAAAGCCTAAACTTCCTGCAAGACCTGCTACTTGTCCAATACCTCCTGCAATACTACCAACTGCGCCAGCAACGCTAGCAACTGATCCGCCAAACAGTCCGCCTAGCGCACTAGCAGTACCGCCAATTGAATCAGCTATCCCTTCTATTTCTCCTGCGGCAGATCCAACTACCGGTACGCTGATATAATCGCAAGTATTTTCTAAACTCACTTGCATAGATTTCACAACTACAGGAACATTTTTAAAAACATAATTGCCGTAACCATTTAAAAATATAATGGGCGGAGGGTTGCCGGCTTTTGGATCATTTCCTGCAAACATTTTAGTTAAACTTCTTAAATAGTGTACCATTGCAATCCAATACAAGCCTTCGGCAGCATCGGAAACATACATAGGTGCAATAATAGTTATCGTTCCAGGGTCACTACTTTTAAAATTTTGGAACGTATAATTTGTGTGTATTGTTTGAATTTGTCCGTAGCTTGCGGCCGACGCAATGTTGATTTTAGGAGTGTACGGAAATATTAATCCACCAGCATCTTTTAACGGTTGCAATACTGGGCTACCTCTAAAACTAGTCCACTTAGCCATGCTTAACCTAACACGCCAATCGTTCGCATTATCAGAGTCTGTAAATTCAGCAACGGCTCCAAGAACATCGCCTATTGCTTCGCCAGCCGCTGGTAAGTTTATTGCTCGAATTGCGCTGGCGTACCCCCCAACATTATATCCAGCAGAAATAGCAGAACCTAATCGACTTGCTGTACCTACTGCACTGCCAATTGCACCTATAGCATTAGCAGATTTGCCCAATGTCGAAGCAATTCCGGCGCCTGTATCAAATAAACCCATAATAGTATTCCCCTTTGGTGTATTATTTATTTGACTTTATTAACTGCGTAGTTTATAATATAACTTACGAGGACTCATCTGATGACAGTAAAAGTAAATTACCTAAACAACAAGGATATGTTGTTAGAAATTCATAGAAGTAAAAGCTCATATTGTGTGTTTACTGAAGCAGAATATCACCAATATGATTTGATTTTATCCGATGTGGCTAAAATTAATATCAGGACCATAGCAGAAGCCAAACGTGCAAGGGCAAAACGACTAGGCGATGCTGAGTATCAAAGACGCAAAGTCAGCGGTGAAAAAGTCAAACAAGCAGACTGCGAAGTTGACTATAAAAAGATGCTAAAAACCGATTTGGTGTTTAGAATTATGACATTTGATCATATCCCACTTAACGGTATTAGAAAGAAAAATCCAAAAACACTTGCTGACCATAGGGATAAAGTTAACTTTCCGCCTTTCCAACACTGGAAGTTTGATGACAAAGACGAACTAATTTGTGTGGGCAAGAGCCATTGGAAGGGTGATTTGATTAAAGGCAAGTTTGACAAAGATGCAGGCCAAATTACTCCAACTCTAGCACGAATGATGTTAAAATTATGTGAGAGGTATGCTACTCGCGGTAACGTTCGTGGCTACACTTACAATGATGAAATGAAAGGACAAGCTATTTTGCAGTTAACACAAATTGGATTGCAATTTGACGAGAGTAAATCGGATAATCCGTTTGCATACTTTACTGCGGCTGTTACCAACAGTTTTGTTCGAGTTATTAATATTGAAAAACGCAATCAAAATATTCGAGATGATATTTTAGAAATAAATGGAATGAATCCTAGTTACAGCAGAACTGGTGCCGGAGAACATGCGGCGGCTCTTAAACGACACAACGAGGACACGTCTAGTGAGTAATTTGTTTAAAAAAGTAGCGTGTTTTACAGACATACACTTTGGATTAAAATCTAACAGTAGTGTACACAATCAAGACTGTGAAGATTTCGTAGATTGGTACATTGCAAAAGCCAAGGAGGAAGGCTGTGATGTTGGAATTTTTATGGGCGATTGGCACCACAATCGTAATAGTCTTAATATCACTACTATGGACTATAGCCTTAGGGCCTTGGAAAAGCTCGGTCAGGCGTTTGATAAATTTTATTTCTTCCCTGGCAATCATGATTTATATTACAAGGACAAACGAGACATCCATAGTGTTGAGTTTGGGAAGTATATTCCTGGTATTACTGTTGTACATCATCCAATTACAGAAGGAAATGTCACGCTTTGCCCGTGGCTCGTCGGGGATGAATGGCGAAGTATAGGCAAACAAGGCGGCAAATACATCTTCGGACACTTTGAATTACCCAGTTTCTTTATGAATGCCATGGTTCAGATGCCGGACCACGGAGAGATTCAACTGGATAGTTTTCAAAATTACGAGCTAGGATTCAGCGGCCACTTCCACAAACGCCAACAACAGAAGAATATGATCTATATTGGCAATGCTTTTCCGCACAACTATGCTGACACATGGGACGATGACCGCGGTATGATGATTTTAGAGTGGGATGGGCAACCTGAATATCACAGTTGGCCCGATCAACCCACATTCCGTACTGTAAAACTAAGCCAGTTAATCGACGATGCTGATAAAATTATCAAACCCAAGCAACATTTACGTGTGGCTCTTGATATTGACATTAGTTATGAAGAAGCAAGTTTTATTAAAGAGAAATTTATTGCGGATTATAACATTCGAGAACTCACACTGATTGCAGAAAAGAAAGAAATTGAAATTAACACTAACATTGATATACAATCATTTGAGAGTGTTGACCAAATTGTCAGCAGTCAAATTGTAAACATTGATTCTGATCAGTTTGATAAGAATCTATTACTGAACATTTATAATAGTCTATGATAAAAATTAAAGATTTAACAGTTAAGAATTTCATGAGTGTGGGTAATCAAACCCAAGCTGTAAACTTTGATAAAGAAAACTTAACACTTGTTCTAGGAGAGAACTTAGATCAAGGCGGTGACGACAATGGATCACGTAATGGTACTGGTAAAACTACTATTGTAAACGCATTAAGTTATGCATTATACGGTAATGCTCTTACTAATATTAAAAAAGACAACTTAATCAATAAAATCAACAATAAAAACATGTTGGTTACGCTTACGTTTGACAAAGACGGCACTGAATATCGCATAGAACGTGGACGTAAACCCAACGTGCTACAGTTCTTTGTTAATAATCAAGCGCAAGATACAGAAGAAACAGACGACGCACAGGGTGATATGCGAGAAACGCAACGTGACCTTGACGATTTGTTGGGTATGAGTCATGATATGTTTAGGCATATTGTTGCTCTTAACACTTATACAGAGCCGTTCCTTTCTATGAAGGCCAACGACCAACGAGTTATTATCGAACAGTTGCTGGGTATTACATTGTTAAGTGAGAAGGCTGAAGGTCTTAAAGAAATGATTAGGACTACCAAGGACAATATCTATCAAGAAAATGCAGATATTGAAGCCGCAAAAAAGTCTAACGAGAAAATACAACAAAGTATTGACTCATTAACGTCAAGACAAAATGCATGGAATACTCAACACGAAGAAGAAGTTGAAAAAATAGCAAGAGCTATTGTGGAATTAGAAAATGTGGACATTGATGCTGAGCTGACCAAGCATACTGACTTGAAACTGTTCGAAGAACAGACAGCGAAGCTGAAAAGCCTAAATAAGGAACGGGCTACGTTGGATAGCGCGACAGCGCAAGCGGAGCGAAGCGTAAAAAAGTACGCTGACGAGCTTGCTAAGTTGAAAGACAAAAAGTGCCACGCTTGTGAACAAGAACTGCATGATCACAAGCATGAAGAAATGAGTGCCACTGCCGTCAAGCATCTTGAAGAAGCACAACGGTATTCAGATAAAGTTGCCGGTGACTTGGCCAAGATCATGAAAGAGATCAAATCGATTGGTGAAGTGCCTGGACGTCCCAACACTTACTATGATACTGTTGAGCAGGCACTTAAACATCAGAACAATCTCAAAACACTTGAAACACAGTTAACAATCAAGGCAGGCGAGTCAGATCCGTATCAAGAACAAATTGATGAACTGAGACACACTGCAATGCAGGATATCTCGTGGGATCATGTGAATGAACTGAACACTCTCAAGGATCATCAAGAGTTCCTGTTAAAGTTATTGACCAGCAAGGACAGTTTTATCCGTAAGAAGATTATTGATCAGAACTTGGCTTATCTCAACAATAGACTTACCTACTATCTCGACAAGATGGGTTTACCACATACAGTTGTGTTTCAGAATGACCTCAGTGTTATTATCACGCAGTTAGGCCAGGATCTAGACTTTGATAACTTGAGTCGTGGCGAACGCAATCGTTTGATCCTAGGGTTGTCGTGGTCGTTTAGAGATGTGTGGGAAAGTTTATATCAAAGCATCAACTTGTTGTTTGTGGACGAACTAGTGGATAACGGTTTAGATGCATCAGGAGTCGAAGGCGCATTGGCTGTGCTGAAGAAAATGGCACGTGAACGCAAGAAAAACATATTCTTAATCAGTCACAAGGATGAATTAATAGGCCGTGTGAACAATGTGCTTAAGGTTATTAAAGAAAATGGTTTTACAAACTATGCAAACGACTTAGAGGTGTCTGAATAATGCATCAAGATGAGGAAACGCATGATCAACTCATGCGGGCCTTCGCTGAATACTTCAAAGCCAACCAACGTTGGATCAACAAAGGCACACGGCAAGCAGGTTTAGAAACTAGATACTGGCTTGCACAAATAAGAATCATTGCTCGTGATCGAAGAGCACACATACAAGAATACAGGCACTGGCTAGACGCCACTAAAGCAGAGCGCAAAGCCGCTCAAAATCACAAGGATCAAGGCTCAGACAATGCTAACTAAAGCATGTCATGGACTTATCAAAACGAAATTGTTGAAACACTTCCTGAAGAATGTGTGGGTTTCGTATACTTGATAACAAATATCATCTCTGGACGCAAATATATAGGCAAAAAACTAGCCAAGTTCGCTAAGACCAACTACAAAGTAGTTAAACTCAAGAACGGAACTAAGAAAAAAAAGAAAATACGTAGCAAGATCGACAGCGACTGGCGTGATTATTATGGGTCAAACTTAGAATTAAACGTGGACGTATTGAAATTAGGCAAAGAAAACTTCACTCGAGAAATCCTATATTACTGCACAAGCAAGGCGCAATGCTCTTACATCGAGGCCAGAGAACAATTTACCCACAAAGTTCTAGAATCAAAAGACTATTATAACGGCCAGATTAGTGTCCGTGTACATGGTTCGCATATACTCAAAGGCTAATAATTCAGGCCGTTTAATCGCCAAATAAGCCCGCACAGGCGTTGATAGTGTGCCCTGAATCCGTTCTGATGTGTGACGGTAAGGAGTATCTGCTTGGCGACAGACCAGTAAACTACTACCCGCAAGGATGACGATGGGATACGCCTATAACCCGTTTAGTTTATGTAAAACAATTTAGAAAGGCTAAAAGAGGGAGAAATACCCACGGCTTTGCATATGTTAGCGTATATGTAAGGACCCGCCGTTGTATAAAGACTCAGCTCGAGGTACCGGACAACCGCCTCTGTAACGCTGTAACGCTAGTGTGACATGTTCAACTCAGATAATGTTAACATTTTTGCCCGCCAGGGCAAAGTGTGACTGAACAATCTAGATAATATTTAAACTGCTTCGCAGTTGATTATGCGCTACTGTTAAGAAAGAAACTAAAGTTCGAGCGAAAGCGATGAACAGATGAACGTAGTTCATCTTGATACTGTATAAATATGTCATAATGGAAAAATCTCTATGAAAGTTTTGGATATCATTGTTGAGGGTGCCGCAGGCGACACTGTTGAATACGTATGGAAGTTTTTTGCCAAAAGTGCTGCCAAGGATGCGTTTGCCCGAGAAACTGTTGAACGCATAGCCACTATTATCCTTAACAAATATACCAAGAAAGGTCTAACGCCTCCTCGTGCAGAACTTGATGAACTGCTGGATCGTGCTGTTAGTAACAGCACATGGAAAGACGATATTAAATTTATTACTGAATTAGAAAAAGAAACTATACGTTATCACAATGCCAAATACAAACAGTGGCTCAAGCAAGGCTCGGCTGACGGTGCAACAGCTGGAGAAAAAGCATCTGGCGCAATAAAATCCAAAGTAAAAGAATGGCGTGCCGCATGGGGGAAAAATACAACCGAAAAACTGATCAACGGTAGTATGTGGGCGTATGCCAGTTATGATATCTATAAAAGTGTTAAGTTTTATAGAGATAACATAGATGAAGCATTGAGATTATTGGAAATTGGTCCTGACGGCAAAGACACAGACGGTAGTCCCGGCATATCTCTCAAAGATTTTGAACTATATCACAAAGAACAGTTGGGACAACTGTACATAAACATTTCCACTGTGCATCCAGCATTGTTTACCAAAATACCAATATTTGGATACCTTGCTAAACCTTTCCGCTGGATGGGAACTTCAGGAACTGCGTTATGGATGTATTTTACCAATGTCAACGGTAGTATGCCATTCACAGTTCCGGGACAGCCTGAAGATATGAATTTGCGTCAAGCCATTGCAAAATTGGCTTTGATACAGATGAAAGATATTCGATGGTTGCCGGGCGGCAGTGAAGAATCAGTGTCCAGTGTTATTGGCGGAGCATTCAAATGGGCTATTGAAGGTATTAAAGCATTGTGGACTGGTGCTGTTACGGAATTTTACAAAGGCAAAGAAGTTCCAGAAGTATTATTACCAACACTCTTGCCAGATGATAAAAATTCCACTGGCAAAAAAACAGCAGCCAATGATACTGAAAAAAAATCTAACGGCCAAGGCGGCAAAGTTGTTAACCCTACTCCTGCAGATGCTGACCAAAATGCCAACACTGGTACTGGTACAAGTTCAGATAAACCGCCCTATACAAACGGCCAACCCTATTATCATGCCAGTGACTGGGAAGACATCGGTGGCGGCTACGAAAGACACAAGTTTAACGGCACTGTGGTACGCAAAATGTCTGACGAAGCGAAAAAAGCAACAGCAGGCAACTCGTCAGAAGATGAATGGAATGACCTTGGCGGCGGCAATATGGTCAACAGAAAAACTGGTGAAGTTAGAGCCAAGCATTAAAGCAGTGGCATATTAGATTCTTTTGTTGCTTCAATGTTTTCGGTAATGACTTCGTAGATGGCTTGACGATCTTCATAGCTATAGATATGCAGTAATTCGTTTACTGACACTCCACCCCGCATATACCAACTAATTCTAAATAATTCTTGTTTAAAATGCTTAACTTGTTTGTCAAGCCTAACTAGTTCCTCGAATATTTCGTCGGTGGTGGATCTAATTAGGCGTCGCCGAAAAAATTTGTGTTGTCTAAATCTACAGAAACTTCTGATTCTGCTTGACAATGAGCACATTTAACTGGCCAACTGGGCATAATCCACGCTTCTCGATTAGTGTCAACGTGTTTCTTCAGTTGATCAAACACACTTCTTTCACAGTTAGCTAACCATTCATGTATGAATTCTTGATTATCAACAACTTGATTGTCAACTTCAACAGATTCTACACTTTTTAAAAATAAAGAATGTTGTACTACTGTTAGTTCTTCAAATAACTCTTTGAATACTTTTTGTTTTTCTACTGGATCATCAATAGCTTCGCCTTGATTTAATTTTTGTTGAAGGTTATAACTGGACAATCCAAAATCGTTAGATTCTTTATAAGTTAATGGCTTTGTTTTGATTACAATATTGTCGCTGACAACTAATTTATGATTGTAATGGCAATGCGCATAGTGTTCTATTACACGATTTAGATCAAGATCATAATCGTTATCTTCCTCGCAACTAGGACATATCTGTGTAACTGACATTTCGTTTCCATACGTGGCAATACGTATAGCGGCGTATAACATGTTGGTATCTAACATGTTTACTTGCCAAGCGTCTTTAATTGTTGGACAACAACTTTCCAACATTCTAATAGTGCTTTCACCAGACATTAATGCATCAGGAGTTTTTAATATAATTTCGTCCATGCCCGTCATTCCGTATACAGGAATGTTTTCAAACTTGCCGCCGTCCAATGAATCAGGACCGTTAAACATGCCTTTACTAGGTAAAGTGATATAGATTTTTGGTTGTCTAAAGTACTGCTTGAGTGGATTTTCTGCCATAATTAACTCCGGATAAATATAATGTACAGCTATTTATATGCGTACATTTATAGGATATTTTTTATGGCCGACTTTGATTATGTTGCTTTAGCTAAAAACTTATTAGAGGCCCTGTTTGCAGCCGCTAAAAGTGAAAACTCTGGGCCAGCAAAACCACCCGTTGAATCTACATCAGGCCCAGTTGGCACTAAAATAAACGATCTTATTAACGAATTTGGAAAAGTAGCAGGAGCCGCAGGTGGCACAGTTATTGGATTAAACAGTGTAAAAGATGCTGCCAACTCTTGGACTAAAACTGTAGAATACCTGGCTACTCAAGCCGATAAAGCGGGCAAGTCTTTTGGCGATGCCATACGATACTTTGACTACAACAGACAACTTTCAGTAGATGCACAAAAAGTAGGTGTTGGACAAGGGCAAGGAGTAAGAGCAGAAGGCAGAGCACAAGGCGCTGGTTACGATAATTTAAAAGATGAAATAGGCGCAATAGGCAAAGCTGGCAACTCTATGAGATCTTTTGGTACTTCAGCTGAAGATGCCAACAATAAATTTGTAGATTTTGGAAAAAAATTACAAGATTCAGAATTAGCAGGCAAATTAAAAAATTTAGGTCTTGTTACTGCAAGAGAAATTGCCAACGTGGCTATGATAGCCGCAGGCGGCAAACAAGACATGTTGAATTCTGCGGAAGGACAAAAAAAATTAGCAGAACAAACGGTTGCACTGGCAACTGAAATTGAAAGAACTAAGAATACTACTGGAAAAAGCAGAGATGAAATAATATCAGAAATGATGGAAAGAAAAGCATCTGCTCGAAGTATTCTAGAAGACAGATTATATCGTTCAGATGCTGAGCGTCAAACCGCCGACAGTTTAAGAACCGCCACAGCTGGCATGGGCAAAACCATGCAAGATATCACCAGTACCATTGCGGCTGGT
>Ga0209191_1002025_pt1 | contig 12868 bp, 11 predicted proteins | sample S_130626_EF_Meta_FD_187320 | JGI IMG/M metagenome (GOLD analysis project Ga0209191, IMG submission 187320) | Freshwater microbial communities from Lake Simoncouche, Canada to study carbon cycling - S_130626_EF_MetaG (SPAdes) (version 2) | ecosystem: Environmental > Aquatic > Freshwater > Lake ... | reverse complement strand
TTTAAAGGTCTGTAAGCCATCATCATTGCAGCGAAGAATGAGAAGAAAGCACCCGTAGTGGTTGTGCCATTAATAACTTTCATACCGCCATACCAAATTACCGCAGCCACGCCAATTCCAGCTAAAGACTCTACGAAAGGAGATGCAATTAAAGAAAGGCGCGAGATTTTTTTACCCATCACCACAATTGCTTCGATGATTTTTGACATTCTATTAATCTCAAAATCTTCACAGCTGTAAGCTTTAACCAATTTTGAATATTGCAAAGTGTCATTCATTTGAGAAGCGAATTTGCTTGCAACTTCTTGGTTTTTAAAAGATAGGCTGCGTAATTTTCTACCGATTTTGTAAATTGGATAAGCAGCCAAAGGAAAACCAATAAAGGCGATAAGAGAAAGTTCGACACTTTGGCAAAACATCACCACAATTAATGATCCCAAAGTTAAAACTTGTTTGATCGAACCATTCATCACAGTGCTGATGGCGCCAACAATTGAACCAATTTCATTTAAGATGCTGGCAGTCATGTCGCCTGAAGAACGGCTATGTAATTTTGAAATATCAGATTTGATGAAATGAGCATAAAGTCTTTTACGCATGTCGGCTGTAATGCGCATGGTAATAACATTCATGGTCAGAAGTTGGAAATAAGTAGCAAAACCTTTAACCACAGTCACCGCCAAAACAATAATCGGAATCCATACCAACCAAAATTGGTCTTTTTGCATGAATACTTTATCAAGAGCTGGCTTGATCAGCCAAGCGTGAAATGAAGCAGTTCCAGCAATCACCAACATTAATGCAATTGAAACTAAAAAAGTTTTCCAATGTATAACTACACATTCTTTGAAGATTCTTTTAACCAAATAACTAGTGCTTTCATAGTTGATTGGAGCGTCTGTCTTAGTTGTCATGAAATTTATTTTAAAAGGATAGTGCTTTGATTGGTAAGCGAAGAGATAATTTAGTTGTGACGCAGACTAGAAACTTAGATAAAAATATCAATTTTAAAATCTTGAATTTTGCTGATTAAAATCTAACTTACGCGTCTTCTTTGCCAAGCCTTAATTCTCAAGCTCTAATGCTAAATATTTTTCATCATTTTAAAGAAAGTTTTGCGGTAATTTTACAAAAAATTGCTGACGAAAATAATATTCAAATCACTGCTCAAGATTTTGAAAACTTCACAGTCGAGCCTACAAAAGAAAAATCTCACGGAGATTTAGCTTGTAACGCTGCGATGGTTTTGAGTAAAAAATTTGCGACAATAGAATCGCTAAATAATCCTAGAAAATTAGCTCAAAGAATTATCGATGAAGTTAATGCTGGAAGTTCTTCTGGAGTTGGCTTTAGCAATATTTCAAAACTAGAAATTGCTGGCCCCGGATTCATAAACATCTTTTTAAAAAACCAAATTTTTCACCATATTTTGGCGCAGCTTCTACAAAATAAAAAATTCATTTTCAGCAATATCGGCAAAGGTGAAAAAATTAATTTGGAATATGCCTCCCCTAATCCAACTGGCCCGATCCATGTTGGACACACTCGCGGCGCAATTTATGGCGATGTTTTGGCTAGTCTTTTGTCAAAAGTTGGCTTCGATGTTTTAAAAGAATATTACATTAATGATGCTGGCGCGCAAATTATCACACTTGTCAAATCAGCCTATTTGCGCTATTTGGAAGCTTGTGGAGACAAAATCGAAATTCCTGAAGGACTTTATCCGGGTGAATATTTAATTCCGGTTGGCGAATCTTTAAAAAATAAATTTGGTGATTCATTAAAAAATAAATCAGAAACAGAATATTCTGCGGCAATTCGCGATTTTGTAGTGGCTGAAATGCTTGAAATGATTAAGCGCGACTTGCTTGAACTAGGCATTAAACATGACAGTTATTTCTCAGAGAAAAAAGAACTTCACGACACTAATAAAATTGAAGCGGCGATAAAAATTCTGCAAGATAAAGGCTTAATTTTTGAAGGAAAATTAGAAGCGCCAAAAACTGAAAAAGGTGTGGGCGCCAAGGATTTCAAACTGCCAGAAGATTATGAAGAACAAAATCAAACTCTATTTCGCTCTACAGATTTTGGTGACGATCAAGATCGCGTGGTTAAAAAATCTGACGGCACTTTAACTTATTTGGCAGGCGACATGGCTTATTCTTTAAGCAAATATCAAAGAGGCGCCAAAAAATTTATCATGCCTTTGGGATATGACCATGCTGGTTATGTAAAAAGATTAAGCGCGGTTGTAAGTGCAATTTCTGAAGGGCACGCCCAAGTAAAAGTGATTCTTTGCCAAATGGTAAAATTCATTAAAAATGGCGAGCCTTTGAAAATGTCGAAAAGATCAGGCAATTTTATTACAGCCCGCGAAGTGATTGACGAAGTTGGCTCTGACGCTTTGCGCTTTATCATGCTGACTCGCAAAAACGATGCGCCTTTTGATTTTGATTTAGCAAAAGTGATTGAACAATCGAAAGATAATCCAATTTTTTATGTGCAATATGCTCATGCAAGATGTTGTTCAGTGCTAAGAAACTTAAAGTCTGAAGGTATTGAATTAAATATCGATTCAAACAATATTGATGAATCGGTTTTAAAAAATTTAACTGATGAATCAGAAATTGATTTGATCAAAAAAATTGCTTCTTATCCAAGAATTATCGAACTTGCAGCTGCGAATTTTGAACCACATAAAATCGCTTTTTACTTACAAGAATTAGCTGCAGAATTTCACTCTTTGTGGAACAAAGGAAGTGAAAATCCTGAATTAAAATTTATCATTAAAGATAATTTAGAAGTTACCAAAGCGCGAATTTATTTAATAACTGCTCTTAAAATTATTATAGCTTCAGGCCTTGATATATTTAACATCAAGGCGCTAGAAGAAATGAGATAACTCAAGAAAAATGGAAGATTTCGGATATCAAAAAGAAGAAGAAAAAAGTCACATCTTAAGGCTAATTAAAAAAAGCTTCATGCTTGCTGCTACCTTACTTTCAATATCTGTCTTCATCTATGTAACCATGACAGCTTATGACTATGTGAATCAAGATGAGTCGGAAATTGAGGTGATAGAATCTCCAGAAGAGCCAATAAAAGTTATAGAAGAAGAGCGCGCTGATATTGATAAAAATGGGCTTAAAAATAATTCGATTTATGATGATCTTTTCGGAAATAGCAAAGAATCACTAGCCAAAAATATTCCTAAAATTCGCTTCGCACCAGAGCCAGCTTTTCCGCCACAAGCAAAGGCTGAAAGAATTTTTGGTCAGGGCGCAAGAGAACAATTTGTGGCTAAAGATGGACCAACGAATTTAGTTGTAGATACTGATGATAGTGAAGTGAAAAAACCTGCTGAACAAAGACTGTTATCTCAAACAAATACCGGAAGACAAGATCAGAGAATTGTGGTTTATAGCGATCAAAATAAAGAAACTGGTGCCAATAAAGATTTTTTAACCAAAGGAAAAGTTGAACCGCAGATGCAAAGAACTACTCAAAATATTCCTGAAAAAACTGCTGCTTCTAATAAAAAAAATAGCCGTCGTTATGTGCGTGTTCAAATCGCTGCCCTCACCTCTAAAAAGGCTGCAGATGATTATTGGAAGAAAATATCTAGAGATAATTCTAAATTATTTTCTGAACTTAAGCCTTATACTGAAACTGTAGATTTAGGCAAAAGAGGAATTTTTTATCGCCTGCAAGTGGGAAATTTTTCTGATCAAGTTGGCGCGGAAGATTTTTGCACTCGTTATACTTCGCAGACTCAGAGGAATAGAGCAGATTGTATTGTGGTGGAGTAAAATTTAAACCCAGTCCTGTTATAGAAAACCACCCCAACCCCTCCTTGAAAAGGAGGGGCTTTAGATTGAGTACATTTTAAGCCCATCATTTTTAAGGAGAAGCTTTAGATTGGAATGCGGTTTAAGCCCCTCCTTTTCAAGGAGGGGTTGGGGTGGTCCAATTAAATATTATGAAACTTTCTTACCTCATCCACCATCTGTATATAATCATCAGCGACTTCATATTTCCCTAAGATCCAATCATAAATCATCAAATCATCTTCATCGATAAATTTTTGATAAAGATTTAATTTTTCATCAGAGAAATTAGTAATTTTTTCTTCAGCAAATTTTCCTAACAAAATATCAGTTTCCTTAGAGCCGCGATGTTTTGAACGATATAACAATTGTTTGATTAAAATTTCTTTATTCATTTTAAAATTAATTCCTGAGCTTTTATTTGAGTTTGAATTTTTTTTACTAATTCTTGCGCATCCTTTGTTTCGTAAGGTTCGCTTGCGCTTCCCCAAACTGGATTTGGAAAAACTAGATCATGTTGAAATCTGGCAATCACATGAATGTGAAGCTGTCTTACTACATTTCCAAGATTGGCGATATTTAATTTATGGGGTTGAAAATTTGTTTGTAACAAATCTGCAACTATATTTATTTCTGACAAAACTTCGATTTGATCTTCAAAAGAAAGATCCGTCAATTCAGCCACTTTAGGCCTTCTAGGCACTAAAATAAACCATGGATAATTGGCGTTGTTCATTAATAGTAACTCTGAAACTTTAAAGTCATAAACAAAAAAAGTATCTTCTTGCAGTTTTGGATCGAGAGTAAACATAAAAAATAAATTAAGATTTAATAAATAAGAATTTATGATTCGCGAATTAAATGTGGTAATTCACAACTCTTAACAAGTAAACCTAAACTAACTTACCTGAAATCTCGGTGCTCAAATTTCTCGCAATTCGCAACATTGTTTTAATCGACAAAACTGAAATTGAATTTTCATCCGGACTTTGTGTTTTAAGTGGCGAAACCGGTTCGGGGAAATCAATTTTGCTTGATGCCTTGGGCCTTGCAATTGGCTTTCGCTCTAACTTGCGCTTGATTGGCAATGATGAAGATAAAGCTTCAATTAACGCGCAATTTGATATTACAAATAACGAGCCTTGCAAAAATTTGCTGCGTGAAAATGACCTTTTAGATAATGAAAATCCGAATTTTTTAAATATTCGCCGCGTTATTTCTGAAAATTCTGCTAATAAAACTTTCGTAAATGACATTGCAATTGGTGTGAATTTACTAGGTCTGATTGGAGAAAATTTGGTGGAAATTCATGGTCAGCATGATCAAAGAGGACTTTTAAATTCAAGCTTCCACACCCAAATTCTAGATGAATTCGCACAAAATCAAAATCTCTTAAAAGACATAAAAAAAATCTTCGATCAACTTAAAGAAACCGACAAAAAAATTTCTGAAATAAAGGCAAAAAAAGAACAAGCTGAAAGAGAAAGAGATTATTTAGAGTATATAGTCAAAGAGCTGGAAAGCGCCAATATCGCCGAAAATGAAGAAGATGAATTGGTGAAGAAAAAAGACCAATTGGGGGGACGCGAAAAAATTATAAATTTCTTTTCTGAATTAAAATCAAACCTCACACAAGCTAACTCGCAACTGGCTTTGTCGCAAAGAATTTTGATTAAGAGCCATCACATTATTGATAATTATTTGCCGGAAGAAAAAGAAGAATTTGAAAAATTGAGTGACAAAATTGATGAAGAAAATATCACTTTGGAAGCCGCAATTAACAGCTTACAAAGCATTGAAAGAAATTTACAAAACCCTGAAGAAACTTTAGATGAAATTGAAGAAAGACTTTTTTATATCAGAAGTTTGGCCAGAAAATTCAGCACCACAATTGACAAATTGCCACAAATTATTTTGGACGCGCAAGAAAAATTAAAATTGCTGGCCAATGAAGTAGCTTTCACCCAAGAGCTTGAAGAACAGAAAAATGAATTAGCAAAAAGTTATAAAAAAATTGCTGATCAACTTCATGAAAGAAGGCAAAAAGCTGGATTAGCTTTGTCAGAAAAAGTTGAGAAAGAGCTGAAATTTTTGAAGATGGAAAATACTAAATTTTTGGTTGAGATTACTAAAATCAAAGATTCAGCAGATGTTTTTGAATATCGCGAAAATGGTTATGACAAAGTACAATTCTTGTCATCAATCAATAAAAACAACTTTGACGATATTTCTAAAATCGCTTCGGGCGGTGAATTATCTCGTTTCATGCTGGCCTTAAAAGTTGCTTTGATGGATATTAAATCGACACCAACCATGATATTTGATGAGATTGATGCGGGAATTGGCGGAAGCACTGCTGACGCGGTTGGGAGACGCTTAAAAATTCTTTCACAAAATTTACAAATTTTGGTGGTAACTCATCAACCACAAATTGCTGCCAAGGCTGATATTCATTTTAAAATCAGCAAAACTTCTGGCGCACAGAAAGTGAAAACTTCGATTGAAAAATTGGATGATAAAACTCGTGAGAACGAAATTGCACGAATGCTTTCTGGAGAAACAATTACTCCAGAAGCAATTGCTGCAGCTAGTCGCCTGATGAATGAAGAAATATAAAACTAATTAATCCCTCAAGAAAAATTGATCAATAAAATATCTATTGATCGATGCAAAATCCAGTCTTCAAAATTTTGTTTTTTAATAAATCATTAATCGGGACTGGAATTAGTAAATACAATATTCTAGACAATAATTTTTTGCCGAAAATTAAGTTGAATCTTTTACCAAGCAGTTAAGAATAAAAATCCCAAAGAAATTTAATATTTTTAGGAATTTGTTTGATCTAAAAAAGCACTTTTTACATTTAAAAATCAATTACGAACATGACAAAAACCATCACAATCGCTTATGGAGACGGCATCGGTCCAGAAATTATGGACAGCACAATCGAAATTTTAAAAGAAGCAAAAGCTGATATTTCATTCAACATCATTGAAGTTGGAAAAAAGATTTACGAAAAAGGATTCAATTCAGGCCTTATGCCATCTGCTTGGGAAGACCTTGCTAGCAGTCGCGTTTTGTTAAAAGCGCCAATCACCACGCCACAAGGTGGTGGTTATAAAAGCTTAAATGTAACCATGAGAAAAAAACTTGGTCTATTCGCTAACATCAGACCCATAGCCAGCTTCTCGCCTTTCATCGCCACAAAATTTCCAGGAATGGATGTAGTTATTGTGCGCGAAAATGAAGAAGATTTATATGCCGGAATTGAACATCGCCAAACTGATCAAACTTACCAATGTTTGAAAATTGTTACGCGTTTAGGCTGCGAAAAAATTATTCGTTATGCCTTTGAATATGCTGTAGCCAACAATCGCAAAAAAGTTACCTGCTTTTCAAAAGACAATATTATGAAAATGACTGATGGTCTTTTTCACAAAGTTTTCAATGAAATTGCTGCCGAATATTCAGATATTAAAAATGAACATTACATCATCGACATAGGAACTGCGCGCCTTGCGGCCAAGCCGGAAATTTTCGATGTTATTGTCACCATGAATCTTTATGGCGATATTATTTCAGATGTAGTTGCTGAAACCTCTGGCTCTGTTGGTCTTGCTGGTTCTGCAAATATCGGTCAAGATTACGCCATGTTTGAAGCAATTCACGGATCAGCTCCAGACATCGCAGGAAAAGATATGGCGAATCCTACGGGATTAATTCAAGCAGCTGTAATGATGTTGATTCATATCGGCCAATATGAAGTTGCAAGCAAGATCAGAAATGCTCTTTACAAAACTATCGAAGACGGAATTCACACTCCTGATATTTACAATGAAGCAACCAGCAAACAAAAAGTTGGAACTGAAGGTTTTACTGCCGAAGTGATCGCCAGACTTGGTCAAGCGCCAGTTACTTTACCAGTTGCTTCTTTCAATTCAGAAAAAAATTCTGTGCAAAAAACTGAAAATTCAACTTCTTCAGTTGCTGCAAAAAATGCACCAAAACCTGAGAAAAAAACTTTAGTAGGTTTTGATCTTTTCATCGATTGGCAAAATGAATTTGACGCTTTAGTTGCACTTTTAAATGAAATTGAAAGTGAAAAATTAGAAGTAAAAACCATCAGCTCCAAAGGCCTATTATTATGGCCGCATCTTGATAAACACATGATGCCAAATTTTACAAAGGGTCAAACTATTTTGCGTTTCATCGGCAAAGGAATCACTGGAAAATCAAGCAATGAAATTCTTGATGCAAATAAAACAATTTCTCACTTAGCAATTGTTGAAATGCTAAATAATTTTATCGGAAAAAATGTCGATTTCGTTAAATATGAAGGATTATATTTATTCGACGGCAAACCTGGTTACACATCGGGCCAAGGCGAATAAGATGGCGAATAAAAATTCCAAATAGGAGCAATGATGAAGCAAGAAAATATCGATTACGGAAAGCTTTTTGAAATAGCTGAAAAAACTGTTTCAGATTCTGATTTTTATTGGCAATCGCTTTCTTTAATCGGTTGTTTCATCATCTCCTATTTTTTCTATTACCTGACTAAAAAAATTTTTTTACCCAAAGTAATTTCTGCTGCTTTAAAGAAAAATCTTTCACTAAGCAAATTCATCAATAGATATATTTTCTCCCTACTCTATCCACTATTTTCAGTGGTTTTTTTAGCAATCGGACTTTCGATTTACGCGCAGTTTTTTAAAGAAACTATTTTATTTTCCACAACTCTAAAACTCGTCACTCTGTTTCTATTTTTACGCTTTTTACGCGTCTCTTCTAATAACAGTTTTGTGGCCAATATCGCTGGCTCTTTTTTAATTCCGACCTTAATTTTAGACATTCTAGGCCTGCTTTATCCAACAATCGAATATCTAGATCAATATGCCTTAAAAATTGGCGCTGTAAGAATTTCGGTCTATTTAATCATCAAAGCTTTCATCGTGCTTTTGATTCTGTTTTGGGCTTCTAGTTTAATAATCAAAAAAAGTAAATCTTACATCGATAACAGCAAAACTATCAAATCTAGTACCAAAGGAATCATCAGCAAATTTGTCGATATCGTCGTTTACTCAACAGTCGGAATAATTATTCTAAAAACCTTCGGCGTTGACATGACAACTCTTGCCGTTTTAGGTGGTGCAATTGGTGTGGGGATTGGATTTGGTTTACAAAAAATCGCTTCCAATTTTATCAGCGGCATAATTTTGCTTTTTGAAAAATCAGTGGAAATTGGCGATTGGGTTGAGATTGATAATGGCAATATCTTGGGCGTGGTTAAACATTTCGGCGGCCGCTATACTTTAATTGAATGTTTCGACGGCAAAGAAATTATGGTGCCAAATGAAGATTTTATTATCGGTAAAGTTACTAATTGGACCTACTCTAACAACGCCGCCCGCATCGAAATTAATATTGGAGTTTCTTATGATTCCGATTTAGAAAAAGTAAGAGAAGTGTTGATGGATAGCGCTGCACAGCATCCAAGATGTGTTAATTATCCAATTATAGAATGTTTCTTAACCGAGTTCGATGAATATGATATTAAATTTACCCTCTATTTCTGGGTCAGCGATTTAACTCAAGGGCGCTCTTCTGCAAAAAGCGAAGTGATGTTTAACATCTGGCAAAAATTCAAAGAACATAAAATCAGAATTCCATTCCCGCAAAGAGAAGTTAATGTATTGGCCGCAAGATCTGACGCACAGCGCCAAGGTTTCTAAACCGCTCAGAAAACTGGGATTCAGAAAGATTTTTATTAAAATGACAGCTTAGAAAGGCTTGTATTACAATGAAAAATGGTTTCTAAAGATTAAATACTCAAATCCTCAATAATGAAATTAGCATTCGATTATCAAATTTTTCTTGCTCAAAAAAATGGTGGAATTTCACGCTATTTCTGCAACTTGATTAAACATTTAAAAAACAATCCCGAGTTAGAAATTTCATTGCCAATTCATCATCACGACAATGAATATTTGCAAGATGTGAAAGAAATTATAGATTTCAAACCTTGCGAAAAATCTCGCTCATTTAATCCTTTCAAAAAATCTCCCGATCAAAATCTACTAGTCACAAAAAAATTTCTTGAGGCCCAAGATTTTGATCTTCTGCACGCCACTTATTATGATGATTATTTCTTAGAATCTCTGGGCAAGAAGCCTTTGGTTATAATTCATGACATGATTTACGAACTCTTCCCTGAGTTTTTTTCACTGAAAGATCGCACCGCTTTAATCAAAAAAGAATTGGCTTTAAGGGCTGATAAAATCATCGTAATTTCTGAGCAAACTAAGAAAGATTTATTGAAATTTGTCGATGTGAAAGAAGAGAAAATTGCGGTGATTTATCAAGCTTGTTCTTTGGATGAAAATGTAATTAAAAATTCTCAATTTAAAAAATTAGAAGGCACAAAAAACTATCTGCTTTTTGTCGGAAATCGCACAATTTATAAAAATTTCTACTTCATGCTGGCCTCAATTGCCGAGACTTTGAAAAAAAACCCAGACCTTGATTTGGTGTGTTTTGGCGCTCCTTTGAATAAAAAGGAAAGAAGCTTTATCAGCAATCTTGGCTTAGAGAAAAAAGTTAAAATTGTTAGCGGCTGCGATAATGATTTAATCGGTCTTTACAAAAATGCGCTGGCCTTCATTTCGCCATCTTATTATGAAGGATTTGGTGTGACTATTTTAGAAGCCTTTGCTTGCGGTTGCCCAGTGCTTGCTGCCAATACTTCTGTAACTCCAGAAGCTGCAGGAAATTCCGCACTTTATTTTGATCCGAAAGATAATATTTCGATTAAAAATGCAGTTGAAGAAATAATCAGCAATAGCAATTTAAGAGCTGAATTAATTAAAAAAGGTTATGAAAGAAATAAACTTTTCGCTTGGCCCCAAATATCTCAGCAAATGCTTCAAGCCTATAAAACAATCTTATAATTTATGTCTGCACCAATCGCATTTTTCTGCTTTAATCGCGCCGACAAAACCAAATTAGTTTTAGAAGAATTAGCTAAAAATGATTTAGCGAAAGATTCTGATATTTATATATTTTGCGATGGACCTAGAAATATCAAGGATCTGCCCGCTTTAAAAGAAGTGCACTCAGTGATCGATGCCATTCAAGGTTTCAGAAATATCTTCAGAAATATCTATGTTACTAAAAGAGAAATTAATCATGGCGTAAAACCATCGATTGTTTCTGGAATCACTCAGGTGCTTGATCAGCATGAGAGTGTGATTGTGATTGAAGATGATATTGTTACTTCCAAAGATTTTTTAAAATTCATCAATCAATCTTTAGAATTCTATAAAGAAGAGAAAAATATTTGGTGTGTTGCTGGCTTTAATTATCCAAAAAATATCATCACTTATCCGCAAAATTACCAAGAAGATATTTTCTTCATCAAAGGCCGTAATTGCGCTTGGGGCTGGGGAACTTGGAAGGATAGATGGAGTAAAATTGATTTTGAAATTTCCGATTTTAATGAATTTATCAAAGACAAAAAAGCCGTAAAAGAATTTAACAAAGCTGGCGGAAATATGGCTGAAATGTTACGCCTACAAAAAGAAGGAAAAATAAATACTTGGGACATTCAAATGTCTTACACCATGTTTAAAAATAACGGCTATACAATGTTGCCAATTAAGCCTCTAACTAAAAATATCGGCTTTGATAATAGCGGAACTCATACGGTTGGCGACTTAGATTTAACTAGTTTTGAATTTGAAGATTTTTCTAATTTTAAACTGAAAAAACTGGCGGAAATTTTTAATAATTATTTGGCGGAAAGTGTTTATTTTGGCTTTCACAAAGATAAGTGTTCTTTGCTGAAATGGTTTACTTCGAAGAAAAAATTGAGAAGTTTGAAATGGATGGCCGTGGGGATTTTTCTTGGGGTTTTGCTGTCTAAGATTTTTTAAGAAAACCATCATCACCGCCTTTTGAGGAGTCGAAACCAGCGGAAGGTAATTGCTGCGGAGTAAAAATCGGCAGTAACCTTCCGCTGGTTTCGACTCCGCTCAACCGGCGGTTTATACCAAATAAACTATTTCTAGATTTGGTATTTATAATCCAAACTAACTTCATCTTTTTGGCTAAAAATTGCAAAAAGCCTCAAGTTGTGTGAGTATACAACTTTCATTTTTTACAATTTTTATCTCAAAAATATTTTGTTATTTCGGACTATAAATGTCCTAGCCCCCAAAACCGCCGCCACTTCAGTGGAGACTTTTTAATTTTTTAACCAACAATTTTCTCAATAATATTTAAGTTTTTCTTTTTCTCAATATTGCTGATATTTTGCTGATTTAAAAATATCTTTGGTGGCAATCCACCTAAGCTTGAATGAGGTCTTTTGTAATTATATTCAATCAACCAATCCTCAGTTATTTCTTTCAACTCATCAATTGATTCAAAAATATATTTATTCAAAACTTCACTTCTGTAAGTGCCATTAAACCTTTCAATATAACAGTTCTGATAAGGCTTTCCGCCTGTATGTAAAACAATGCTATATCATTATTCTTAGCCCAAGAGGTGAATTCATATGAAGTAAATTCAGAACCATTATCAAGCCTTATTGCAATTGGCTTTCTTTTTTGCTCACTAATAATCTGGTTTAGAGAATTGATTACTAAGTTGCTTGGAATTGACCTTAATATTTTTATATCAAGACATTCTCTAGCATGCTCATCAATAATATTTAAAGTTCTAAATCTTATGTTGTTGATAGCTCCGCTCATAAAATCAAGCGACCAAATCTGATTGGAATTATTGGCAATTTCTAAAATTCTTTTTCTAGCAGGAAGCTTTCTGCTTTTAGAATTAGCCTTAAAATTCAAACCTAATTTCTTATAAATGCGATAAACCTTCTTATGATTAAAGTTAATGCCTTCAAGCCAAAACTTGGCTGTAATCATTCTATACCAAACTAAAAATCTATTGATCGCAGTAGCAAAGTATTTTTGAGGGAAAATTAAAACTTAAAAAAACTTGCTGTATCAATATACCGCTGGTTTTTTTAAGTTTTA
>Ga0209191_1002023_pt1 | contig 12888 bp, 19 predicted proteins | sample S_130626_EF_Meta_FD_187320 | JGI IMG/M metagenome (GOLD analysis project Ga0209191, IMG submission 187320) | Freshwater microbial communities from Lake Simoncouche, Canada to study carbon cycling - S_130626_EF_MetaG (SPAdes) (version 2) | ecosystem: Environmental > Aquatic > Freshwater > Lake ... | reverse complement strand
TTGAGAGTTGCATCTGACTTTGAATATGAATTTCAGTTAGCGGGTATGAATCATAAATTAAATAAAAATTTTGAGACGGTCTTTTTAATGGCGGAAATAGAGAATCAAATTATTTCATCAAATTTCGTTAAAGAAATTGCGTCTTTAAAAGGAGATTTGGTGCAATTTGTACCAAACATTGTTATTAAAGCTTTGAAAACTAAATTTAAATAATGTTTAAAAAACTTTTTATCATTTTAACTTTATTTCTATTTTCTTTTTCAAGTAATATTAAATCTAAAGAAAGATCTATCATGATAATGAAATTAAAATATGGAGAAGTTAAAATTGAACTATTCGATGAGATTGCTCCAAATCACGTTAAAAGAATTAAAGCATTAGCGGATGCAGAAAAATATGATGGCGTTGCATTCCATAGAGTGATCGATGGTTTTATGGCTCAAACAGGAGATGTTAAATTTGGAAATACAAAATTAGATTTTAACGCTCAAATGGTTGGAACGGGTGGATCTGATTTTCCAGATTTAAAAGCTGAATTTAATAATATTCCTCATCAACGAGGAGTTTTATCTATGGCAAGATCACAAAGTCCAGATAGCGCTAACAGTCAATTTTTTATCTGCTTTGACTCTCATTCTCATCTAGATAGAAATTATACTGCCTTTGGTAGAGTTATCAGCGGTATGGAATTTGTTGATAAATTAAAAAAAGGCGCTCCAGGCTCAGGAGTTGTCGATAATCCAGATATAATTATAAGTCTACGATCATCAAAATAAAAAAGTAATAATGAAATCAATTTCATTTAATTTATTAAATGAAAGTCATGGTGCTCGTTTAGGAAAAATTAAAACTCCTAGAGGTGATATTGATACACCGGCTTTTATGCCTGTAGGAACAGCAGGGACGGTCAAAGCTATGTATATTGATCAGGTTAAAGGCTGCGGATCTCAAATTATTTTAGGAAATACCTACCACTTAATGTTAAGACCTGGAGTTGAGAGAATAAAGCAAGCTGGCGGACTTCATAATTTTATGAATTGTCCAATGCCAATACTAACTGACTCAGGTGGTTTTCAGGTCATGTCTTTATCAAAAATTTCAAAAGTTACAGAAGATGGCGTTGAGTTTAGTTCCCATATTGATGGTAAAAAGTTTTTTTTAACACCTGAAGAAAGCATTCAGGTTCAATTAGATTTAAATTCTGACATCGTTATGGTGTTTGATGAATGTCCTAAATATTCTGCTGAAAAAGATAAAATAAAGAAATCCATGGATTTATCCCTTAGATGGGCTGAGAGATGCAAAAAAAAATTTGGAATACAAGATTCCAAATGGTTATTTGGAATAACACAGGGTGGAATTTTTCCAGATCTTAGAAAAGAATGTTTAAAAAAATTAATAGATATTGGATTTGATGGTTATGCACTAGGAGGTCTTGCTGTAGGTGAAAACCAGGCTGAGATGTTTGAAGCAGTTGATGCGGTTAAAGATATTCTACCTAAAAATAAACCCCATTATTTAATGGGTGTTGGCATGCCACAGGACATTTTAGGTGCAGTAAAAAGAGGTATAGATATGTTTGATTGCGTATTACCAACTCGATCAGGAAGGACAGGGCTTGCATTTACTTGGAATGGAAAAGTAAATATTAGAAATGCAAAATATGCAAAAGATGAAGATCCTTTAGACAAATCCATTGATTGTCCCGCTTCTAATTCTTATTCAAAAAATTATTTAAATCATTTGGTAAACTCAAATGAGATACTTGGATCAATGCTGCTGACTTGGCATAATATTGCCTTCTATCAGGACTTAATGAAGAAAATTAGACAGGCAATAAAAGAAAATAAATTTGAAGAATTCTATAAAAAACACTTCGAATTGTTTAATGAAGTTAATTAAAAAATTGCTTTCAAAGGCAGTTTAAACTATATAAAACCTTGCATTAATGGGCCCGTAGCTCAGTTGGTAGAGCAATTCCCTTTTAAGGAATGGGTCACAAGTTCAAATCTTGTCGGGCTCACCATTTATTGCAGTAAAAATACCAAAGACCAAATCACAAAAAAGATAGTAAATATTATTAATAATTTTAAGTTTGAGTTATCTTTTTTATTATATTCAAAATATCTAACTATAAGACTTTTTTTACTAAATAAATTCAATCTCTTTAAAATTGTTAGAATAAAAGAAGATATAAAAATTGAAAAAAATGAAAAGTAAAAAATCCAGAATAAGTACTTCATAATTACTTTTTATAATTTAAAAAATTATAGATTTTGAATTTTTGGATATTCAATTTTAACTTTAGGTATCCAAAGTCTAAGATCATTTATTCTAGTTCCAGAAGAAGGATGAGTGCTTAAAAACTGAGGAGGTTCTTTGCCTTTCATTTTTTCCTGCATACGTTCCCATAATTGAACAGCTCCTGTAGGATCATAACCAGCTAAATTTGCAAAAATTATACCGAGATAATCTGCTTCAGATTCTTGATGACGACTAAAAGGATTAAAAATACCAAGTTGAATAATATCCATACCCGTTGTTTGTCCAACAGTATTTCTTGTTCTAGAAATTGCACCACCTAAAGCAATATCTGCAGCCATGCTGCCAATATTGATAGCAAGGGCAGCACTTGCTCTCTCTAGAGAGTGTCTCGCAACAGCATGCGCAATTTCATGACCCATAACTGCGGCAAGTCCATTTTCATCTTTAGTAACTTCTAATATTCCACTATACACAGCAATTTTTCCACCAGGCATACACCAAGCGTTTAATGTTTTAGGATCATTAATTAAAATATATTCCCAATCATAGTTTTGTGTTGGATCTTTTAAATTATGACTTTTAAAATAATATCTAATAGCTTTTTCAAGTTTTTGTCCTACATTAACAATTGGATCTAATTGATCTTTGTCAGTGATTAATTTGGCTTTTTCTTTAACTTGCTTATAGGCGCCGATTGCTTGGCTGTTAATCATGGATTCTGGCAAAGCAGTAAATTGTGATCTTCCGGTGATTGGGGCAGTAGAGCATCCTGCTAATAAAAAACCACCGCAACAACAAGTGGTTAGGGATAAAAAATCTCTTCTATTAATATTCATTAATTTTAAATATTTTAACTGTGAATTTAGACAACAAAATGTTATTTCTAATTAGTTTATCATGAAATCGTCAATAATTACAAAGCTCAGAAACTATTTTTTAGCAGGAATAGTTACATTAATACCAATATTTATAACTGTATATTTAACAGTTGTTGTTATCGATCTTTTTTCAAAGATAGTTCCGGATGCTGTAAATCCAAACAAATATCTTCCTTTTAAAATACCAGGATTAGAAATCTTTATAGCGCTTATTATTACGACTTTTATTGGGATGATCTCCCTAACTTATTTTGGAAAACAGTTCTTATTGTTAGGTCAAAATTTACTAGAAAGAATACCCATAGTTCGTTCAATTTACTCAGGTGTTACTCAATTCACTAAAAGCTTTCAAGAAGATGGATCTGCTAATAAAAAAGTAGTTCTTGTTGAATTTCCAAGACCAGGAGCTTGGGCAGTAGGGTTTGCGACCAATGAAACTGGAAAGCCTATATCGCCAAAGATTAGCGATAATTTAACTAGTGTTTTTATACCGACAACACCAAACCCAACTAGCGGATTTTTAATTTTAGTTCCTAAAAAAGATTTAATCTTCTTAAACATGAATTTTGAGGACGCTATGAAATTTATAATTTCAGTCGGGGCAGTAGGCGAGTTAAAATAATTACCAGGAATTGATAAAAGTTCTCCACACCCACTATAGGTAATAATACATATATTCTTTATAATTTTATCTAGTTTAGAATCTCATTAGGTCTTTAAATTATGCCTAAAGTTATTCTTTACGAAAAAGCAAAAAAGAAAATAAGAGATAATAAGCGCCATCGGTACAATGCTTATGATGCTTACGTACATTTTTTATATCAGAAGAAATATAAGATAAATTCAGAGTTAAGTGATTTATATATGAGCTATTTAGGTGAACTTAAAACATGGACAGAGTTTAAAGAAGCTTTGCCAAAATTACAGCCAGAATTATTACATTATACGGTTGTTCATTATTACTTTGCTTGGCATAGATGTAAGGGGCAATTATTTGATACAAGTATGTTTCAAAAGTTTGGATTTTACTATCAATTTAGGTATTCCAAGCAGAAATATAAAAAGATCTTCTATTACATATGTCACCCACGTGTAGTAAAATCAGGGGATAAGGTTGAGCAGTACAAACTGTTTGATTTAAAGAATGAATTGAAGGTGGTTAAATAGAATGAAATTTGCAAAAGATAACTGGTTTCAAATTATAATTGTGATTTTTTTAATTCTTTTTTATTTTCAATTTAAAGACATGAAATACTCATTGGAGTGGATTTATAATGATATTTATAAAATGGAAAACAATCTTCAAAAAATCGAAAGCAATACAAGAAAAATAAGATAAAATATATGCATTTAAAAAAAATATATTTAAGTTTAATTATAAGTTTTTTTATTTCATCAACATCGTTTGCACTTCCAGGAAATAGATTTTTTCCAAGCCAAGACGCTAAAGATCACTGTAAATTTATTGCATGGACCGATAATTCTTCTGCTCCTATTGCAATTTTTAAACATGAAGACAGAAGAACAGATGGAATGCGCAAAATGGAATATGATAAATGTATAAGTGACTGGTATAAAGATTGATTAAAAAAAATTATTCAAAAAATTTAAAACACCTAATCATCACCTTCATATCTGGAATGTTGTTGCTAGCGACAGGTGCTAGGGCGGAAATAACTTACATGAACTGTAAGTTCAATGAAGGTTGGCATCAACAAGGAAAAAAGAAAGAGGATGCAAAGACGATGCCTGATTTGACAATATCAATGGACAAGGAAAAAAGAAGAATAAAAATTACAGATAGAGATTTTGAACCATATGATATTTTCAAAGATTTAATGCGTTGGTCTCACAAACGGTCCGATTGGAATGACGATTATGTGCTGAATACAATTAATGGAGATTTAAGAATGAAGGGATTTAATAAAAAAGAGAATTGGGAAGTCCGATTCTATTATACTTGCGATAAAATACAGAAAAAGTTTTAATTTAAATTATGTTTTTAGAAAATTGTAAAGAATGTAAAAAAAAAGTTTCAATTAGTGCTAAATTTTGTCCTAAATGCGGGGTACCCGCGCCAACCTCTCAATTTTCAAGAGAGCATCCAAAATGTATTTATGATGACTGTTATGAATATGCAGAAATACACGGTAAAAAATTTAAAGGTCAATGCGCTAAACATTATGCAGAATATATTGATAGGTCGTCTATTTTTTTAGTTATTAAAGTAGCTGTAATAGGATACCTCATATATTTTTTATTATTTAAGGTATTATTTTAGTAGTTACTGGCAGAAACGTGAGAATTTTTAATTATGTATTTTATAAGTCCATGGCTAGGAGAGTCGCTGGCTTTTGTAACTGGAGTAGTAACCATTTTCTTTTTAGTTAGAAGCAAGGAGTTAAGACAAAATATTTGGCAATTTTTAAATGCACCATTTAGTAAAAAAATAACAAAAGATAAGTATTGGACAGTGTATTTGCTCTTTATATTACTGGTTATCCTTGTGTCGATTTTCTATACTTTAAGAACTCTTGTTTATTTAACTAGATAAAAAAAAACAAAAATGAACAATAAAAAAGAAGTTGTGCCTTTAAGAACTAGAAAAGGTTCTATTTATCAAAAAGGAACCAATGAAACCTTTAAGATAAGTAGATCTAAATTTAGTAATTTTTTAGACTGTAAGAGATGTTTTTACCTTGAAAGAGTTAAAGGTTTAAAAGATCCTAGTATGCCAGGATGGTCATTAAATTCTGCGGTGGATGAACTACTTAAAAAGGAATTCGATGAATATAGAAAATTGCAAAAACCACATCCATTCGTATTAAAAAATAATCTTAAACTTGTTCCATTCCAACATGAGCAAATGGATCACTGGAGAAATGCATTATCGGGTGGAATTTCTTATTTAGATGAAAATACTAACATTCAGCTTCATGGAGGTTTGGACGATATTTGGATTAATCCCGAGAACAAAGAATTGACCGTAGTGGATTACAAGGCACAATCTAATAATACTCCTGTTGAAACTGTAGCTTATTTAGAAAGTCAGTATCACCAAGGTTATAAAATCCAGATGGATGTGTATGTGCACATTTTAAGAAAAATGAAGTTTAAAGTTTCAGACACCGCCTATTTTTTAGTATGTAATGCAATTAAAACTCCGGATAGTTTTGATGCAAAACTACAATTTGATTTAACTTTAGTTCCTTACAAAACAGATACTTCATGGGTTGAGAATAAAATTACTGAAATGAAAGTAACTTTGGAATCTCCTAAAGTTCCTGAAATTAATAAGTACTGTGAAAAATGTTTATATTTAGATACTGGAAAAAATTTTATTTAAATGACCAATAAATCATTAAACTCTTATTTGAGAAAAGCAAGCGTTGCTAAAAAAGATGATTTTTACACTCAGCTTACAGACATTGAGAAGGAACTAAAAAATTATAAAAATTTTTTTAAAAATAAAATAGTGTATTGTAACTGTGATGACCCAAGTATTAGCAATTTTTTTCACTATTTTTCTTTCAATTTTAAAAAGCTAGAACTTAAAAAATTAATTACAACATGTTACCAAAATCAACAAAGAGACTTTTTCAGTAATAATAGTTCAAAACAAGCAATATATTTAGAATATGAAGGCGATATAAATAAAAATAATATTCCTGACTTTGATAAAATAGATGTGAAAACACTCAAGGGTGATGGTGATTTTAGAAGTGAAGAATGTATAAATCTTTTAAAACAAGCTGATATTGTTGTTACAAATCCACCGTTTTCTTTATTTAGAGAGTTTATTTCACAACTTTTTGAATATAAAAAAAAATTTATAATTTTGGGCCATCAAAATGCAATTGCATATAAAGAAATTTTTAAATTTATTAAATCCAATGAATTAAGATTAGGTTTTGATAATGGTGGGACAAAATGGTTTGGTGTGAATGATGATTATGAAATTGAAACAGAGTCGAGAAAAAAAGTTATTGATGGAAAAAAATATTTTAGTATGGGTAATTTAGTTTGGTTTACTAATTTAAATATAGTAAAAAAAAATGATAATTTAATTCTTTATAAAAAATTTAATGAAAATGATTATCCCAAATATGACAATTATAATGCTATTAACGTAAATAAAACAACTGACATACCTATTGATTACAAAGGAAAAATTGGTGTCCCAATAACGTTTTTAAACAAACACAATCCAAATGAATTTGAAATTATTGATGGTCTAAATAGATATAGTATTCTGGAAGGACCAACTAATAAAACAAGAGGTAAATATCTTTCTCAAGTTAAGGGAAAACCTATTTATATAAGAATAATAATTAAAAATAAAAAACTAAATAAAATATAATAAAAAAGATCTTAATTTATTTAAAAATAAAAATGAATAATAAAAAAAAGAGAGTTAGCCAATGGATATTTAGATAATGGTGAAGAGAAAAAAAATTAGTAAGAATTTAGGTAAAATTTTAAGAAATGCAAAAAATTTAAAAAAAGACGATTTTTATACTCAATTATCAGACATTGAAAAAGAGTTAAAATATTATAAGCCACATTTTAAAAATAAAATTGTATATTGTAATTGCGATGATCCGAGAGTTAGTAATTTTTTTCATTATTTTTCTTATAATTTTAAAAACCTAGGCTTAAAAAAATTAATCACAACTTGTTATAAAAATCAAAATGTTGATCTGTTTAGTCAAAACAATTCTGAAAAAGCTATTTACTTAGAATATGATGGTTGCAGCAATAAAAATAATATTCCCGACTTAAAAGACGTTGGAATTAAATATTTAAATAGTGATGGAGATTTTAGAAGCCCTGAATGTATCGAATTATTAAAACAAGCGGATATAATTGTTACAAACCCTCCTTTTTCTTTATTTAGAGAGTATGTTGAACAATTAATAAATTATAATAAAAAATTTATAATAATCGGACATCAAAATGCAATTACTTATAGAGAAATATTTAAACATATTAAAGATGAAAAAATGTGGTTAGGTCAGAGTATCAAAAGTGGGGATAGAGAATTTCAAGTACATGATAGTTATGAACTTTCATCCAAAAGTCAAAGAGTTGAAGATGGAAAAAAATTTGTGAGAGTGCCTGGTATAAGATGGTTTACTAACTTGGATTACAAAGAGCGTCATGAGGATTTAATTTTGCATAGAAGATATAATTCAAATGAATATAATAAATATGCAAATTACAATGGAATAAATGTAGATAAAACTAAAGATATCCCAATGGATTATAAAGGCTTTATGGGTGTACCCATAACATTTTTAGACAAGTATAATCCTGAACAATTTGAAATTATAGGATTAGGTATTTCAAACTCAGGTAAAGAAGTAGGAGTTGCTCCTTACAAAAAAGAGCATAAAGAATACAGAAAAAATATTCAAAAAAGGGGTGCTGTTGATGGTGATTTATATATGATAATAAATGATGTAGTGACAGTCCCTTATGCTCGTATAATTATTAAAAATAAAAAAGTAATTAATTAAAATGGAAATTACACTTAACTCAATCTCTATTAAAAAAATAACTGAAGCATATGAAGATAATAATGAAAATGGAGTGACGGGGTATAATGGCAAACTAGATATTCGACCACCTTTCCAACGTGAATTCATATATAATGACAAGCAAAGAGACGCTGTAATAAATACAATAATAAAAAACTTCCCATTAAACATAATGTATTGGGCGGTGCGTAAAGATGGGAATTTTGAAGTTATTGATGGCCAGCAAAGAACGATTTCTATTTGCCAATTTGTTAATGGTGATTTTGCATTTAATAATAAATATTTTCATAACCTTCAGAAGGACGAGCAAGAGCAAATTTTAAATTACCCGCTTATGATTTATTTTTGCAGCGGAACAGATAGTGAAAAGCTTGAGTGGTTTAAGACAATCAATATAGCAGGAGAAAAATTAACTAACCAAGAGTTGCTAAATGCCGTTTATTCTGGTCCTTGGGTTTCAGATCTTAAGCGATATTTTAGCAAAACAGGTTGTGCCGCATATGAAATAGGTAATAGTTATATGAATGGGTCACCAATAAGACAAGATTATCTTGAAACAGTTATAAAGTGGATTAGTAATGATTCTATAGAAATTTATATGGCTCAAAGGCAGCATGAGCCAAACGCCAATGAGTTATGGCTTTACTTTCAGAATGTAATCAATTGGGTAAAAGTAATATTCCCAACGTCACGTAAAGAAATGAAAGGAGTTGAGTGGGGCACACTTTACAATCAATTTAAGGATAAAAAACTTGATCCAAAAAAACTTGAAGATGAAATTAAAGAGTTAATGAAAAACGAAGAGGTGACTAATAAAAAGGGTATTTATAGATATATTTTAACAGGTGAAGACAAATATTTAAATATTCGTTCTTTTACTGAAAACCAAAAAACAGAAACTTACGAAAGACAAAAGGGTATTTGTATAAAATGTAAAAAACGCTTTGAATTAAGCGAAATGGAGGCAGATCATATTACCCCTTGGCATGAAGGAGGAAAAACAATTCCTGAAAACTGTCAAATGCTATGCAAGGAAGATAATAGAAGAAAATCTGGAAAATAATTCATAAACGAACGTTGTCAAATAGATTAAACGAAAGGCAAATAATTAGATTTATCTATAAAACTATGGATCCTATTATGAAAAAAGAATATTCAGGGTGGAGCGGTGTTAGGACACTAGCAAAAAAGTTAGGATATAGTTGGTTTGATGTTTGTGACATTCTTTGGAAAACAAAGCACCATAAACAACCCGAATTTAAAGAAATATTGTTATTTTCTGTAATTAGAAAAAATTTAATTCGAATAAAATTAGGTAAACACTTACGAGACGTTCACGGAAATTTAGTTAGAAGAAAAGAAGGGGAGCAGGACACTCATTATGCAATTCGTGCAGATTTAGATTTATTTAAAAAAAATCATATAATTAAGAAACAGTGGAAAGATGACCCTGATTTTTACAAATCTATCAGACAAAAATATGAAAATTTATACAAACGCTTTCCTAAAGAAATTAATAAACAAGCGGGTATGATAGGGTAGACTGCACAAATTGATACAGGCAAATGCCTTGGTATTATTTTTTTGTTAAAATCCTCTTATAATAAACCAAAAAATAAAGAGGAGTTAAGATGACAAAAGAAAAAACAAATGTAGTTTCTATTAAAAGAATAGAAGCTAATAGAAAAAATGCAAAACTTTCAACAGGACCTAAAAGTTCTGCTGGAAAATTTAGATCTTCACGTAATTCTTTAAAGCACGGTCTTGAAGCAAGACGTCATTTAATTATTGGCGAGGATGCTAAAGAATTTAATGAATATAAGGCATTACAAACTAAAATGTTTGATCCTAAAGATGCAATAGAGGTTGATGATTGTATTCAAATTATTACCCTTGGTTGGAAATTAAGAAGATTTTCAGTAGTAGAAACTGGTCTTTTTAACCAAGATATTATTCAGCAAATCAAAACCAGCAGCAATAATATTGGAGTTAATTTACTGAAAAGATCTGATTTTGAAGATGTAGCAAAGGAATTGGATCAAATTCCAGAACTTCAGGGACTTTCATTTAGAAGGGACTGCAAGGAAGAGAATGCAAATATTAAACTAAATACGATGTACATTCGAACATTAGTTTGTCGTCAAAAATTAATTGATATTTACTTTGCAAGACGAAACTCAAATAAAAATCAAAAAATCAATTAAGGAGATTATATGAAAAATAAATATTTTAACGAAAGAGAAAAAAGACTATTTAATTTTTTTTCTAATAAAGATGATTTCTATAAAGGGTGCTTTTTTGGGGAAACGAACCCAATAATAGATAATAAAATCAACAAGATAGAAGAAAGGAACCTCAAAGGTTATAAGGAACAACTTAAGAAAACAAAGGATAAAGATAAAAGGGAACAACTACTTGAGCTTATTAACCTTTATGAACCAAAGGTAGAGGTTAAAAAAGTAGAAGAGACAGTTGTTCCAACTATTGTTAAAGAATCTGCTATTAAAAAACCTAAAGAGAAAACTAAAGAACTTTTCGTGTTTAAGACAGCAGAGCCTTATCGAAAAAATTATAGTCGTCTTGTTCATTGGTGTAATCCATTTGAACCGATTAATAAGGGTAAACTCGGAACTACGCAGGGTTGGCGCAAAGAGGAGAGGTTTAAACAATATTATTAAAGATTTTAAATAGATGTTTTATGAGTTTAATATTGATTATATAAGTAATTATATTTTGAATACTAAATACTAAAGCAATACTTTAAGTATTATAATTAAACATATGTTTTATATAGCTTTTTATATAAACTTAATAATTTAAATTATTATACTTAATTTATCATTATTATTAAGCTTTTTAAGGTTATTAAGGATTTTTGTGGATGTGCTAAAAGTAGCGAAAACATTAACTTTTGAGACTAGTCTTATCTCATTATCAACAGAAACTGGCGTTTTTCCAAAGCCAATTGCTATTGAATGACCTTCGCACCAATAAGCAACTTCGCCAAAAGTGACTATATCTCTAGCATTTTTATCTGTTTTAATGCCTAGATTAGCCGTCTCAAAGTATATCTCTTCGCCCCAGGTGTTTATTTGAGCCTTAAATGAGCTTAATTTGGCTAATTTGAGCGCTGTTTCAGAGTTATCTAGATTAAGCTTAAGTTCAAAATTATCGAATTTAAGAAGCATTATAATGATAAATAACTGTTTTGAGAGATATTGACATCAATTTGTGGTTGTATTAATAGTTCCGATAATTAATGGTTATCGGAAATTTATGTCAAATTTAGTTAAAGATCTAAATTCTATAGAATTAGAGACTTTAGACAATATCAGATCTTCAAAGTCAGCCAATACTATCAGAGCTTATAAATCTGATTTCAATCATTTTGTAGATTTTTGCAAAAAAAACAATTTTAAATCTTTACCAGCTGATCCTAAAATAGTTTCATTTTATATAACTGATCTGTCATCAACATCTAAAGTAAGCACGTTAAAACGTAGATTGGCCTCTATTAGCGTAATTCATAAGCTTAAAGGCTATTATATAGATATCAAACATCCTCTAATTATAGAAAATCTAATGGGAATACAAAGAAAGAAGGGCGTGTTTCAAAAGTCAAAAAATCCAATTTTAATTAATGAGTTAAAAGAAATTATAAATATTATCGATAAGTCAGAAAAAGATGAAAGCAAGAAAGCTAGAGACAAAGCTTTAATATTAATTGGATTTTCAGGAGGCTTTAGAAGATCTGAGCTTGTTAACATTGATTTTGAAGATTTAGAATTTACTAAAGAAGGAGTTAAAATTTTTATTAAACGATCTAAAACAGATCAAGCAGGCGAAGGAATGATTAAGGCCATACCCTATTTTAAAGAAAAAAGTTTTTGTCCAGTTATTTTTTTAAAAAGTTGGATTGAAATTTCAAAATTAAAAAGTGGTTTTGTATTTAATATTTCTGACAAAATGGTAGCAATTTTAATAAAAAAATATTTATCTGCAGCTGGATTTGATTCCAAAAAATATTCAGGACATAGTTTAAGATCAGGATTTGCCACAGTTGCCGCAGGTTCTGGAGCTGACGAAAAAAGCATTATGACTATGACAGGTCATAAAACAACGCAAATGGTTAGAAGATATATAAAAGAATCTAATTTATTTAAAAATAATGCTTTATCAAAAATAGATTTATAAAGTGATTTTTT
>Ga0209191_1002022_pt1 | contig 12893 bp, 19 predicted proteins | sample S_130626_EF_Meta_FD_187320 | JGI IMG/M metagenome (GOLD analysis project Ga0209191, IMG submission 187320) | Freshwater microbial communities from Lake Simoncouche, Canada to study carbon cycling - S_130626_EF_MetaG (SPAdes) (version 2) | ecosystem: Environmental > Aquatic > Freshwater > Lake ... | reverse complement strand
TATGACTGCCACGCTCATCTGCCAATTAGCACTGCCAGCCTTGAGATAAGAGGCTTTCTTCTTGTCCATGACATTCCCAGCCTCTAAGCCCCACAAAGTCCTGTATGAGGCTCCTATGCCCTCTGTGAAGGCACTGATGCCTGCTCTGTGGGTGTGTCCGCAGACTACAGACTTACCAAACTTACGCGCTAGACCAAGAGCTGTAAGTCCAGCATTGGTGTTCATCGATCCTTCGTCACCATGAACTAAGACCCAGCCTTTGTGGAACTCAAAGGGCTTTTTGTGGAATCGGATACCGAGTCCTGCGAAGTCCATAAACTTGGAGTATTCAAGTTCTGGGAGTCCAATGAGGCTAGGAGCGCGTAATAGCGTGTGGTAGAGCCTGTCTGTATGATTGCTTCGAGTGACATCTGTTGTGCCAAGTTCATAGAGAATATCTTGAGCAAGGCTTCTGTCAGCATCGAGGGTTCCTTCCCATTCTAATTTAGTGCCCTGTGCCCACTTGCTTTGTGACTGCATATCTAGCTCATCGCCTGTATTTAAGATGAGGTCAAACTTCTCACGCTTTACTAACTTGATTAAATTCTTAACGGCTTGCTCATGATGATAGGGGATCTGTAGATCCGATATGACCAGATAGCGTTTCTTAATCATCATCCTCATCTTCATAATCGCCAAATTTCTCTGGCTCGATTGGATCAGGCAAGATCCATGCAGGATAAGCAGACCGCTCTACGATAATTCCGAGGACAGTTTCCTCATCAAAGCCAGCCCGCTTTAGGCTTTGAGCAAACTCATACATCCCAATGCAGTAAGCATCGAGAGCTGAGTAATCTTGCTCTACTAAATCCTTAGTTGCTTTTCTTGCCATGAGATAATTGTTACCTGTCTAGGAGTTGAATCACAGTTTCGACACGCGCTTCAAGTCTTGTCAATCTATCGTTCATTGACGATCCACCATTGGGTTTTAGTTCAGCAAGGTAATGCTTAACTAACCAGCGGATTGAACCTATAAAGGCAGTTCCAATCGTGACAAGTGCTACTGCAAAACCTGCCCAGTTAAGGGCACTCATTACTTTTTAATGCCGAGTGCTGTGTCGTTAGGCGATAGGTATCGCAAAACTGGTGGAATAATGGATGCAAGTCCAGCTGCAATAAGTGCCTTTGGATCTGTAATTCCTGCTGCGTACATTGAAATTGCTGCTACAAGGAAGGCTCTCGCCCATGATCCTGCTGCTGTCTTTAGTTCATTCATTAGATGCTCCTAACATAGGTACTTGAAAAAAAGCCCCATCATCGTCAGCTTCTTTCGCAAACGAGATGTGACAGTGGTGGTTGTGTTTATTAGCCCCTGTGTATTCTCGCCATGCCCAATTCTTTTTTGATGAGGCGATACGACCATCAAAGATAATGTAGGTAATGCGCTTTTCTCTTTTAGACTTGCATAAGAGACGAATCTGATCTGCAATATCTGGCATAAGGTCTGGCTTGGACTTACCACTGACATCACGATCAACATCGATGGCACGAACCCAGCCATTAGCATCGGGATTATGATCGCTAGGGCGAGCTGCGTGTCGGGTATCACCGATCCAGCCATCCGATGTGCGGTCACGACTTGGGTAGGTAACATTAAATTGATCCCGAAGTTGGGCAGCAGCCTTACTTAATTGGGGCTTCATTTGGGAAGAAATGCCCTCCGTCAATTCCATCTGGATAAGTCCAGCCATCAGTGTATTCAATGTATTTATCTGGGTTAGCAGCTAACACTTCATCCTCTACACCAACAATAATATTAACAACTTTTTTGTTTTCAATAACTGCATAGATTTTCATACCCAATACTCCACTTCGATCTTTCCAGCACCGCCAGCGTTACCTGCTGACATAGTATTGGAATTTTGACGTCCACCATTTGGAAACCCTGCTGCTGATGTTCCCGCTTGACCTGCTGTATTAGTAAGACCACCAACGGCTGAAGTTGCACCTGTAAATGTAGTAGTGCCACCTGCTCCAGCTGGCGTACCACCAACGCCAGCAGTGCCACCTGCACCGATTGCGTAAGTAATTGTTGCACCTGCTGTAGCTGCAAGAGTTGAAGAAATCATTTGACCAGCACTAGCATTTGTTGAAGTGTTGGTTGATGTGCTGGAATAAGCCCCTGCGCCACCGCCTTGTAAGGTTACGTTGAGATAAGTAACACCTGTTGGCACTGTGTAAGATGTGCCAGATGTAAGTGTGACAGCATAGCGTGTCTTACCTGCTGCTGATGCTACTGGAATGACTGATGATCCCATTAAACTATCTCCACTCCGCTGATATGAAATGAAACAGTGACAGCACTTGCGCCACCTGTAATGGTGTTAGTTGCCACAAGTACCTGTCGAATATCTAGATAAACTGTGGAGTTAGCTGCAATAGTTGTAGTGGTATGCAGGGAAGTGTTAGCACCTGCTGTGCCCATACCTAGTGTGAATGTCGCAGCACTTGCAGCTGTATTAACAATACAGATGTTAGTAACTGCTGTAGTGGTAGATGCTGGCACTGTGTAGAGGACTGTAGTAGTCGTAGTAGTGGCAGCACCTCTAAATAGTGCTTTTGGTGTGTTAGCCATTAGATTGCTCCCATTAGGTTTAGAAGGTAAATATCTTCTGTGGTCGTGTCAATAGAATTGCCAAGCGTACGAATAGCGTTAGCACCATTCTTGACCAGATCGGTGTCCGCTGGAGTGCTCCAGCCATAGTTCGTAGTGCTCGGCATTATCTATCCTTACTCATAAGTTAGCCATGTTAAAGTATTTCCTACTGCATCCCATTGCAGAACTGGACTTACATCTTCCCACTGGGTAAAGCGATAGCTGTAAGTTTTCTCTGTAGTGCGTAGGGTAATTCTAGCCGATAATTGGCTGAATGCTAGGTTCCATCCTTCAACAAATCCATAATATGTCGAAGATGATATGGTGGCTGGAAGTCCAGCAATCTGGACAGGCATACCAAAGTAGATGTTCAACATCTTATTCAGGGTAGTTGTGTTCATGTCTGGATCATCGATCCTAACCTCAACAGATGACATTGAAGTCTTTGGATAAGCTCTCATGCCAATATAGATATTAGCCAAGATCGTGGCATCTGACTCGGTAGCAATATCTGTGTCTAGGGTCGCTGCAATTGTGCCGTAGTTAGTCGTAGATCCAGAACTTATAACTGTCACATAATTGGAGCCATTATATTTAATTTTCGCACTATTGATAACATCGCCTTGACTAAGGTTGCTCTTAAAAGTATCGGCTTTAATATAGTTAGGATCAATGGAAAAGTAGCCATTAGCAATCGCATCTTGATTGCGCCTATTCTCATTGGCATACCCAACTGTGCCAGATTGAGTCTCATACATAGCCCCTGTAGCGGTGTTGGCATAGGCATTGCATAGGGTCAAAGCATCGTTAGGGTTGGCAGGTCGGGCAATCAGGGTATAAGTGCCAGAGTCAATAACATCTTTGGTAATGCTGGTTTCATTAAGAATGCGGGTGATCCGCTGAGATTCATTCTCTTCTGGATAATTGACCAGACCGCATTGTGTCCTAGATAGTTGGGTCAAAGGAGCCACAGCGGTCACAGTTACATAGGCGATATTAGTAGAGGCTGTAGCCACCCCGCCCTGATTATCCACCGAAGTCACATTGCCTGTGAAGACTGTGATGTCGGCAGTATCAGTAGCGTTCCGAACCTTGACCACTACTGGATCATTGATATCAATCGGATAGTTGGTGTTATTGGTATTAACTAGCTGGATGCGGCAGTAACCTGCTCTAGTCGGCTCCCAGACAGTGCTGCGACCATAATCAATACTTACTGCGCCAATAGCATTACTTACATAGGCAGTGCCATCTATAGTAATGGTGGGATTGATTGTCCATGTCATACTACATAGGTCGTATTCTTTGAGCCAGTGCCAAAGTCATAAATGTTGCCTGTGTTATTGGCTGAGTTGGTAAATATTTCTTTAATTTTTTGGGCTGTCAATTGTGGATCAACCGCTTCAACGACTGTGACATTGACAGTTGCACCAGTGGTCTTAGCAGTACCCCCACCGCCTGAAGTCATGCCTAGCATTGCAGGATTAAAGGCATTGTAATTGCCTGCACTGTCAATTCTTGCACCGCCATATAACACTCTAGGGTCGTTAGCCCCTGAGATGTCATAGCCTGTACGACCAGTAATTGCAGCTGCTACTGAGGCTGCTGTCACAATAGAAGTGACATTAGATCCAGCACCAAAAGTAGATCCAGTAGATGATGGTGTAGTTCCGAAACCAGTAGCGATGGCTTTTAACTTACCAATAGCCTCATCTAGGTTGGCTATATTGATTAAGTCTTTCGGAACGATGTCTTTGAGAATTGATTCAATCTCAACCAGTTTAAGTTGCTGACCAGTCAGTGCGCCTAAGATGCCTAGATCCTTGTTGAGTTTAGCCGTACCTGCCTCGATAGCCTTTATATCTTTAGCAGCAATAGCAGCTTCTAGAGCATCTATGTCTTGCTTAACACGCAAGCGCGCCATGTCATTGGTTATTTGGAGAAGTTGGGCTTGGTTAGTTACCTTGCCTAATAACTGGGCTTGGTTGAGTTCAGCTGCTGCAAGTTGGATTTTGTTAATGTCAAAAACATCTTCACCCTTGCCCAGTGCCAATTTAGCCTTGTCAATGGCCAGTTGTAACTTCTTGGCATTGAGTGTTTTAATTTCTTCTGCGGTTAGTATCTTTGCGCCCTTGATTATCTTTTGCTGCCCCTTGAATTGCTTATCAAAAGCTGTGGCTGCGTTGTCATACTTCTTAGGATCTAGAGCATAATCCCTTGCTTGACCCGCAGCATCGTAAGCATCTGCCAGCGCATCTACAGCCTTAATTGTACCTGCAATAAGTGCCAGCATGAAGGCAACCTGTGCGGCTGCGCCATAAGGATTGAGTGCAAACATAGAGGCAATAGCTGTAGCAATAGCACTAGCTCTTAAAGCAGTAAATGCTTTTTTTATTAAACCAATAGCTGTTACAGTTGCTGCTATTCCTTGAATAACTTTTGTAGAGACAAAAGTAGCAGTCATAATTGCCAAAAATATTTTTATCTCTTTTGAGTTTTCTTTAATAAATCCTGCTAGTTTTTTCATACCCTCACTAGCAGAGTTAGCAAAGTTTTCAATCTTGGTCTGTAATTCTGTAATGTTGGCAGAATCAGTGAGGATCATTACGCTATCTATTAAGCCTTTACCAAGAATCTCTTTAGCATTGTCAATAGAGACAGTTAATCTTGCCATCTTTCCAGAGAAAGTATTAACCGAAGCTGCTGCTGCACCCTTGAAAGTTTTAGCCAGTTTATTCATTATGTCATCAAAGTTGCCAGCCTTGAGATCAGCCTTAGATATGCCTACGCCTAATTTAGATAGGGCAGTGTTATTGCCCAAGAAAGCCTTTGAAAGTGCGCTAGTAACTGAGGCTAAATCCTTGCCAGTTGAGGCAGAAATGTCCAACGCAAGTTGTAATAGTTTTTGAGACTCGGCTGTGTCTTGTGTGGCAACGGCTAGTTGCTGATAAGCAGGGCGAAGCTGGTCATCGACCACACCAAATTCTCGGCTTAACTTATCTATAAACGCTTCAGAGGCTGCAACATCTCGACCAAGCCCGACATTCTTCAGAGCTAGTGCTAGTTGCTTCTGAGCCTTCTCATCTTCGGCTGCTGCCTTTACTGCTGCCTTACCGAAGGCAAGGATCGCACCAACGCTTAAAGTAACCCCTAGAGTCTTACCTAAATTCTTAACATTCTTGTTGAGTTTATCTACAGCCGTATCGGTCTGCTTAAATGCTTTATTGCCAACAAATTGAGCAGCAATACTTATAAGCACTCCACCATCTATAGCCATTATTTTGCTCTCATCGCACTGTAGAATTTAATCTTAGTATTCTCTATAGCCTTCAATACAGCTGCGTTAGTCTTGCCGCCATCTTCTGCCCAAGCGCGAAAGATCGCACGACCCTTCATCTTAGAAGTTCTGCGACCTGCACCAGTTTGATTGTTAGCATCTTTAATTTGACTATATTGATCCATAGCCTCAATAAAAATATTACCTGCATTAGGGTTATTGCTTTTGCCATAATTTTTGCCAGTGCTTGTCTTGTATCGTTCGCCTGTGCTAGGAATAAAAACATCGCGCATTTTTGCTTGCGGGCGACCATTAGGATTCTTGCGACCAGCAGTCTCATAGATCGCACCAGCTGCGGAAGCATTGACGATGCGAGCTATAGAGCGAAAGCCAGACTTATTAGGTTTAGATGGTGAAGTCTTATAGCCAATTCCGCGCTTGGCTTCTGCACTACTCCACTCTGGAAATCGTCCATTACTGCTGGCTTTTCCCCAACCGCTGATTGGTGCTTGTGAAGGAATGAAGCCTCTTGCCGTTTTAACTATCGGAGCAAGCAAACTGGCTAATTCTTTTCTAGTTTCTTTTGCTAGTTCTGGACTAAACTTTTTAATAGCCTTACGGAGTTCAAGTGCGCCTTTTACTTCTGTTGGCATTCTCGATCTCCTTTGCTTCATCCTTTAGACCTTGCATAAGTGCATCTAGCATGGTCTTATCTAATTCCAATAGTTGTTGTGGCGCGATCCCCAACCTAATGCTTAGCCTAGCGATTAGGTAGGTGAATGGTTGATCGCGCTTTAAGCTAAAGGGTCTGAGTCTAGAACCTCGACACTCTTAAGTGTCTCAATAAACTCAATCCCGAAAGGCTTAACAGTTTCACCTGATCTGCGTGTTATTTCCCAAGCCAACCAATAAACCATAGTCTGTTTTTCTTCGTCACGAAATGCGCGATGGAAACCCATCTTATGATGCAACTCGAAAAGGTACTCAACGGCAGGCGTAATTTCGCCTTCAAGTACGCTTCCATCTTCACGAACGATCTTTAACTTTGCCATGATTTTGCCCCTTAGTTAGTAGTTAGATTATGCCCAAGTGCCTGTTGATGCGTATGAAGTCTTTGAGTTACATGTGAATGTAATGTCAATCATGCCTTCATCGCCAACTGCGCCATTGATGTCTGTTAGGTTATCTACAAGGATTGTACCTGAGTAGAGAAGATTTGTTGCTGAAACAGCAGCTGATGAATCCTGAATTGCTTGGAAAGCAACTGTTGATCCGAACGCTGCCTGTAGTGTTGCAAGGACTGATCCCGCTGCTGTGTCATTCAAGAATGTTACAGTGATTGTGTCTGAAGCTAATCCAGTTACGAATTTATGAGATGTATCAGACATAGCTGTGACCTCGATCTGGTCTAGAACGCGGTTAAGCGTAAATGCAGTGACATGATCAGAAAGATTGACTGTAGCAATCTTAAATCCGACCTTATTGTTTAAGAAAATTGCCATTGATTATTCCTCATCTTTCTTGGTAGTTACTGGCTTTGGTGCTGGTACTGCTGGAGTCTGACCAATCTTTCGCAAGAAGGCTAGATCCTCTGGTGTTAGCTCTGACATATTAGCTCCAACTTGTTAGGATTGATATTGACATCTCGCAGCTGAGCAAGTCTCCACTTGCCGCATTGAGAACACTGGGTGCGCTTACCGCGCTTACATTATAGGTCAAAGAAGATGCAGCGAGTAGGTTAAACACTCGAACTACAAAATCTTCTATGCCGTTAAGGTTGCCTTCATTGTCGAATAATGGACACACCAGCAGCAACTTAAAAGATGCCATTGGGCTGATCGTGGTGTGCTGATTATTGTTGGGTGTTAAATATGGATCATCTGGTGACACGATTACGCTGTTGGCTAATACTGTGCTTGGTGGAAACGCAAAGGTACTCCAACGAGTGTTATCTACTAGAGCAGTGGCTAAAGTAGTGCGAAGTGTTGTGATTGCTGGTGCTGGCATTTAGCCCACCATGCTGCGAGGGTCGAGCGCGTGTGCTAACAAACCTCTGACCTTTGCGAGGAGCTGACTGCTCATACGGAAAGGCGAGGGCTGGAAATCGAGAGCGTTACTGCCTGAAAGGGTGGCTGTACGCGCTTGCCAGATTTCAACAGCGATCATTAAAGCTGCATTCTGAACTGCTGTGTCTGTTGTCCAGTCTGTGTAAGTCGTGATAGATACAGATCCATAAGGGAAAATTGGGTGGTAAGCCTGCGCTGTTGCGTGATTGGTTGCCACGCTAATTGAGTAATCGCCTACTGCTGTAATTGTCTTAGTGCCGTTATATGAAGAACCTGAGTTAGCGATTGTTACGCTTTGACCTACATAAAAAGTATCAAGAATGTTATCGTTAAAGTATAGAGTGCCTGTTCCCACTACATTGCTATGAGCAACTGAGAACCATTTTGGTGCCCATAACATTGGAATTAGGACTGCATCTGCGGCATCTGCAACTTCTTGAAGGGTCGCGTCTGGATACAATGTGCCCACTCCGAGTGTGCTTCGAAGTTCTGCAACTGTTGTAAGTGCCATGATGATCCTTTCTAAAGACTCTGGGGATCAGAGGGCTACTGATCCCCAGAGCGACTTAGTGTGTTACTTATGCAACCTGAACTGCGCGGAATGCTGTTGGGTAGCGATTTACTACTGCAACATATCCGTAGATGCCGATCTCAAGCTGTCCGTTAGCGACAACGTTTGCGCGGATCTGAAGTGTTCCACTTTCATGGAAACGCATTGCCATTGTTGGATAAACAAGACCGACCTTGATGGCAGATGTTCCGCCTGCGTAGTTAGGATCCACTACTAGGTTAAGTCCTGCGACTGTGCCGTTTGTTGAACCCTGTGTGATCAAGCCGTTAGCATTTTGAGATGCTGCAGCTGCGTATAGAGGGCGTCCTGTTGTATCGACTGCGCCTAGAAGACCAGCGAAGTCCACATCATCGTTTCCGCCTGAAGTAGCAACCAATAGGTTGTTAGGTGTCTGGCGCATTACGCCATAAGAATCTGCAATTGACTTAGCAATTGCCTTGTAGATTGTTGTTGAAGATGAATCTGCTGATCCGTCTGCTGCAATCTTTGATGCGTATGCATCTGTCTTCTGTGCGTATGATGCTGCCAACTCGCGTAGATATAGATCCAAGAAACTTGGGTCTGAGCGATCTACTAATTCTAAATCGAGTTTTCCAGCACCAGCGAACTTGACAACTGTATCTTCTTGGAAAGTAACTGTTGTGTCTGTTGATGCGAACTCTGCACCCTCAGCTGTTAAATCGACCTGAGCCTGTGTTCCTAGCTTAGGAGTGAAGATCTTCATTCCGCTTGCTGGGAGTGCAGCGCGCTCGATTGAATCAATAAATGGACGTGATGAATCGATGATGCCGATTACATCCTTTAGGTATGTTGGTGGAACCATACCTGTGTTCTCTGCAACTGTTGCAACCTGTAGGGCTGCTACTAGTTCGCGAGCATCTGCATCACCGCGTGATGCGTTTAATTGTGCCTTAGCATATTCACCAGCTGTGATGTTTAGGTTAAGACGAGGATTTGTGTAATACATTGCTGTAACTGTAGGGCGAGCAGCTTCTACAGCCGCTGCTTCTACTGGTGCTGCTTCGACTGTAGTGTCTTCCACGACTGTCTCGCTTTCTGTTTGTGGGTTTTCTTCAACAGGGATGACTTCCTCTGCTGCGATCTCTAGTATTTCTGCGCTTGCGAATGCAGGAACAGTTACTAGAGAAACTTCTTTTAGACGAGCTGATGAAACAACTGTGTATCCATCTTTTGATGGCTTTGATGCAAGGATTTCTGCTCCAATACTCAAGCCTGTAACTAATCCTTCTTGTGCCATAATCAAAGCGTCAGATCCTGCTGTGCTGCGGCTTAAACGGAAAACTGCGTAAATTCCATCTGCTTTTTGTTCTGCTGAGATCATCTTGCCGATTGGCTTTTGTAAATTATGTTGTGACAATAAACGAATCTTTGATGGATCAGCAATCTCAATGGAGTTAGCTGCGAATGTGTATTGTCCTAGATTTGTGCTGCCGATTTCCCCAGTACCCATAGGAACGATCTTGCCAGAGATTTCTCTGCGTTCTTCTGAGCATTCAAGAGAGGATGCTTCGATATATAGAGTTTCCATTAGCTGCCATTCCCGTTAGGTGATAGGTCTTCCATTTGCATTGCTTGTTCTGTTGTAATTAAACCAAGTGCTAACATCTTTTCTAGCACTAGCAATCTTTCCATTGGTTCTGTTCTCAGGAAAGTATCGTCTAAGCAGAATTTTACATAATGTCCTGCTGTGCTTACATCATCCATGCTAAGTCTTGCTTCCACCGCAGAAACATAAGATTGCAGGGTTAGAGCCACAAGCTGTTTTCTTTCATCGATAATATTGCTGTAAGTCATGCTTGTATTCATTGAAGCAGAAACATAATAAGGATCTACTGAACAAAGTCTGGCGCATTCCGTACTCAATCCTTGAATTGCGTCTTGGTAAGCCATGTCTTTAGGACTGAAACCAGTAGTTTGATAATCAAGAGTAGAAGTTAAATATGCAGTGCCGTTATTTTGACGAGCGCGCTTCCATGCAGCTAGTAATCCAGATACTTCAGCAGGTGGAAGATCAGCACCAGAATTTTTTAAGAAGCCTGTCGCGGATGGAGTTTCCAATGCAATACTTGCAGCTCTTTGTGCATCTAGTGCTGCTTTAATTGTGCTACCACCAACAGCAAGAATGCCTTCATCTTTCTGGAAAGTAATAAGAGATCCAATGCCTGACATTGGTAGTGGAACTCCATCTAGGTAATACTGTGTTACAAAATTATTAACTGAATCAGTAGTAAAAGTAACGCGATTGTTAGCAACCCAATCTGCGTTAGCCATTCTTCCGTCTTCAAGATAAGTTTCCCTTATGATCCAGTAACTGACCCCATAATGAAATAATGAATCCAGCGTAAAAAATAAAGTCTCAAATAGAGGTTGTGACTTAGAAGGTTGCTCAACCCAACGCGGTGGTGAAATCATCTCGCCTGTGGATTTCTTGTAATACTCTAAAGGGATACTTGCAATAGTTCCGCAAATTAGATCGCGGCATCTTTTAATTGATGGCACTTGTAGAGCTTGTGCGCGAGTGACCATAACTGGGAAGTAATTGCCATAAGTCAAGTAAGACTCTGACATGATCTGCGGAGCGTTTTGCGCTTCGATAATTTGAGGCTTACGCGAGAAGATACCCATAGACAGAAATTGTAGCATTTGTCAAGTAATTAGACAAACTCTGTGCGCGTGTCTAGGCAGACAAAAACCCTCACAGAATCGGCTGTAAGGGTTTTTGTCTCTTGATGACGAGTCAATTAACTGAAACCTATAGTGTGATTAGCATCTTGTCTAGTCTATATTGGGGATGTTGGGGATGTGTCTAACTATAAATTTGTGGCTTAGGCTGAGGGATCATTAACTTAGAAACACACATTGCTAATCCGATGGGCGCGCTAATATCTCCAGAGCTGCGCCTTTTTATGATACGCCACGCGGAATCGTTAGTTTTTGCAGCTGTGTTCTGAAACTGTTCTATGAGCGATTTCTGCCCATTATGAACAACCCTAAGATTGGTCAATCCTTCGAGCAAGTCTCCACAAGCTTTATAGAATTGCTGCCCGCTGACATCTTCGCAAACGACACCACTATTCGTAAGCCGATCTGCAATGGTTTGTGTGGCGTACTTGTCAAAGCAAACTATCCGAGGATGATATATGTCGCACCAAGCCTTTATGCTTGCTGCCATCTTTAATTCATCTATAGCAACCTGAGAGCTGTAAGTCTCTAGGATTCCGATGCCAATCCTTCCATCTGGGAGAAGCTGTCCTGCGACTAATGATCCGTTCCTGCGCGAAGGACTGACATCGAAACCGAATACAGTATAAGCCCCAACAGACATCTCAAGTGTGCTATCTGATGAGTTTTCAAGAACTTCAATACTGAAGGGACAATTTAATGCGCTGATCCATTGGCACAAACTTTCTGTGCGAGCTGCATCAGTCGTTGAAGATGCAATTGTTTCCTCGATAGCCTCAACACTAATTAAATAGCCCATAGAAGGGTTTGCCATAGCCCATGCTTTACGATCCCAGATGTCACAGAAATCTGGCGCAGAATACTCATAATAACCAAGGCTCTTAGGCGGATAGTTACGGCAAGCCTCATGCAGGTTATTTAGTTCTGTAGAATCAGCACTGCCCGCGTTACTTGTAAATAATCGTTGGCTATTCATGCGGGCTAAAGTTACGCTCTTTGCAGCATCCATCGCGGCAGTTGATACTTCTCGCAGCTCATCGATCCATAAGAAATCGGCAGTCATGCCTCTTGCACCATCAGAAGTTGCCGCCCTGACTTCTAGCTGCGCTCCACTGGCAAGGATGATCCGTTCATCGCCATTAGTTCTGCGGATACCCTTTTTAGGATCTCCATCTTTTAGTTGCGCTCTCATCCAATCATTGCGTTCGATAATGTCTGCCATGATGTTAAAGGACTTCATAGCCATGCCTCGATTAGAAGACATAATCAGGATGTCCTTCTCACCGAACATGAATAACCCTGCTAAACAGCGCATACGCGCCAGATGGCTCTTTCCTGATTGACGAGCGATCAGAAGCAGACTGGTCTTACGAATAAACATGCCTTTCTTGTCCATAGTCAGCATGTCATCAAGAATTAACCTCTGCCATTCTAATAAAGGCTGACCAATCTTCTCAGCTAGTTCTGCAACCTGTGAGCCTTTACTTTCGCCCTTTAACCAAGGACTGTGAAGCCTTGGTTTGAGTGCCCCTCGCAGGGCTTTGGGCTTTCTGGTCTTAGTTGTCATTGACTCTGGACTGGTCGTGTCTTAAACGGACTGTCCAGCATGGTTTCCGACTGTGTCGGGGAGAAATTGGAAGG
>Ga0209191_1002021_pt1 | contig 12893 bp, 11 predicted proteins | sample S_130626_EF_Meta_FD_187320 | JGI IMG/M metagenome (GOLD analysis project Ga0209191, IMG submission 187320) | Freshwater microbial communities from Lake Simoncouche, Canada to study carbon cycling - S_130626_EF_MetaG (SPAdes) (version 2) | ecosystem: Environmental > Aquatic > Freshwater > Lake ... | reverse complement strand
ACAAAAATAATAAAAAAAGAAAGAAATACGTTATAAAAGTAGTCAATATCCTAATCTGTATTTGTATCATGTTAATAAATAATTATTTTACTTATTTACCATTTGTTTTTCTTGACATTAATAGCAGGACCTTGGCGTTTCTTCGCTTTACTTGGGTCGTACGCTTCATCTTCATCGTCTGACCCCATACTCTTCGATATTTCCCAAAATTCCTTGGACCCCAATTTGAAATCTGAGTGATTATCGGCCTTGTACCAGAATATTTGGTCATTCAGTTTGTTGGATTTTGCATTGTTGTTGATAACGAGGCATTCGTAGTTTTCAGTGGTTTGGTCCATGACTGCACAAAATGATTCCAATGTAGGAAACATACTTGCATAGTTTTCCCATATTCTTTTACGATTTGTCAGATAAGGTTCTCTCAAAATAAATACATAATCAATATTTGTACGAAGATTTGGTGGTATACCAAGTGGATACTGCATAGTAATAATCAACATTATTTTCCAATGACGCCCATTCATAAATAACAGACGCATCATTTTATCCCTGGTCCATGTCTGGTCATACAAACAATCATCTAATATTACGAATGCCCTCGGATCAATCGTCGTCTTTCTATACATTTCAATTTCTTTGTTTACTTGTTTTAAGACAGTTTTTTGTCGACGTAGAATGTTCTCAATTAATACGGTATTGTATTCTTCATGGATAAATAATTTGGGTACATGGGCTGCATAAAACCCGTTACCTGCTTCTGTTCCTGATATAACTGTTCCAATAGGAATATCTTGATGATAATATAATAAATCTTTTACCAAATAAGATTTACCTGTATCACGCCTTCCAATCATAACAATAACAGGTCCTTTATTTTCATCTGGTTTGAATGTAATTTCACGCATATTGAATTTTTTTAATTCTAATGTCATTTATAGTGTATATATTGATTGTATATGTTAATCAATATATATTTTTGCATATATTGATTACGCAACAAATTATAATTAGTTTAGAAGTACAAAGAAAATATATAACAACCACTTATACTTGTTTTTATTTATAGAATGAAATCTAGTGAAACCCCTAAATTTGTAATGCATTACTTTAAGACAAAATCCGTCGATACTAATTATTTAGAAAAACAGTATGTCCCTACTGAGGATGATATCAAAAACAACTATAATCCATTTCATTTAGAAAAAGTACAAATTTATAATCCTTCTCATAATTTGTTTTTTCAATTGAGTGAAAAAAACTATAACAACATTTCTCTAAACCATAAATATCATATAACTGATTTATTGAATGTTGTTGACCAAGAAACTAGAGAACATGTTGAAAAAAATATTCATATCAAGTATTCCCCACTATTAGACCCACTCAAATATATGATTGGTAAATACAAAAATTATGATAATATCAATGTTTTACCATCCATTGATTGCTCAGGTTCTCATTCGAAATTGCTAGATACTAATAATGCATCCTATGTTGACAATTTCTTTTCATTTTTATCAAGTAGATTACTACATTCGCATGGTTTTTTGCATGGTGTCGATTATTATGGGTCGTTTTTAGGCATTCAACAAAAATTTAAAATGAATGTGATTGACGACTTGGATTATTTGACTGGGTCTGACTTTTTCAAAAACAATATTAATAAAATGTTTACAATTGGTGACATCGAGAACGATGATGAATTTGCCAATTTTGGCTCTAGAGCTAACAAACATAAACTGAATATTGAGGATGATGTTGAAATTGGTGTTGATGTTGATGTTCTCGATTTAGGTATTGAAAATATCGATGTTGTCGAGAACATTGAGTGTTTTAATGAAATTGTTTATGAAAAACCTATCAAAACAACTCTAAATTCTAGAAGTAGTGATAGTTCGGATAGTGATGATGACCAAACTATTGACTACAATGAAAATCAGTCTGATGAAAGTATCGAACAAAAAAGTCATGACGATTCAGATGATGATTCATCAGAAGAGAACTCTGAGGATTCTGAGGACTCTCAGGAGACCGAAGATGTTGAAAACGTTGAAAACGATGAAAACGATGAAAATTGGGAAACTGAATCCGATTCGGAATCGTCCATGCAAGAAGAAGCCAGATATGTTTACATAAATAATTTCCCAGTACAATTGATTTGTCTTGAAAAATGCCAGGGAACTATGGATGAATTATTCGAAAAGGACAAAATGGATTTGAAAACATCCGCCAGTGCACTATTTCAGATTATTATGATTTTGTTGGTTTATCAAAAAACATTTCATTTTACTCATAATGACCTTCATACAAATAATATTATGTACATAGAAACACAAATTGAATATTTATATTATAAATACAAAAATACAATCTACAAAGTCCCCACTTATGGCAAAATCTTCAAACTGATTGATTTCGGTAGAAGTATTTACCGGTTTAATAATAAAAAATTCTGTAGTGATAGTTTTGCCAATGGTGGTGATGCGGCAACACAATATAATTGTGAACCCTACATGAATGAAAATAAACCGCGCATTGACCCTAATTATAGTTTTGATTTATGTCGTTTAGGCTGCTCGATTTATGATTTTATAATCGAAAACGATAAAAACCCAGGTGATTTCGATGAATTACAAAAAACTATATATAGGTGGTGTACAGACGACAAGGGGAAAAATATCCTTTATATGAGTAATGGTGAAGAACGCTATCCAAATTTCAAATTATACAAGATGATTGCGAGAACCGTTCATAAACATACTCCTGAAAATCAATTAGAATATTCATTTTTTAAACAGTTTATGGTGAAATCCAAAAACCTAGTATTGGATGATGTTGTTATGATTGATGTGGATTCGATGCCTTGCTATGTCTAAGACCTATAGATATATTTAAAAACATCTGTTTTGAATCCATTGAAACTCGAACTCGCCGCAATCGTATAGGAACCAAAGTTCTCCACATACAACCATTCACCTATCGCCAAATCAGGCAACATGATTGTATCTGCTATCATATCCATGGAATCACATGTTATTCCGAATATTCGGCTCCTCAACAACTTACCATCTCGTTCATTAAAAGGCGAAATCGTTGGTACACAATGGTCAAAAATCATACAATTGAAACTTCCATAGACACCATCATTCAATGTATAAATAATAATGGTTTCGCCAGTTTCGTCGTCCACTACGCGTTTTTTTCCAATAACATTGAGAACCAAAGTATGTGTATTTTCTACAAAGTATCTACCTGGCTCCGCTATGAATTCGATTGTACCCTTTTCTAATTCTTCACCAAAAAAATCACCAATGGCATCATTCACTCGTTTGGCAATATCTTCAAAACGGATAGTTCGGTCTACACCGGGAAATCCTCCACCGATGTCTATCATTTTTATATGGATATCGAGGTCCTTGGCTATATTGGTAGCATCTTTACATGTTTTGATAGCATCATAATAACTTTCCTCCGAATAACAGCCACTTCCTACATGAAAACTAAACCCAATTACATCCAGTTTCAGTGTCTTGGCTATCATCAAAAGCTCTTTTACTTGGGATAATTTACATCCGAATTTTTTATTAAAACGGCATTTACTTCTACTATCATCGACCGCCAACCGTAGTATCAATTTTGCATATGGATGGTACAATTTGATTTTGTATAATTCTTCTTCACTATCATATGTCATTAGGTCAACATCGTTGGACCTAGCGAAACGGATTTGTGAAGACATTTTCACAGGGTTTGCGAAAATAATACGTGATGGGTCCTTCGTTATTTCATTGATGGCCTTTATTTCGTTTTCTGATGCACAATCGAAATTTGCACCAAGAGATGCTAATGCCTCTAAAATAACAGGATTCGGATTACATTTCACAGCATAATATGGATGAACATTGGGCAGTAGTCTAATCCAGTTTGCGTATAGACTAGTCAATGCTCCTAAATCAATAATATAAAATGCCCGTTCACTTTGATTATCTTCTAAAAAATCATTGATTATATCATATGTATCACGGTCGGAACCATATAATTTGACATCGTATTTCTGTAGAAGGGAGTTATCGAGGGTTTTGTATCCGATTGTTGTCGTAAAAACGGTTTGTTCTGGGTCTTTTTGAGTGGTTTGAATTTGATTGTTTGATAAATCGATGATTTTTATCATATAATATTTTGAAATATATTATATGATTGGTTTGAATGATTACTAAATGCTAAATGTCAAAAGTATCTATCAATAATGGTCGGGATTTCTTTCTTTGCTTGGAAACTTTCCACTAAAAAATCATATATTTCATCATAGACAGTATTATCCGTATAATTACGGCAAGTATACAAGTCAATCGCTATATATTTACGTTCCGGAAACGTATGTACCGACAAATGTGATTCTGACAATAAATACAAAATAGTAAGTCCTTCTGGTTCAAATTTATGTTCTGATTTATTTAATATAGAAAAATCGTATTTTTCACAAATAGTATCTAATAATGTTTTGATTTTGTCTAAATCATGTATCAATACATGATTTTTTATTTCTTTCAAATCAATTATCATATGTTTACCAGAAATTTTATTTTTAGAGAACATTTTATATATATTGAATTGCATAAAAAAATACATTTATTTATACAATTACAAAAATTTATAAATAATCTAAACTACTGTTTTTGGAATAATATCCACTGTGACAATACCTACATCGTCACATTGATGACTTACAAAACGACAAGTACTATATTCATCGGTTTTACTATCCGTGTACATATTCCAGTCTTGTAACCACCTTTTTACTGCAAAGTCAAGTAAATCTTTACAAACCATACTAGATATTTTTTGAATTTCACCACTATCTTTCAATATCATATCCCAAAATCCATCAGACCCTATTATAATTTTCATTTTATCACCCTGATTATATGGAATAGTTTCATAATCAGGTGCATAACCTGTATTACCATTATGTCCTAATGATTGTGACATCATCAATCGTGTGCCAGACGGAAAATCAATATATTCACCCTCGATACCGATCATTTTGGTTTCTGATACTATTTTTATATTTCTTGATTTTGTTATTCTTACTCCGGGGAAACTAGTATATATTCTTTGGATTTCTTTGAAATTAAAAGAATCGTGCTGCTTTGATAAAAACACATGTTCATCATTTTTATAAACTGAGATTTGTGAGTCGCCACAATTGATACATACAACACGGTTATTGTATATTTTTACTAATGCCATAGTAGCACCAGAACTCTCGTTTTTACCGATTTTTGCATTTTGATTGATATATTTTGCCATGGTTTCGACGGGTGTTTTTGAACCCATTATAAGGTTTAATTTTATTTGCTCGATATACCGTAAGAAATTAATACATTTATCTGAACCATGGCCATCAGTTACCATTGCCCAACTACCTTCTTCGCCGGTTTCTTCATCTATAAAATAGCCACTATATGTTTGGTCCTGACCTTTACATAACTGTGCTACTCCCATGTCTACTTCGACTTGATGTGTTTCAATTGGTAATTCTTGAAATGCTGCCATTTTGGTTTGTTTGTTGTTGTTGTTTTTGATATTGATGTATGATTATTTTGTTCAATTTTTTACATGTTTTTATTTACGTATTTTTTTCAATATAATGTTCTCCTTTTTCACCACATTTATCGCTGTCTAATCTAGTTTCAATGATATTATCATATACGATAGAACCTGATATTATATTTTTTACACCAAATTTCGTACATAATATTTGCTTTTTTTTGTTGATAATGGTTTCTTGATAGAAAATACAATTAGAACATATGGGTAATTTACTATTTCTTATGAATTGTTTTGAAGCGAGTACTAATTGATGCATAGGGACGATTGACATATAAATATATCTACAAAAATATATTTATATTGATTTTGTTGATAATTTTTATTGATATTTCAAAATACTATCTTTTATTGTATGTAAGGAGAAGATTAAATATAAAAAAATGGTATTATACCTCTTCTCTCTCCAGGAATCTATAGCGTTTCTCTAAAAATTCGTTGAAACTACCCATTTTTGTATACATATATCGATGGTATTAATATTTTTACACATTTTTTCTTTCTACATTTGTAATGTTGTAATGGATTATGACATTCGCAATATTTTTGACATGTGTAAAATTCATTTGAAATCTTCAACGATTGAACTGTTTAATATTATTTAAAGCATATGCATTTTCCCCACTCCCTTTCCCAATATGTATACTATGTATAAAATCAAAAAACATTGTTTTATATCCTTGTGCAAAATATTTATCAGCATAATCTCTTTCAAAAAATGAATTTACACTATCATAATTACCTAGTTCTAAAATAACACTGGTTCTAACTATAGAAGGTTGTAAAGAATAATGTGGCCAATAACTGCAATTTTTTCCCATAACATTTTCTTTTTTCTCGTGTAGTAAAATACCAGGTTCTAAAATAATACCTCCTGTACGATTCATATCACTCATCGTTAATCCATAATTTCTATTGAAAACAAGTTGATGTATATTTTGGTCTTTGTATTTTTCTAATAATTCAATACCTCTTGTTACAAAGTTATTTGATTTAAAATAATACCAATCATCTTCCATATGAATCCAATATGTTGGCTTGATTTCATTTAATTTGTTCCAAATTATATTCATACTTTCACGATGACCTTTTTCATTTTCTGATTTCATATAATAATCAAAGAATGGATATTTATCTTGCATATCAACTCTATCTGCTTCACTTGAGTTATCATCCACGCAAAAAAAATAATCTACTTTGTCTAAATCCTTCCACATTTTTTTCATAGAATTTATAGTTTGTATAAATAAATCATATCTTTTACAAGTTGTTATAGTAAACATTACAGTGATTTTATCTGATACTTTTTTTTCCAAAGTATTTTTTGTAAAGGAAGTTATTAAATTCTTGTATTTATTATTACTATTGATTATCAAATCTACAATTTTATTATTTTGATTATTCAAACATACATTTCTTTCTCTTAACAAAACTATATAATTCAACATTGATTGAAAGAAATTGATATCATCAGGTAAATAATCAATTGCAAATTGAATATTATTAAAAAGATTATTTATATACCATTCATTTACATTAAGGAACTTCTTTGTAAATATTATTTCATACATTTTTATTACTGAATCATATATTCTTTTGCGATCAAATACAATAATCATATAATAAGGTAAATAAAAGTCAAAATCTCCCCTATTTGCAAATAAATAATTAGATAAATCATGATGCAAAAATTTTGTTTCATAATGTTCTTTTATCAAAGAATAATATGCAATAGCAACTTCCAGGTTTTCTTTTACACAATAATATTTAACCAAACGACAGATACATTCAACACGATATTTATCATATTTAAATGATTCTACTAAATACATTAGACCTTCTTCACTTTTATTTAATTCAGTATATAATTCATATATTTTTAAACAACTATAGTATTTTTCTTGTATCCAACCATTTAATGTTAATGTTTTTTTGTAATATTCTATTGCCTTTTCTATATTATTACAATAACTATAACTTTGTGCTGTGTAAAAACAATAACGATTTAGTAAAGGATCGTCATTTACAACAGCTTCATTAAATGCTTTTTCTAAAATAATAGCATCCTTTAAATATTTATTAGGGTCTTTACTTCTGTCGCCAGTATGTCCAGAAATAAAATAATAATTTCCTAAAACAGCAATTGGCTGCTGAGAATGTTCTAAGCAGGCAGCATATTCGTGTAATACACCAACGTAATGCCACTTTTTATGGTTATTAAATAATTGACATCTACTATAGCATAAGCCACCAGGATTACCAAATGTGAATTTATAACAATCGTTAGTTAAATTAATAGGCATCTTAAAATCACCGTAAATTTCATCATCTGCATCCCAAACAAATACATAATCTGTTTTTTTGTATGCAACAGTTAAAGCTCGAGTTCTGTTATATCCAAAATCTTTCCAAGGTGTTTCATCAAGTTCACCAGGAATATCTATATCTTTAAAAAATTTAATAATATCTTCTTTAGTACTATCCGTAGAACCTGTGTCAGAGATTACCCAGTAATCGAATTTTATAAATTTTATTAGATGATTTAATGTTTTTGTAATAACATGCGCCTCATTTTTAACTATCATATTCAAACATATCGTTTTTTTATTTAAACTAGTCATTTATATATTTATTGTATAAATAAAATATTGATTTATACCGTTGAATAATTCAAATGAGACACTATTTCTTGAACTAAGTTGTCCCATTTTAAATCTTCAACGGTACAAAATTGACTACAAATAAGAAATAAAATAATAATAATAATTCTATTTTTATTTTTATTTTGACTATCATATGATAATTTATTTATTTGTATTTCTCAATAAATTCTTCTGGTGTCATTATTGGTATATTATGTTCATTGGCATACTTTGTCTTGTTTGATACATCATCTTTCGATTTTACTATCAAAATATTCGTATTTTTTCCGATATTGTCGTCCAACACGGCACCTGACGTTTTTATTTTTTCTATTACGGTGGCATCCCGGGTTTTTGTCATAACAATATGTTTACCATAAAATGGGTTTGATGTATCGATTTGTTTCATCGTGTTTTCTCGCACTTGTATTGGGTTCTCTAGTTTGTCTTCCAAACCACATTCTTTCAAAAATGCTAAAAACGCTGGAATATTTACAACAAAACTATTTGCATTTTCTGGTCCTATCCCTGGAATGGCTCGTAGTTTTTGTATTTTTATTTCGTTGGTATCTTGACTTATCAGTATTTGTGGCTGGGCTTCCAAAATAGGACGTATTTTCTTTTCAGCCAAACCACGTCCTAATAAATTCGATGCAACTATAATATCTATCAGGGTCGCCGATTTAACCTTTGTTTCTATGCCATCCGCTATTTTATCTATCATTTTGTCTTTGAATCCTGCAATTGTTGCATAATTCGTCTTTTTCATTTTCAAAATACTTGGTATCGTATCAAACCCCGATTTCATTATCCTTTTTACGTTACCACTCGATAAACCATCCACTTGTAATGTAGTAAAAAATGCGGTTATATTTTTCTCACGCACTGTAACATCTTCACTAATATTATCCAAAACAATATCTACATGTGTATCTGTCCAATGATATGCGGCCTCTGGCATTTTTGCTTTTTCTGCTGGTGTGGTAACAGCCTTGATATGCGGTATCACATCTCCACTTCGTATGATTTGTATAATTGCACCGATTCCGATTTTGTTTTCTTCTATGAATTTACCATTAAACCCCGTAGCATATTCTATAGTCACACCGCCCAACCGTATAGGTTCTATGCGGACTCTTGGTTTCAAATAACCGGATTTACTTGCTTCCCATAAAACATCAATTACTTTGGCTTCTGCCATTTGGTCACTCATTACCATTTTGAATGCAAACGCATAATCAGGGTTACCATCTTTTCGGGTATGCATATGGTCGTCGGTTACAATTATACCATCGATTTCATACAAATAATTGGTTCTCCAATCTTTTAATACATCAGAAAGTGATTCATTTGAAATTGTTTGTTCGGATTTGTTTTGTACAACTTCGAAACCAGCATCGATAAGTTTTGCCATTTGTTCACTTGGCTTCATGAGTGGTTGTATTATTTCATAGGCAACAAAATGCAGGTCTTTTATTTTGTCATCGACTGTTTTACTATTGATAATACCCGATACTAAATTACGTGGATTTGCGAAACTAGACTTGTATTTTTCATCGAATACTTTTTTAGGTATAATAAACTCACCTCGTACTACTAGCCCCTCTACAATTGGCAAATCCATTTTTTTCAATAAATAAGATATATCCTGACCTACATGACCATCTCCCCGTGTATATAATTTTGGATTGGTCGCGTCTGAAACATACATACCACTTACGCCATCTAATTTACATGATAAAACATAGGGTCCAGTATATTTTTTTGTCCAATTTGCTAATGCGCCAGAGTCCGGTTTGATTTTATCCATCGATGGCATATTGTATGGTAATTTCACCTTGTTTTTTGTTATAGGTGCACCGATTTGTTCTATGATTTCATTTTTTGGATATTTTCGTTCCATATATTCTTTGATTATATCGTATTCATTGTCCGTCATTAATGGTTTATTTGTATTATAATATGCGTCGTTTGAAACTTTTAATATGTCAGCAATTTGATTTTCTTTTAAGTTCTCTATTACAGATATACCATGTTGTTTAAAGTTATCGATTAGTTGCTTGGTTGTCATGGTTTCTACGGGTCCTATATTTTCTATTAAGATGTTTGTTTTTATGTTGGTTTGTGTCAAGGTGTTTTTGATGGTTTTTTGGGTGATTTCGGTTGTTTTACTCCCCCTTTCAGAAAATCACAAAGGAGCATTTGTCAAATTATTTGAAACATAGTTATAAAATATACAAATCATAACTATATTTTGTCTCATTTTTCTTTCCGGTCGGTGTATTATATATATACTTTTATACTTTTGAATATGCTAAATGGGTGTCCCATTTGAAATATTCGTTAAAACTCAGGTGCCCCAGTAAAAATCTGGGTTGTTCCACTTGTAACATCAATATTTTTGCTATCTGTCATTACACTCATAAAATCATTGAGAGATGTATTCATATTTAAAAAACCAAAAACACCTACAAAACTGGATATAAATACATACGCTGCATCACGTATGATAAATTTAACTGGCTTCATTTGCTTATCAACAAATTTCATTTCAACAAATTTAAAAATACAAAAAAATAATGTAATCAATGACGAAATTAAGAGAACTTTGTCTAAACCATTCATAATATTATATAAAAAACATAATGTTTTTATATAATTAAAATACCGCAAATTTTGTTTTCCTAAATTTTTGTGAATTATACAAGCTCCTCAACATCATTCAATAAAATATCATCCTTTGGATTCAAATATGGTTCATCTAATACATCAAACCCACTTAGATCTATCATATCACTTGATATCTTGATTCTATCATCATCATCATCGTCTTCCTCTTCTAACTTTCTTTGAATTGCTCTGGATGTACTGATTTCTTCTAATCGTTCAATATTCTTTGGTGCCTCTATCGTTTTTATAATATTATTTTCATCCATAACTCTATCAGTATTATCAAAAGTCAATCTAGTTATAACATCTTCTTCATCAATGTTTTTGATGGATGGGACTATTTCTGGTAAATTATCTTCTAGTAATATTGAACTTTCTGTTTTTATGATGGATTCATCAGATTTATTTGTAGTTTCAGGGACATCGGGGTCTTCGATATTTTCAATAATAATTTCTTCTTCTTGTTCCATACTCTCATCCATATATGCCCTAATAATAGATTCCGTTGGAATACTATCACGGATAGCTACCAAAATACATTCTTGGATTATGAGTTCTAATTCACGATTATTTTTTTGTATTTGTAAAGGACTTATGTTTTTTTCAAACAAATATACATTACTATATATCTTTCTAGCTGCATTGATATAAACCTTATGAACAAATGTATCTAATTTTGGAATGGAAATATCGATTTTCTTCTGTTTATTTCCTACACGAATGCATGTCAAGACTTTTAATTGAATTACATGAACACATGTTATCAAATCCTCTAAATAATTACAGCCACTACGTTCGATAATACGGTTTCGTTCATCCTCGATAATGGTATTATTCCATTTTGGAATGCGCGATAACAAGTTCTGAAATGTCATCAAATATTTATTAGTTTCATCGTTTTCGAGACATAATTTCCAACTCTCATTAAAAATCGAACGAAATCCCTCTTGCACTAATGGAGTAAAAATACTAACCAAACGACTACACCATTCGTTACGTGATTCGTTCAAATTCGATAATACAAAATCATCCATCTTGTTTCAGAACAATATATTATATTGTTAACATACTTTCTAAATCTTTTTTTGAACGTAAATATAAAAAATCAAAAATATACAAAAGTAATAATTTTTCACAACGAAATTCTAGTTTTATTTTATCAAAACACATACAAACCATGGATTTATCTAATTCTGATATCGTGTCTGATTTTTTTACCCATCTTATAAAATCCAAACATGAATATCCTTTTTCATAGAATTCTTTGGCTAACCTTACAAATCCGATTTGTGTCTTAGGTGTTCTCGATATTTGGTTTTTTATCCAAACATCAACATTGGTATGGTCATCCAAATTATAATTGATTCGTATGGAATCTTGATGTAGATTGATTAGTAGATTGTTTTCAATATGCTCTGGAACATAGATTTCACAAAATCTTGATAAAATTGGATTCAGTAATTTATGTTTGTTCTCAACAATAATGAAAAAACGGGTATTATAACTGAATAATTCAATACATCGTCTTAGTGCACTCTGTGCATCAATTGTCAAATATTCTGCATTCAATAAGACAATTGTTTTAAAAATAACACCATTGTTCAAATGTATATTCGTTTTTGCGAAAAATTTCAATTCCTCACGAATGAATTTGATTCCCTTACCATGTGCACAATTCACAAACATCACATTGGTCTTGATTTTTTGTTTGTCATTGTTATAGATTTTATTCAAAAAATTATCTACTATAGTACGCTTCCCTGAACCGGATGAACCATGGAAAATCAAATGAGGTATTTTATTAGAATTATAAAAATAGTCTAATTTTTCGTATATTTTCTTATGGGTTGAAAGTTCTCGAATAGGCTTTTTATAAAGAAGAGTGGGCGGTTGAATAATAGTGCTGGTTTTATTATTGTCTATAGGTTCTCTTTGTATCGGAAAAGGTCGAAATGAATTTATCATTAGATT
>Ga0209191_1002019_pt1 | contig 12897 bp, 10 predicted proteins | sample S_130626_EF_Meta_FD_187320 | JGI IMG/M metagenome (GOLD analysis project Ga0209191, IMG submission 187320) | Freshwater microbial communities from Lake Simoncouche, Canada to study carbon cycling - S_130626_EF_MetaG (SPAdes) (version 2) | ecosystem: Environmental > Aquatic > Freshwater > Lake ... | reverse complement strand
TATCCTGTTGCATGCCCGCCGCTAGGTTGGATTGGGCCCAAAGGGGGGTGAGACTCATCAGAAGGAAGGCTAGTCCGAGACGCATAGGCGTAGTAAAATCAATCTTAGCACCTCTGGCAAGGGACTTAACAGGTGGTTAGGGCCTATGACTAGGTTTCCTTTCTCGCCCCTCGGGGTGGAATTTATCTAACTTATGAAAAGATGGCCAAAATCCTTGTAGCCCTTTCCGGTGGCGTTGACAGCGCCGTCGCAGCCTTGCTCCTCAAACAGCAAGGCCATGAGGTGCATGGTGCCTATTTCCGAACGTGGATGAATGAAGAAGGCCTGCCCTTCCCTGGTGAATGTCCTTGGGAAGACGACGTCCGTAACGCCCAAGCGGTGGCCGAACATCTGAAGATCCCCTTCAAGATTATCGACCTCGTTAAAGACTATCGCGAGAAGGTCGTTGAATACTTAGTCGACGGATACCGTCGCGGGCTCACACCGAATCCAGATATTATCTGTAATCGCGAAATGAAATTTGGAGTCTTTCTCCAACATGCATTGAAGGAAGGCTATGACGCGATTGCGACCGGACATTATGTGCGTCGACGCGCCAATGCGGATGGCACATTTGATTTAATGGAGGGCATCGACCCACAAAAGGACCAGTCGTATTTCCTAGCGTTACTTCGACAAAGCCAAATTGCCCAAGTGCTCTTCCCGATTGGAGATTTTACAAAATCTGAAATTCGGAAATTAGCCGAGGAAGCTAAACTGCCCAACGCTACCCGCAAAGATAGCCAAGGTATTTGTTTCTTAGGACAGGTACCCGTTCAGGATTTTCTTGAGAAACACATTCCCGATCAACCAGGACCGATTGTCAGGGCTGATGGCAAAACCATTGGACAACATCGAGGTCTACATCGCTACACTATCGGTCAGCGCAAAGGAATCGGACTGCCCTCGAATACCGATAACGAATACTTTGTGGTAACGAAAAAGGATTTTAAAACCAATACGCTGCATGTGGCCTTTGATAAACCAGGTACGCCTGATTTATATACCAACGAAGCCAAGGCGTATAACTTCAGCTGGATTAATCAGCTCGTCACCACGACACAAGATATCGAAGTTCGCGTGCGTTATCGCGATGCTTCCACATGGGCTAAATACATACCCGAAGCGGATGGCAGCGTGACACTTAAATTCAAAGATATTCAAAGAGGATTAGCCCCTGGACAGATGGTAGCCATTTACCGCGACCATGTTTTATTGGGTGGTGGAATTTTTAGCTAAGTGAGTGGATGACTTGACCTTCCGCCCCATTCGTTGAAGCGTTGGGCATGGCTCAAGGTAATGTAGTTAATCAAATGTTTTCAGGCATTGCCTCGCGGTATGACTTGGCTAATCGAGTCTTAAGTTTTGGACTCTGTGTGCTTTGGCGAAATCGACTCATCGCTAGCGTAGCCAAACTAAATCCCAAACAGGTTGTAGACCTCGCAACGGGCAGCGGCGACGTGGCCATCGCCATGAGTGAATCTCTGCCTTCTACAACTAAGATTACCGGATATGATTTTTGTGAACCGATGCTTGATATCGCCCGTGATCGAGCAGCCCATGAAAAAAAATCCGTAGAATTCTTAACCGGTGATTGCATGAAGTTACCCATTGCCGATGCCAGCTGTGAAGTCGTGACGATTGCTTACGGGGTTCGAAATTTCGAACATCGCGAAAAGGGATTACAAGAACTTGCTCGTATTACTCAGAATCAGGGATCCGTTTTTATTTTAGAATTTTCACAGCCCTCTAAACTCTTTTGGCCGTTTCATTTTATCCACGTGCGAATCATTTCACCGATTTTAGCAGGCGTTCTCACTGGTGATTTTGGCGCTTATCGTTACCTCGGATCCAGTATTGCTGATTTTCCCAATGCCGATGGTTTAACCGTGGAACTTAAAAAAGCGGGTTTTAGTGAAGTGACTTATGAACTGTTTTTATGCGGTACGGTTGCACTTCATAGGGCAAAAAAGTGATTTTTTAAAAATTCCTTGCCTTAGACCCTGTAGTCAGTTCTTTTAACCCTTCACTGGGCTCGTGGTGAAATGGATATCATTTCTGACTACGGATCAGACGTTTGGGGTTCGAATCCCTACGGGCCCACCACTTTCAGCGACACCCTCGAGAATAACCCTCAGGGTCCTTCTTTTCCTTGATTTAGTCCAGTAACTTAGGGGCTGGATCAGGCAGCTTATTTCCGGTCGGATAAATATAAGTCCTGTCTTCAAAATTCCTTAGTTCTAGGACGCCATCGTGTATCGCCTGAACGTATTCAGGATTAAGAGGGATTTTGCCGCCACCGCCTGGCCCATCGACGACTAATTGGGGGATACTGTAGCCCGTGGTATGTCCGCGTAATCCACGAATAATTTCGATTCCCTTTTGAATCGGTGCACGAAAATGCGTGGAGCCTTCAATCAAATCACAGGCATATAAATAATAAGGACGCACCCGAATCATTAAGAGTCGATGAACCAATGATTTCATCACTTCAACGCTGTCGTTGATACCATCCAATAAAACGGACTGATTTCCTAGTGGCACGCCCGCTAAAGATAGGCGTTCGCAAGCCACCGCGAGTTCTTGAGTTACTTCTTTCGGATGATTCGTGTGAATGCTCATCCAGATCGGCCCGTGTTTGCGGAAAATTTCTGCTAGCTCCGGTGTAATTCTCTGTGGAAGAAAAACGGGAATGCGTGAACCCATTCTAATAAATTCCACATGCGGAATGGCGCGTAGGCGACCGAGCAATGATTCGATTTTGGCATCGGAGAGTAATAACGGATCACCGCCTGAAATCAGCACATCGCGAATCTCGGGGTGACTTTCAATATACTTCAAACCTTGTTCGAGTTCGGGATGGAAATCGTAGGACTGCGCGTTGGAGACCAATCGACTCCGGGTGCAGTAGCGACAATAGGAAGCACAACGATCGGTAACTAAAAACAAAACGCGGTCGGGATAGCGGTGGACGATTCCTGGAACGGGCATCGTACCCTCTTCACCTACTGGGTCGGACGATTCACCCGAAGCGATGTAGGATTCTTTGATATTAGGAATGACCTGCTTACGAATCGGACATTCGGGATTCTTCGTATCAATCAGATTAAAATAATACGGAGTGATGGCTAACGAAAGTTTATGCGCCGCAAAAAGACAGCCCTCTTTTTCATCAGGGGTCAAAGTCATCAAGTTCTCCAGCTGAGCCAAGGTCGTGATTCGATTTCGCAACTGCCAGGTCCAATCATTCCAATCTTTTGCTGGCACATTCGCCCACAGCCCTTGCCCTGAATACCAGTTTTTACGTTGATCTAGAGGAAACATGTAAATGGAAGTATTGAAACTAACCCAAATAAGTTTTCACGCAAACCGTGAATGGCTTATTTGAAGTGCTAGACGAGTTTAGGCACGCACTCTCACACCAGCGCGAGATGAGCGAAATCTATGCTCCGGCCCCAGCAAAATCCCAAATAAATCATAACCTTCATAAAATAGGGTTAAATTGAGCGATTTCGGGGTTAAGGGCACCCTATTCCGTTTGCTCTACTGGCCCCAATTGTCCTATTTAGGTGGCATGTCTGTTACGAAGCCACGCTTCACTTTAGAGTTCGAAAAGCCCATCCGCGAGTTGGAGGACAAAATTGCTGCCCTCCGTGCCTCATCGGAATCCGCGGGCATCAACGTCACCAAGGAAGTGAATTCCCTGGAGGCTAAGCTCGAACAAACCCGCCGCGATATTTACGGCAACCTCAACCCTTGGCAGCGCGTGCAATTAGCGCGTCACCCTCGTCGCCCTTACTCGCTCGACTACATCAATATGTTGTTCGACGACTTCCAAGAGCTCCACGGTGATCGTCTTTACATGGATGACGAATCGACTGTAGGCGGTACGGCGTTTTTTGAAGGTCAGCCCGTAATGATTATCGGACAGCAAAAAGGTCGCGATACCAAAGAAAATTTACGCCGCAACTTCGGTTGCCCCAATCCTGAAGGTTACCGCAAAGCTCTGCGTCTCATGAAAATGGCGCATACTTTCAAATTGCCGATTATTACCTTGGTCGACACTCCAGGTGCCTTCCCAGGAATCGGATCCGAAGAACGTCACGTCGCCGAAGCGATTGCCGTAAATCTTCGCGAGATGAGCCAATTCCAAGTTCCCATCGTTACTTTCGTCATTGGCGAAGGTGGTTCCGGCGGCGCCCTCGGTATCGCTGTTTCTAATCGCGTCTTTATTTTAGAAAATGCCTACTACTCAGTGATTTCTCCTGAAGGTTGCGCGGCGATTCTCTTCAAAGACAGATCCCATGCACCCAAAGCAGCGGAAGCACTGCGTTTAGACGCACCCAACCTCATCAAGCTCGGTGTGGTCGACGGTATGATTAAAGAGCCTCTCGGTGGCGCGCAAGAAGACCCTGCCGCAACCAGTTCTAACATTCGCAAGACCTTGCGTGAGACTCTTAAGCAGCTCGGTAAACTCTCGGGTGAAAAACTGGTGACCGAACGTTACGCGAAGTTCCGCAAGATGGGCGTGTACTCGGAATAAGATATTTAAAATATTACCTTATAAAAAAGGCGTCTTTTTTTAAGACGCCTTTTTTGTTTTATCCACCGCCGTTGCCGAGCAATCGAATATAGCGAGTGTAATTGCGACCGTACTGATTAACAATCCGTCGGTAAGAGGCGTTGGTGTTTAAGATGACACCCTGAGTGCTTTGCGCTTTGCCATCGAGTTTCTGTAAGGCGCGTAACTCTTTCGAACCTTCAGGAGTTAAAATCGTCAACGAAACCTCAATCGCTTTAAGTGTATAAGGCAAATAAGGTAAAGCCGTTGCAGTAGGTGTTGTTTTCGAATCTAAAGCATCAGGATAAATACGATCCGAATAAACTCTTAGACGGCCCACAAAGGAATCGTAAGGATGAGGTGTTTTAGCCCCGCCGACGCCTTTGTTATCAGTCCAACGCAACGGTGCCGCATTAGAATCAGCACCGGCAACGATACTTGCACTGTAGGAGGAAGGATAACCTGACGCTGAAAATTTGTACGTTGTATCAGTAGTCTCAGCGAGGACAGGTCGGAGTAACTGTGCCGGACGTTTAAGCGGGTCGACTCGCGCACCCGTGACCGTTGTGCTATCGGGCAAAGACGACGTACACCAGAAAGTGAAATTCATAGCGACGACGTTTGAAGCGATAAAGTTGGATTGATCCAGAGTCCAACAAGGAGTTGACGCGCTTTGGTTGAAATCAATGAGTGAACGTGAATCGGCCTTGATGTCACTGTAGTTGGCAAATGAACGCTTCGTACCTGATGTACCGTTCCAGTAATCCCAGGGTGAAATCGGAGCGGCCGCCGTTGAAGTCATAATCAACGGAATGGCTTCTTTAAAAGTATTCTCGGGATCGATGATGGTACGATACACGCCGTAGACTTGTTGGATAGGGTCACCGGGAGCATCAAAGGGTGAAGATTGACCAATACGGTAGGCAATCGCACAGACATCGCCCTTCAAGGCAACGCGAGGTGATGTCGTTGAAGGTGCCCAGCGCGGACGGTCAGGCGGAGACGCAAACAACATGATAATGGGCTGATCAACCGACTGAAGATCGCCAATGGTGGCCTTGGTGGTTGCACCACTAGGAGCCTTAGCTGAACCAGGTAAAATGACTTCCATCCAACAACGACCGTCGGGACGAATCATCGCACTTTGAAAATCCCCTTCCATCGCATCAAGCACACCACGCGCTTCCGACTGCGTGGTTAAATCAGCAACTGCACGATCGTAAGCTTTAAAAGTATCCGAGGCAATCGTCACTACAGCCAAAACAATCACGATCATGATAGCCGTCGAAACCATGACCTCGATTAAGGTAAAGCCGCGACGGGAGACTGGAGAGATTGCAGACTTCATCGACTGATAATAATATTTTGAATAAGTACGGGAGTTTCTTCTCGCTCGGTAAAACCCGTCTTACTCGAATTCGTTTTTTCCGAGTAGTCATGGGGGAAAAATTCTGCAACTACTGGTAAGTAGGCTAAAGCGTAGAGGTTAGAATCAGGCAATGTACCCGTGCCAGTCCAAGTGGTGTTTGATGGTTCGAGCGATGTAGCATCGATGGCACAGCGTTGTCCGATGAGTAATTTGGAAATCGAAAGTCTGACGCGCATCGGAGTGCCGACAACATTTCGGGTGCTCGCAAAAGCAGGCGTAAATGAATCACTCTGGCAAATAGCGACTTCCATCACCGACGGATTAGAAGTCACATTGTAAGTCACAACATCCCCAGCGACGGTGGTTTCACTGGAACTTGGTAAAACTTTACGCTCATAAACATAAACCCAAACACCATTGGCGGAAGTATCAGCGGCTTTGAGGAGGCGATAAGAGATATCGAAATTTGTTGCTGGTGAGGTTGTGGGATTAGGATCCACTAAAGCCTTATAGGCAGCAGATTGATGAACATAGACCGTATTAGCTGAGTTAGTCGCCGCAGTAGAATCTAGATAAACAATGGAGCGAGGATTATCGAGAGCTCCAATGAGACGAGTCACACCTGAAAGTGCGCGGTTGGTCTGCATGATATCGTCCACCTGTTGGAAGGTAGAACCCAGAATACCGACGAGTGATAAAATTGCCATGCCCACGATACCAATCGCGAGCGTCACTTCAACAAGTGAGAATCCGCGACGGGTCGAGCTAGATGTTGAAAAGGATTTCATTATTTAAGTTCTTTTGAATTTGTCGGAGTAATATCGTCGGAGTCGTTAGAAATAACTACGTCTCCATTCGGACGAACGGCAACGACAGCGAATTGATTAATATTTTGGATATCAAGTTCAGCAGTTTTAGTATCACTACGCAGTGTAGCATTGGCAAAAATGAGTACTACTTTTCCAAGATGATTGGAAGCTCCGCTGCTTTGCAATTCGATGTAATACCAACTCTTTCCACCCGCATTCAGCGCCTGAGGTTGATTGACGGGAGTAAAGAGCATCTTCGGCGGACTCGTGGTGGTGTCTAAAACGCCCGACGAAGCTGTATCGGCAATCGGCCCGATGACGCTGAACTGGTTACTAGTTAAAACTGCTCTCGAGCCGGTATCTGGATCAACAGGACCATTAATCGTAGTGGTAGAACCTTTGGGCGGAATAAAGTAAACGCCATTAGGAAGACTGGTCGGCTGTTCGGGCGCGTACCAAACATAAGCACTATTGGCGGTATCCGTGATAGACGAGGGATCCACACCGGCAGAAACTTTTGACGAATCAACACAGCCAACGGCGACCACGAATTGGTGCAGGTGATTTACAGGATCCGTCGGGTCATTTAAAATGAGTAAACGATAGCGACCATTATAGGTCATGCCTGTGCTGTATGCACCGCGGTTCATTAATGCCATCGCGCGCACCGAACGAACGGTCGAAGCGATGATACGCTGTCCGCCTTTCAAGCCTCCACCATCACCAGTTGAAATACCTAAGAACAAAGCAGAGATAAGCAGGATGATAGTGATAACCACCAAAAGCTCAATGAGGGTGAAACCACGTCGAGCACCAGCCATGATCCGAGAATTACTCACTGGATAGCGATGATGTCAGCAGCCTCACCAGCTGAGAGAGGTGCAATGGTCACCCCGTCATAACTTTTAGCGTCATTAGCCGCGGTAAAAATAATCACACGCGCGGGGATGCCACCTTTGGCAGAATCAATCCCTAGGCCAGTGCCACTCTTGGCCGATGAAATATCGTCAGGAATAGTCACGCCGGCGATAGATTTGATGCTACCGGTAGAGTCGGTATCAAAAATAACCCTGATATTATAATTACCAAATTTATCGACCAAGAGCGTGGCCGTATCGATGGCCGAACTGTAATAGGCGTAATCTTCTTTCGAGAATGCACAGAATTCTTCCGCATTGCGATTGAGTGCGGTGCGATCGGTGGAACTTAAGGCCGAACCACTAGGCGCCTTGCCCGAAAGGGCTTTAACGAATTTAAGCGTGGTCGTGGAGTCGTCTAATTTGTGCAACGAGTCCACCGCGCTGTCATACTTCGTACCAATGTTAGGATAAAAACCGTAGACCGACTTATAACGATTCACTGCTGTGCACCACTGAGAAAAAGTGGACTGGGAAGTAGCGATTTTAGATTTTCTGCGAACCGCATTAATCGCTGGAAAAAGCATCCCTGCCATAATGCCAATAATAGCAATGACGGTCAGTAACTCGATTAAGGTAAAACCACGACGGGATTCAGATTTCATAAATAGGGGTACTTGAAATAAGTAGAAACTCAACGGTAGTAAGCCAGCGAAAATTAACCAGCCAAAAATGGACTAAATCCCCAATTTTAAGACTGAATTTCTTAGAAAAATCGTTGGAACAGCAAAAAACTACCCGCGGCAATCATGGTGGGAAACAAAGCCCAAATCGCGAGTCGTAATGGCGAAACTCCACCTTCAAAGAACTTAGACAACAATGTCTGCCCAGCAAGGTTAGGCGCATTAGCCAGAACAGTCATTCCCCCACCCGCTAAAGCACCCGCAATGACGGCCTGACGTAACCCCGCTGCTGCCGAGGTATTCTCGGAGAGCATAGGAACCTGTGCCGCTAAATAGGCAATGGTCGCGTTGTCATTGAAGGCCGACAAAACAATCGTCGAGAACATCAAGGTCACTTCATCGAGTCGAACGAGGATCGGCGCAATCCACCAAGACTGCAGTCCGCCCAACACGACCAATCCAGCTAGGAAAAATCCGACCAAGACTGGACTCCGCCAAGCAATCGACTGCTGATGCCCTCGCGTAAATTTTAAAAAGATTAAGAAAGCCGAAAATAAAACTAAAATAGTAGTGAGCTGATGCTTAGTCAGAAATATCACAAAAGCCGCAATGAAACTTAGGTGAATTAAAACCAACCAACCTGGACTTTGTAGAGACGAAACCGTCTCGGATTTATTCTTAAAACTTAGGAGTTCTTTACGAAAAAAGAAAAAGTATGCCGTGTTAGAAATGAGTATCGTAAAAATAGAGGCCAAACCGAATTGATTAAAGACCTCAACCAAACCCCAGCCCCAATGTCCGGCAACCATCACGATTGGCGGAGCTGCAAAATGTGTTAAAGACCCACCCACCGAGGTATTGACAAACAATAAAGCCAACGTCGCATAACTGAGAGAAACGCTGGGTTTATAGACATAGAATTGTGCCGAGAGCATGAGAGCCGCAATGGTCATCGCGGCTGGCTCAGTGATTAATGAACCTAAAAGAGGTCCAATCGTTAGAATAACAAACCAACCCACTGCAGGCGTTCCACCAAAAAATTTAACCAATCGATTAAGCAAGAAAGCGGTGAAATCCAAAACGGGTTTAGTTGAAGCGACAACCATCACCACCATCACGAAAATAGGTTCGATGAATTTGGAGGTCGGGGCTGAATCTATTCCCTGCAAATCTCCACCCCGTAAATAATTAATCATTACCTCCCACCCTTTTCCAGGATACAAAATAAGGGTTAATAATAAAATAATGGCCCAGAAACCAAAGACCACTTCCACTTCACCTAATAAATGTAGTGCATGACTTATAAATTTCTTGCGAGGTGATCCAGCGAAACACTTTGCGTTACATTCATCCCAGTGTCTTGCATAAGCAGATATTTTAGAAACCAAAAAAGCATGAATCACGGCGATGAGGAAAATACCACAGGCGACTAGATTAAAATAATCAGCAGCGGCGGATTGAGTCCACTCCTGCCAAAGCGTTAAATTCATACCTTTCAAAAAACCTTTTTTGAAATCAAAGGCGAACCTCTTCTCTCTAGGCCTAATTATTTAGTAGCAGACACAAAATCAACGGGGGCACCACCGAGCGCCTTGATTAAATCGACCTGAGCACCCAGACGATCAAAGCGGACTCGGGCAACCGAGGCCTGTGATTCGGCCAATAAACGACGCGCAGTTAAAAACTCCACTGGTGAGATTTGACCTAGTTTCTGTCGGGCTTCCGCCACTCGAAATGCCTCCTTGGCGGAGCTTTCTCGACGCTCGGCAGCCTGCGTGGCCGCTAAAGTTTCACGGACATCGACCAGCGCATCACGCACTTCACGAAATGCGTTGAGCACTGTTTTTTCGTAAAGTGTAGCCGCCTGATTTCGTGCCGCAACCGCACCCTCTACGCGTGCAGTGGTGCGACCAAAATCTAAAAGCGGAATGTTTAAACCCAAACCTACGGAACTGGTTGAGGTGCCTGATGAAAATAATCCATTTAACTCACGACTTTCGTTACCGAGTGCACCGGTTAAAGAAAAGGTCGGGAAATAAGCGGCCTTCACATATCCAATAGTCGCATTCGCAGTGATTAGATTTTGTTCGGCGACAAAAACATCGGGACGTCGACGAAGCAGATCAGAAGGCAAGCCCACGGCAGGTGGTGGGGGCAATTTTAATGGAGTAGTAAACTTTTCCGAGAGCGTGAAGTTTGGCTGACCGATTAAAAATCCGAGTTGGTGTTCCGCTTGGGCACGATTACGTGCAGCGTCCGATAGTCCTGAAATAGCAGCGGCTAAATTAACTTCTGCCTGTGCACGGTCAGTCGCACCCGCTGATCCGACTTTAAATTTTTCTTCGATGATACGTTGTTCCTCTTGGCGAATACGCACGACTTCTTGGGCGGCTTGCCATTGAACATCGGTCGAACGCAACACGGCATAAGTACGAACCACGGATGAAGTAATGGCCAATTCTACTTGAGTACGGGCACCTTCTGCAGCGAGTAATTGAGCACGCGCACCTTCGGTTGCACGGCGAAGCTTACCCCAAAAATCTAATTCGAAAGAAGTAGATAAACCAGCACGATACAAAGATCTATTTCTTCCGTTGGTTGGGTTAATCAAATTATAGCCACCTTCACTGATTTTTGTTTTTGAATAACCAGCACTGCCATCAATCTGTGGAATTTGTGCACCCGAAATATCTTCAAAACTCGCGGTCGCCTGTTCAACGCGAGCAGCAGCAATACGAATATCAGTATTAGCTTTTAAAGCGGTTGCTACTAAATCATTTAATTTTGAATCTCCTAAACCCTTCCACCATTCAGAAGAAATCGCTGTAGTGGAATCCGACTTCTCAGCATACTCTGTATCCGTGGGTACGGTGGGTCGTTCATAATCGGGCCCCACGGCACACGCAGTTAAAAATAGAACGACTAAAACTTGGGATAAAATTTTCATGCTTGGGGCTCTTTGCGATCTCCGGTGAGAACTTTAAAGAAGAGAGGAATAAATAAAGTCGCGAGGAAGGTATCGATAATCATCCCACCGAAAACACCCGTACCCATGGAACGTCGTGCACCCGCTCCCGCACCTGCGGCGATGACTAAGGGAATCACACCCAGAACGAAGGCCATTGAAGTCATCACGAGTGGACGGAAACGCACCTTAGCGGCCTCAGCCGCAGCCTCGGCAGCAGATTTACCAGCATCGCGTGCAAAGACCGCAAACTCGACAATCAGAATCGCATTTTTAGCAGCTAATCCAATGAGCGTTACTAATCCGATTTGGAAATAAATATCATTGGCCATCCCTCTCGCAAAAATAGCGAGCAGCGCACCCATCAATGCAAAAGGAATAGTAAAGATTACACCAATCGGCAGTGACCATTTTTCGTAAAGTGCCGCTAAGATGAGGAAGACCATCAACAGTGCCATCGCAAAGGCAGGAACGGCAGATGTTGCGGTGCGTTTTTCTTGATAAGCCTGAGCCGTCCAATCCAATTCATAGCCTTCAGGTAAAGTGGCTTCGGCAATTTGTTCAACCACATCGAGAGCGTGACTCGAACTCACACCAGGAGCAGCACTACCAATCACGCGTGAAGATAAAAATCCTTTGTAGCGATCGAGCTGTTCAGCACCGGAAGTAGATTTGATTTTTACGAGCGTGGAGAGCGGCACCATCGTACCATCCTTGGCACGTACATGAACGTGAGCGATGTCTTCAGGTGCCATACGCTTATCGGGCTCGGCCTGCATCAACACACGGTAAGTACGACCCGAACGATTAAAGTCATTTACATAAACCGAACCGATCGTTGCCTGCAGCGCATCATAAATGTCCGACAAACTAATACCTAAAGAAGCGGCACGCACTTGATCCACTTCAGTTAAATACTGTGGGACATTCGTCCGGAAGAATGAGTTTATGCCTGTTAATTCTGGGTTTTTACGTAGTTCGGCCAGCAACTTTTCGGTCACTTGTCCGAGCTTAGCGACGCTATCATCATCTCTGGCTTGTAAATAAAACTCAAAGCCACCCGCGGTACCAATACCACGAATCGGCGGAGGATTGAACACCATGCACATGCCTTCGGGATACTTCATACCGACTCCTGAAAACACTCGGGAAAGTTCATCCGCACTCTTATCACGCACCGACCAATCTTTTAGTGGTAGGAACATTGTTCCAGAATTTGTTTTTTCACCACCACCGATTAAATCGAATCCGCTGATTGCGAAAACGTGACTGACGGCAGGCTTGTCGGCAGGGATGACTAAAAAATCGGGTACTAACTTCGCCATGTACTCACGGGTACGCGTTACACTGGCACCATCGGGCAATGACACACTCGCAACGACATAACCTTGGTCTTCCACCGGCAAGAAGCTACGAGGAATCACCTTAATCAATACGAAATTAATTCCGATAATCAGGAAGAAGATTGCGAATCCAGTGATAGGACGTGCGAGCAACCAGCGAACGGTTCGATCGTGCCATCCAGCAACTGCTTTAAAAATGTTATCAAACCAGAGTAAAAAGCCTTTTTTCTCGTGGTTGGTCTTCGGCTTTAAAATCATCACGCACAGTGCC
>Ga0209191_1002017_pt1 | contig 12919 bp, 14 predicted proteins | sample S_130626_EF_Meta_FD_187320 | JGI IMG/M metagenome (GOLD analysis project Ga0209191, IMG submission 187320) | Freshwater microbial communities from Lake Simoncouche, Canada to study carbon cycling - S_130626_EF_MetaG (SPAdes) (version 2) | ecosystem: Environmental > Aquatic > Freshwater > Lake ... | reverse complement strand
CTAAAGTAAAATAATATAATTATGCCTAAATTAATTAGAAAAGAAAGAAACATTTACTACGAACATTATGAAGTGGAAATCACTGACGAACAGTTCGAACTCTATAAAAATGATAGAGATAAATTTTTTGAAGATTTCATCTATGATGATTCCCTCGAATTCAAAGAATCTGCACAGAGGTATGTAACCACTACTGATACGGATTACTATGTTGATGGACATGAAGATGAACCACAATATAATTACTAAACTAAAAATAAACTAAAAATATAACTACTCTTATGTCAAAGTTCAATCCAACTATTAAGACTCCAAAGTCACTAACTGAAAACCTAGCAGGTGGACAGGCTTATAAACAATCGTCAGAAATGGCATTAGTCTCTCTATTATTGACTTCATTTGTCAATGACCAGTTCTATAGAAGTGGTAATCAATCTCTTGAGGATTTAAAATCGCTTATTAAGTCTAATAAGAATAAGGAGTTTGTTGCTAAGTCTGCCATCTTTGCTAGGGATGAATTTGGTATGAGGAGTGTCACACATGCTCTTGCTGGTGAATTGACATCAGAGATATCAGGTTTAGAGTGGGCCAAATCATTCTATGAGAAGGTTATTAGTCGTGTTGATGATATGACTGAAATCATGTCTTATTATCTTGAGAACAAGACTGATAAGAAAAAACCCAAATTTCCATCTTCTTTGAAGAAGGGTTTTGCGAAAGCCTTTGATAAGTTTGATGCTTATCAATTGGCTAAATACAAGGGTGAAAACAAGGATGTAAAACTTGTTGATGTTGTAAATCTTGTACATCCTATTCCAACTAAGAGAAATGAAGACGCTTTGAATTCTTTGGTTAATGGACAATTAAAGAACACAAAAACATGGGAGTCTATGTTAACCAAAGCTGGACAAGAAGCAAAATCTGAGGATGATTTGACCCAACTAAAATCTGATGCTTGGAAACAATTGATTGAATCCAAGACACTTGGATACTTTGCTCTTCTTAGAAATCTAAGAAACATTATCACACAAGCGCCAGAGACGATTGATTTGGCTTGTGAAATGTTGGTAGATACCAATATGATTTCCAAATCAAAGGTTCTTCCATTTAGGTTTACAACTGCCTATGAGGAAATCAATAAGTTGTCACAGGATTCAACTACAAGGAAAGTCATTATGGCTTTAGACCAAGCGTTGAACATTTCAGCAATGAATGTACCAAAGTTTGATGGTGAGACACTTGTTGTAATTGATACGTCTGGGTCTATGTCTGGTAAACCATCTGAAATTGCTTCATTGTTCGGATCGATGATTGTGAAGGTAAATGGTTGTGATGTTATGACTTTTGATAACTTTGCATGTTATAGAAAATACAATCAGATGGATTCTGTTATAACCATTAGGGATAGTTTTAAATTTTCTGGTGGTGGTACTAATTTCCAAGATATCTTTGTAAAGGCTAACAAGGCTTATAAGAGGGTTATTATCTTGAGTGATATGCAGGGGTGGATTGGTTATAACTGTCCTACTAAAGAGTTCAATGAGTACAAGAAGAGGTTGAATTGCGACCCTATTGTTTATTCGTGGGATTTGGCTGGACTTGGGACATTACAGTTTCCTGAGAGGAATGTATATGGATTGGCTGGGTTCAGTGAGAAGGTTTTTCAAATAATGTCTCTTCTTGAAGAGGACAAGAATGCCCTTATAAACAAAATCAATCAGATTCAACTTTAGGAATTAGGTTCTCAGAAATGGGAACCTTTTTTTTCAAATAAACCTTTATTTGAAAAAATATATAATTGTCATGGGTTTATTAGAAATAATCAGAAATATTGTATCAGGTGGTAAGAAAGTTGATATAAAGAAATTACCATCACAAGGTTATTTCTACCCAAGTGATTTTGATATAAGAATCAAAAAGGCTACTGATGAAGATGTAATTGATTACGAGTATAATTTCAATAGTGAAGATATTATAGAAGTAATTGAGTCAGTAAAGAAAATTGTTATGAAAAATACAATTTTTAGTGGTAGTTATAAATTTGAGGATTTGAAGAGTATCGATATAGTATTTATTTTTTTGGAGATTGTAAAATACACTACAGATAGAAGTATCAAAATTGAATTTTTTAATGATGATTTGGGTAGGAAAGATAATATAAACTTTGATGTAAGCAATTTCAAGTATTTTAATCTAAAGCAATTCTTAAAAGATTATATACCAGAGGAGTGTAGTTTTTTAGTTGATGGATATAAGTTTGCAATGCCATCAGTTGGTGTTGAAAATTCTTTAACCCAATATTTATTTTCAATTTCAAATATTGATGGATCTGATAAGTACAACTATTACTCTTATGATTTTTTATTCTTTTTAGGTAAGAAGAACAATCTAACATTTGAAGAAATTGAAAATTTAGTTACTATTTTCAATTTTGACATAGATGATGATGAGAAGAAAAAAATTAAATCAATAATTAAAAAATTTATTGAAATAATTGATTATAGTTTAAAAGTAAATAATTTACTTATTGATGTAAAATCAAGATTAGATTTGGAAAATATTTGGAAGGTTTAATAGGAACATGACCCCATGATATATACCTTATGTCAAATAGGGTTATTTTGGGGGATTGTTATGATATATTAAAAACTCTTGATAAGAATTCCATAGATTTAATTTTAACAGATCCACCATATAACATTTCAAGACCTTCAAACTTCACTAAAAATTCTGACAATAATAAGTTCAATAATATATCAATAGACTTTGGTAATTGGGATCAAGAAGAGATTGATTTAGAATCTTTGATGATTGAATTTAAAAGGGTTTTAAAGCCTAGTGGTTCTATTATTATTTTCTATGATATTTGGAAATGTAATAATTTAAAAAGTATTGCTGAAAAACTAGGATTGAAACAACCTAGAGTTTGTCAGTGGGTAAAGAATAATCCAGTTCCTATAAATTCAAAGAAAAATTACTTATCAAATTCTATTGAATTTTTCTTCACATTTGTAAAAGGTAAAAATCCTATTTTTAATTCTTCTTATGATAAGGGTATTTATAACTTCCCACTTTGTCATGGGAATGAAAGAACTGAGCACCCAACGCAAAAACCACTTTCATTGATTAAATCCTTAGTGGAAAAACATTCAAAGGTAGGAGATTTAGTTTTAGATCCATTTGGTGGTAGTGGAACTACTGCTATAGCTTCTTTGGAAATGGATAGAAATTATTATATTATTGAAAAGTCAGAAGAATATTACAATATAACAATTTCTAGACTTGAACATTTTAATAATAAAAAAATATAAATAATAAAAAAAGATTATGATTTTAGTAAAAAACTCACAACTTGATAAACAAACTGTAGAAGCTTTAAATGTTCTTCTTGAACTTAATCTACCAGCTAAAATTGCTTTTCAGCTTATGAGAATTGTGAAAGAGGTATCATCTTTAGTTGATGATAAGATTAAACTTGAAAAGAAAGTTTTAGATAGATATATGGAAAAGGATGAAAATGGAAATCCAGTTCAAGCAACTGATGAACAGGGTAATGTTATTCCAAATGCTGCTAAAATAAATAATATACAAAAGTTCAATTCAGAATTAGAAGATTTAAATTCAGTTGAAACTGAACTTCCATTTGAGAAAATAAACTTTGAAGATTTAGAATTACAAACTGTGAAGGTTAAAGATTTGATTAGATTGGAATTTTTATTTAATTAAAAAGTGGATTGCCCCTTTTTAATATATAAAAAAAGTTTTAATCAAAATTAATGATAACATTCAGTACACCGCCTACTGAGGCTAATCAACTTTCTGGACTTGTAAATGTTTTAAACATATTGCCAGATAACACAGCTAAACAAATATCCCCAAAGGATGTAAGAGATGCTGTTTATACTCTCTGGGAAAACACTATTTTAAAACCCACCAGTGTATCTGGTTCAACAGTAAAGTATATAGGTGTAGACCAATATCAATTAACTAACAGTCAAGATGATTCCAACATCTATCCTAAGATGTATTTTGGTAAAAAGCAGGCTGGTGGTCAGTTTATAATGAGTGACGAACTGCTTGGAACTGATGGTGATTTTTTCTTTTATAACATGAAGAATAACACAACTGTTGGTGACTATCATACAACAATTGCGATTCTAGCTGGCACTGGTTCTTTTATTTATAATGGTGATATTTCAGCACCTATTATAAAATCAACTGTTGTTTCAGATTCTGGTTATAGTTATATAAACTTAGACATAACAAATAAATCTATAATTAATGTTAATGGTACTGAATCTGGTGGTGATATTAATATAAGTAGTGATAGAGGGTTTGTATCAATAAATAGTTTTATATTTCCAAAAGTATCCGATATAACTTCAGCAAAGAATGATTATGTTCTTAAATATAAATGGATTGGTGGAAATGCTTATGGTGTTTGGGAAAGTGCTTTTTCACAATCAATCACTGAGATTAATTATCCACAAGGTCCAGTAACAATAACAGGAAATCCTATTGTTCTGAATGGATATAGATTCACTGATTCAACTGTTGTTGCTACTGCTATTGGTGGTATACAAGCTGGTGAAACATTCACTGATGTTGATGTTTTAGATATGTTGAGAAAAATAATCTATACATATATCCCACCAAGAGTTAGTACATTCTTTAGCTATAATAATACGCCTTTAACTTTAATTGAAAGTGGAGACAATGTCAAAACTTTTGGTCAGCTTGCAACAGTTAGATTTAATTATTCACTGACTATAAACTCAACATATTCTTTAGCTTCTGTAGTAATCGATTCTACTCCTGGTGGTGGTAATTCACCAGATGGACCTTTACCTCCTAGTGGTACCATAGGAACCTATACTGGAAATGTTAGACCATTACAAAACACCACATTGAACACTACTACTGGTGAATATTATAAAATAATAAGTTATACTTTTTCAGCTACTGATACACGCCCCACAACTAGTAGAAGTAATTCCAAACTAAATATTGTATTTCCATATTTTTATGGAACATCAGCTATTTTAGCTACTACCTCAAACGCAGATCCAAATGATGTCTACAACATAAATAATATTTTGGGTACTAGCCCATCAGCCCCTTCGGGTAAATTAAATGCTGTATTGGTAAAACCAATAATTGGTTCTCCTACATCTTCGGATAATCAAAGTGTTTATATAACTACACAGGGATTGAATATTAATAATCAAGGATATATTTATTTTGGATATCCAGCTGGCTTCCCACTACTAAAAGAAATTAAAGATAATAATGGTGAAATAGGCAATACTGTAACTAGCGCTTTCACTACATATTCTATTTCAATTACTAGTCCAAATAGATATTGGAATGGTGTACCTTATATCTTTTACATAAAACCAAATATAACATCAGTACCTATATCTCAATATCCATATAAATTCATATTTGCAACACAATCATAAAAAAATTAATTTAGAAAAATGCCAATTCCAGTTATAACAAACTTTTCAATAAATGATACATTACCATTTGACACTAGATTAGTTGCTACTAGTAGCGAAGCATTGACTAATATGTTGTATAAATATGAAGGTTTAACAACATATAGAACTGATACTGGTTTGAATTATACTTATGATGGTTCTACTTGGGCAGTTTCTTCTAATGGTATTTATGGTGGTAGTGGAAATTTGAGTAGTGATACAATTGTAAACTTTGGTACTGTTAGTGGAACACTAAACGCTAAATCAAATTACTTTACTTTTAGAGGTTTTGATTTTTATTATGGTCCTGATCCGATTGATGATAGTACGTATGTAGACCTTAAGAATTATTTTAATAGAAATGTTCCGTCCGCATCTGAAGATCCATTTGGCGTTTCTTACACAAGTCAGATGGTATTTAAAATTGACCCTGTTGCTGGCTCTGACATCTATGATGGTCCTTATATAACATATAACCCGCCACCATTATTTAATGGTGGTAGAGGTGGGATTTCATTTGGTACTTTAAATGGTCCAGGATCTCAATTATATGAAAGAATGAGAATTGATGCTAATGGTATAATTAGATTTAAGCCAAATTCATTTGTTGATGAAAATACAAAGTCTGTAAACATAGGAATAGATTCTATAACAAATACTAGACCATTTATTGGATTCAATTGGAATGGATCTGGTGTAGATACAGGTACTGATGCATCTTATGTTCAATTTAATGATTCTGTAGTTTCTATACATAATTTTTCATTAAATACCGGTACTCATAGTGCAATTTTTTCAAAGGGTCAAGTTTCAATAAATGGTGCTTTGCAAGTTACTGGAGGTCAAATTTCGACAAATCAGAATATATCATTTGGGACTACTGATAGTAATGTTTATTATGTTTCTAGCAATTTTTTTGGAATAAAAGTTGACAGTTTACAAGGAATTGCGTCACTAGTTGCTAGACAGCCTCCAGCTCCTAGTCAACAATTTTCTTCCCCAACTTTTGTTGAAGTAATTAATTATAACAAAGATTTAATAACATTACGAAAAAATACCAAAACATTGTTAGGCACGACGCTCACAACTGAAGGACGGCTAAATGCTAGGTATGTTACAAACATATGGGATAATAATTTTGATCCAGAATTAGAGTTTATTTGGGAGCCATCTGAGCTGGCTGGTGATAATGAAGGGCAAGATTTAAACTCTAACACTATTATAGTAACTCCGGTGGTAAGTCAAACTGCTCCAGAAGGTTCTGGTTTTTATGATTTTGAGTTCAGACCAAAGGCGCCATACAACTTAAGGACATCAAAAGCATCATTTTTTTTAAATCCAACACCATATGATAGATATTTATATTTTTATAATGAAAACGAGAATTCTCCAATCTCTCATTTAGTTGAATGGTTCCTTTTGAGTGCTGAATTAGATGATCTATCAGAAAATTGGGTGAAAATAGGTAGATATGAGAATGGTAATAAGGACGATTATAATATAGATTTTCCGGGCTCAACAACAAATTATCAAACTAGATTTTATTCACATAGTGTTTTGATACCAGCTAATATGTATTTTAAAATTAGTTTTGTTTTTAATAAGAGATTCGGTACCAATAATACGTATAGTAATGTACTTAGTTTTGTTAGGACCAGGATTATAAGATCTGGTAAGTGGTCAGGAGCAAGTCCAGGACCTAAAGGACTATAACCAATCAATTTTTTTCAAACCACCAGTTGAAATAAATAAAGTTATCATTTACTAGGTTATAAAAATCGTTCTCATATTTTATTAGAATCTTATTATCATAACTTCTAATAACTTCTACTTCAGAACCTTTCTCTATTTGTGACATTTTTCCAGTATCCACTGAATAACAAATAACATGGTTATTTTGAAGTGTATAAACACCTTCTTCTGGTCTTAACCATTTTTTCAATGTTTTTATTATAAGACCTTTTGTTCTTATAACCCATTCTTTTGTTTGTACTAAGTCTGTATCTTTAAATACTTCTGAAGTAAATAATGGATCTTTGCTTGTGATATTTTCAATATATCCAAAGTATTGTTCTTCATCAATAACAAAACTAACGTATACAGTATAGTTTACTTCATCCTTTTTAATAATTCTTTGAACTTTTAAATTTTGAATTTTTTGTGACTCTAAACCTAATTTAGATTTTAAAGCTCTAAATGATGATGTATTAGCTAATGAATGTAAGATATTATTAATTCTTGATATACCAGTTCTTATCGCATCTTCATGTTTATCAAAAGCATTTACTGATAATTGTGGACTATCTACAGAAACACTCATATGAGCTGAATCAGGATTTAATCTTTGTGCGTTAAATTCACTGAATTCGAGAATTAATTTATTTTTATGTGCCATATTTGATATATATATTAAATATTTAATTTATAATATGAGAATTAGAAAATTCTATGAGTCATCTGAAGTTGATGATATTTCAAATGAAAGAGTTGGTGAAATTTTAGAATCTATGAAAAAAATATCTGCATTTATAGATGATAAAAAAGATGAGATACAATCACTAACTAGTGAACTTTCTAAGTTTAAGAGCAACTCAAATAAATCAAATGATCAGATTGATGATACTGTTTTGAATTTAGAATCTTTAAAGTCTAAAATGGATGATTTATTAAGTAATATAGATTCTATCAATAGTAATTTGGTTGATTATACAGAAAATGGTAGAAGATATCTTTATTAATTTATGTACAAAATATATTTTTATTCAGAACCGGTTTTTCTTTATATAGATTCGGAATCAATTATAGATCTAGATTTAAAAAGAATAGATAATAAAAATGTTTTTGAAATGAAATATAATGATTATTTTTATGATTTTAATCTTAAAAAATCAAAAAGTAAAAACTGGTTAGTAACTATACAAAGTTTTGATGAAAATGGTAAATTTGTATTACAATCAAACATTCATGGAGATAACTTAAAGATAAAAAAGATTAAAAAAGGAAACTCTATAAGGTTAGAATATGATCAGATATCAAATAATAAAGCATGGGGATCATTACCTCCTATGTTTGAACAAGGAGAACAAGAATATACTAAAGGTAAATTATCTTATATTAGAAACTTAAAGTTAGAAAGTATCCTAAAATAAAGAATTATCTATTATATTTTAGTTTATAAAGTGTTCTATAGATTAATCCAACAACTTCGTCTATTACATTTTGTAAGTGAGTATCTTCTGCTGAAAGAGATGTATTTCTTGTTGATTTAATAAACATTACTAATTCCTCAAAATATTGAATAGGAGGTTTTGATTTAGTATCAATAGTATTAATCATATCAAAGCTCTCAACCAATTCATATTGACCTTGATAAGTTTCAATTAACTCATCAATGAACTCTAATATACCTTCATAATAAGCACCTAATGCTAAGTGAGCTGCGTGTGAACCCATATCACCTTTAACAGACAGGTGGTAAACATGAGCCATTTCTCTCGATTCGAATAATTTAGAAAAGAATTTAGAAGCTTCTGATAAGTTTTGAGTTTCCTCAACTGGCTGTTCTTTTAATTCAGGTCTAAAAATATTAATTTCTTCTTGTTCATTAATTCTCTTATTAAATTTGAAAGTTGAAAACTTTTTCATATAGATAGTTTATTTTTATAATTTTCCTTTTAGTGTGTCTAAAATTGTTTCTTTATCATGTCCAGATTGTCTTAACAAATGATAGAATTCCATTTTTTGACTTTGTGTTGGTTTTTTTTCACCAAATTTATTTTCCCAAGAAGCTATGATAGATTCATTAACTTTTCCTAATTTATTCAGATAAGATTCTGACATAGTAGTTTCTTTGTATTCATCTTTAGATATTTCTGAAATATCATTTATTCTAAAATCAGAAAGATAATCAAGTCCACCCAAGTCTGAATCGACTAAGTCACCAGCTTCTCCTTCATTCTCAGCTTGAATTACTAATTCAACTTGACAAGTAGCTTTGTAGAATTTTTTAGATACAAAATTCTCTACAATTTTCGAAAATTTATTCATAATAGTATATATATTATTTTTCTAAAATGCTATTTTTTTATTGATCCATTTTAATATATACTTGAAATATAAACTCTAATTATGAGATTTCTTAAAAAATACGTTAAGTTTTTAAAAGAAAACACAATTGCTCCTTCTAGACCACAAATCGCACCTTCTAAACCTATGCCTCCTGTAAAACCAGAGAGAAAGGATAGGACTATCAAAGAGCCAAAAGTTAAACCAGGACCAAAAGCTGAGAAATTAGCACTTCGGGTTGCTAATAGATTCAAAGAAGAAATGGAAAAGGCAGGTGAATCTGTAGTAAAATATTTGAATTAATTATGTTAAAAAAATATACAAAATTCTTAAAAGAAGCTTCTATTCAAGATAATCCAGCAGTACCTAGTGGATATAGATCAGGTATAGAGAGGGAAGAACAACAAAGAATGGGTGTTAGATCTGGTGATAGAGGTCAAGAAATGCAAGTTGGTGGGCAATTAATGCAAGATTTGAGAAGGTCTCAACAATTGACTTCTGGTAAAGAAGAAGAATTGTCAAAGTTAGCAACTGATTTGATTACTTCAATCTATTCTGATTTACTTAAAAGATATGAAATTGAACTTGATATTAAACTTGTTAAACCAAATGAGGTTAAAAACTTTATGGATGAAGCTGAGGAATCTCAACAAGATATGGAATCATTTAGAGAAATAACTGATGAGGATGTCAAAAATGAAATTCATAAAAGAAAGATTGCTAACTTACTTATCCAAGGAAAGGCTAAAGGTATTAAAGAACTTTTAGATTCTTCTATTGTTCAAGATGGTGTTAGAGATATTTTTGGTGACCAATCAGAACAGATCTTAACCATTTGGAAAAGAATGGCTGATAGTGCTGATAAGTTAGATTGGTTAGCTAACCCACAACAAAGAGCAGCGATGATGGAAGCTAATCCAGAAGGATTTGCAGGAGCTTCTTATGTAGCTTGGAAACCAAAAGAGGAGAGTCAAGAAGAAGAGGAAGAATATAAAGAATGGACTGGTGAAGAATCAGAAGATGATATGTTTGATATGGAGATGGAAGAATTGAAAACGACCCCAGTTATCAAAGCTGTTGGTGTTGATTTCCCTATGTTATTACATGAAACCGTTAAGGGTATTTATGAGTTATTATCAGCACCTGGTCTTCCCGAAGAAGAATCAGTTGCACAAACTGTCCTAATGAATACCGGATTATCTGATGAGCCTGAAGATTGGAAATATGGTCCAAGAATTGCTAAAGATTTAACTGCATTTTTAAATGAAAATGAAAGAATCGATGAGATTCCGAATTTGAGAGAAGAGTTCTTCAGAACGCTTTTAGATAGGGAAACTATGGAAACTAAAGATTTCCTAGAATTAGTTAAAGGTATTTTAACAAAAACGCCAGAAGCTAGAGCTAAGGTTGATTCTATGATTGATGATTTAATTAATGATTTAGATTATGAAGGTCAGATGAAGAGATATGAAGAAGAGATGGAGGATTATGAAAGAAAGATGAAAGAGTGGGAAGAATCACAAAAGAGTGGTGGAACTACCCAAAAAACATCCGAAATCGAAATGCTCCAACAGAAAGAAAAAGACTTTTCTGATATGAAACAGAGTGAAATAGAATCATTAATTAATGCTGCTATTGATGCTGGTGATTTTGATAAGGTTGAAATGTTAAGCCAATATTTAAAATAAGAAAATTTTATGATAAACAAAAGATATTTTGATTTTAAAGATAGTCTAAATGAGAATGTTCAACAGGCTAAGGTATATTTGAAAAATCTTGCTTTAAAAAAGAAAAAAGAAGATACTGGCGAAACTGATCAACCAATTGGATTATCCGCTGATGAAGTAAGAGCGGCTGAGACAAACCCAAATTTCTTAAAGATTAAACAAATGTGTGAAAGGGGATTGGGGCTAGGATATACCTACCTCTTTACTAAGATATTTTTTGATGAAATGGGAGGAGATACTGAGAGATTTGCTGAGCTAAAAGAATTTCATGATGAGATTAAGTCTCTTGGTAACATTGTTAAGGATTTGCCGATACAACTCGATAGGTATGCTGCTGTAAAAGCAACTGATGATGATGGTAGAGGTCCGTATGAAAGATTAACCGATGATATAGAACAATTAAAACTACAGAGGAAGACTAAGAAATTTGTAGAAAAATTACTCCCAAATCAAAAACAATGGGTAGAGATGGCTACCAAACAACAAAAACAAAAACTAGTTGAAGTCGCGACCGGTTTCCTTGAGATGGGTTTGGATGAAGATGATAAGTTCGATCCAGTATTGAACAAAACATTACAGAGGGGATTTTTTTCAAAGATTGCAGATTACAAATCCTTACAAGAGATTATTGATGGAGCTAAAGCCACAATCAAGGCCGCGTCCAATGGATTCTTGGGTAAATTCTTAAAAAAGATTGCAAAGGTAAATGCCGACCTTGGTGATATAAATGGTGCTGAAATAGCTTACAATAAAGATGGTTATTTAGTAATTGAAGTATTCACCTTTGTTGCTAATCGTGAGTTGAATGCACACACTTCACATTGTATAGTTAGGAGTATTGGACACTGGAATACTTACTTAAAGGATTTTAATAAACAATATTATGTTTATAATTTCAATATTGACCCATCAAGTATTGATTCGGTAATTGGTATGACAATAGATCCAAGTGGTAGAGTTACTGATGCACATAAAAAAGATGATGAGAGGTGTACATCCACATTTGAATCAATTGTTAAAGATTGGAATATTCCTTTTGAAGTTTTTGCTCCTATGACTAAGGAAGAAATAGAAATAAAAAAGAAAAGAGTTGAAGCTTCTAAAAAGATCATTGTTCCTGGCTTGACTATTGAATTGGCTGAAAAATGTTTAGAAGATGGTGCTGATGTAAATGCTCAGATTGGATTACCCCTAAAGAATGCTGTTAAGGAAGATAATAAAGAATTAGTATCTCTCTTATTAAAAAGGGGAGCAATGCCTAATATTTCGTCAGATGGTGCATCAAGTGATACTGCCATTTCACATGCTAAAGATTTAGAAATGGTTAAAATATTAGTATCTGCTGGTGCTTCACTTAGTTCTAATGTATTTACAAATGTCGCTAATAATTTTGAAGCAGTTAAATACCTTTTAGAAGCTGGAATGAACCCTAATTTTGATAGAGGTTATCCATTCAGAAAGGTTGCTCAAAATGGTGATATTAAGTCTATGGAATTACTATTAAAATATGCTGACGATATTCCTGGTGAAAAATTATCAATAGCTCAAAAGCAATTGATGATGATTAGCGAAAGGGGTTATCTCTCTTTGAAATGGGCCGGTGCTGCATTTCAACTCGATGCTTGTATTTTTATTATAAATAAA
>Ga0209191_1002015_pt1 | contig 12921 bp, 15 predicted proteins | sample S_130626_EF_Meta_FD_187320 | JGI IMG/M metagenome (GOLD analysis project Ga0209191, IMG submission 187320) | Freshwater microbial communities from Lake Simoncouche, Canada to study carbon cycling - S_130626_EF_MetaG (SPAdes) (version 2) | ecosystem: Environmental > Aquatic > Freshwater > Lake ... | reverse complement strand
AATAAGATGGGACGCTCTGGAAGCGAGGCCGTTCGGCTCTTTGAGTGTATCAGAGTGTGCCGTTGCCCGGTGGCCTTCTTCAAGCCTTCTATCGCCAAGCATATCTATAAGACCCTGGGTGCTACGAGTGTTCTTGACCCGTGTGCGGGGTGGGGTGGCCGTCTGCTGGGGGCAATTGCTCTTGACATCCCCTACACTGGCTTTGACACAAACAGAAAACTCCTCCTTGGCTACTTGAAGATGCTGTCTGAACACAAGAGTTCCCCTGAGGGTAAGACCAAGCATATCTTCGCACCAGGTGAGCGAGTTGAGAACAGCAAGTGGAACATCATCTTCCAGAGTTCTCTGGAGGCCGACTTCAGCAAGATTGACTACGACCTCGTTCTTACCTCGCCTCCTTACTATAACCTGGAGGTCTATCAGGGTATGCCTCGCTTTGTGTCAGAGGATGTGTTCTACAAGGAGTTCTTAATTCCTCTTCTGGACAAGTGCCGTAAGCACATCAAGAGGAACGGCAAGGTCTTGTTCAACATCTCGCCTAAGATGTATAAGAAACTTACGGGGACTTACAAGTATCCTTCTTGTGTAGCATCTTATCATATGCTACAGCAGAAGAGGAAGGGCGTAGATAAGGGCGACCTCATCTACCAGTGGAATTCTATCTGAATTGCTGAGACAACCAGATGTGATAGGCCTGAAGAGGCGTTCCTGGGAACTTCTCTGGGCGATATATAACTCTTATAAAATAATCAAAGGTAGTGTCCATCTACCATATCTTTGATTTTTTTACAGATGAAACCTACTCTTGTAGTCTGAGATAGACGCTGAGACCGTAGGCTTGTTCCACAAGATGTATCTTGAGAGAGCACCAGCACTCTGAGGGTCAGACCAGTTCTCATTCCTGGCGTGTCTCTTCAAGTATCTGGCTTTTTGGTCAGCGTCGCCCTTCTTGGTGTAGTCATCCATTCCTGCTGCACCAAAGTATGTATGCTTCAAGAGGTTGCCGTTCCTAAAGGTCGCCACCATCTTTTTATCTGGTTTGTCGCTCTTGGTGATACTAACCAGTTCTACCATCTAACAAGAGAGTATAATTATCTCTTGCCTTTACTGCCTCCGGAAGAGTAGGGAATGTCTTGTTATATACGACAGAGCAATTCCTGGTAATTCTGACTTGATATGAATTAGAATTAGTTAAACCAATATACCTCTGGCCGGACTTGCCGATAGGAGGTGGAGAGTATAAGTTTTGCTCTTGAGATGTAGCCCATTCCAGATTATCCACAGAGTTATTAAGACCGTCGTGGTCTTTGTGATTGACGGTTGTCTTATTTTCTGGATTAGGTAAGAAAGCCAGAGCAACAAGACGGTGCACTTGCTTATGAATTCTTACACCATCCTTACAAAGATAGATAAGATTGTAAGAGGTTGTATTACCTGGTTTGACATATGGTTTCAAGACCCTCCCCCCTCTACGCACTTGTCCCAGATTGCTTACCTCATACTTGTCATACCCTTCTATCTTACGCCACTCTTCAGTCATACTTTAGTAGCACTGAGTAGTAGTGTCAATTTTTATGATAATCGCACCGACCCTAAAAGACATAATCACAAGTGCCCTGGCTGAAGAGGAGCGTCGTGTTATAGACATATGAGATGTGGAGCGTCCAGTTGGCTGCATAAGGAGGCACGAGACCCTGGAGATTTACTATACCGTTCGTGATTGGCTTACCGTGCACCAAGATGTAGTGGGCATCCTCATCCACGAGCGTCTGGGCGAAGGGGAGTGAGAGCCACTGGGCAAGGAAAGGAGCAGGGGCTGTTAGATTACCAGCACCACGCTGGACATCTGTTAGGTCAAAGGCAGGAGACTTGTTGCCGTTGATGAGATTGAAGAGTTGGCCAACACCGAAAGCATATCTCGCATATACATCACCAGCGTAGAGCATCTCAACTGAAGATGGAGGATACCACTTGAAAGGGTTGTAGCCCGTGGAACCAGAAGCACCCGTGATGCTGTTGGAGACTGTCTCGGCATCATCTGTGAGCCAGACCTCAATACTCTTGACCTCTCCTGAGCGGAAGCCCGTAAGAGTGACTGCACCTCCCGCAGGAAGAGGGAGAGCAATCTCCTGCTGGACGAACTCGCAAGGGAAGGCATACGCCTTTGTCGCTAAATCTACACGACGAGCAAGAGCATCACCCTGGTTGTTGAGCATCACCTGCTGAACCTGGAAGTTGGCGAAAGCGAGAGTGCGACACTCAGCAGGAAGAGTAGCACCCGCCAAGTTCGTCCAGATAGTGCCGGGCTGGTTGAGTTCTACCGTAATCTGAACCTGTTGCGTGAGGCAGTCTGTGGGTAGAGGGTGGGACTTGCCGACACCTGAGCAGACATTATGCGGTAGGCGAAGAACGACTGACGCTCTTAGTAAGTTTCCTGCTGTAAGGTCGCCACCAACAGAGTAGTTGCCTCCTAAGTTAAGTAGGTCATCACAAGATGAACGAGATGTCTGGCAACGAAGAGCGTTCTGGAGCAACTGCTGTCCAGAGATGAAGTATTGAGAAGACCCACCGTAGCGGAAAGAGACCTGGCGAATTAGAGCATACCCCCAACCGGAAGGGAGAGCAAGACCAGTGACTGCACCAGGACCATCAAAGATAAAAGTGCAGACAACATCCTGGATGCCGTTCTGGGGAGGGATAGTGAAGACTGAAGACCCCCCAGTTAGGTTCGCAAACTGCTGAACATACTTCGTGTTCTGGGTCGTAGGGAAGGCTTGTTTCTTACTCGTCTCAGCGTCGTAGTAATACAAATCCACTGGCTCGGAAGGTCTGACCATTTCCTGAACGCTGACGGATGACATCTTATACTTATCACCTACAAAATAAAATATAGCCAACAAGTATAGAATGCGTGGAACAACTGTCCCCAACGCCAAGTCCCCGTATCTCAAGGTCGTAGATGACCCCAGAAGCACACACGGCAAAGGCTCAACCCAGCCAACCATCTTTGGAGTTATAGGTCGCACGAAGATGGATGCCTACCAAGCCTCTCTCCAGAACCTCGTCTTAGGAACAAAGGCCTCCGCCGGAGTTCCGTCTGACCTCAAGTCTGCGGGGAAACTCCTACACCACCACGGGAAACTCCTACACCACCACGAGAACACTGAAAGACATATTATAGGCCAACCTCCGGCCACTCGTATCCCAGGTATGCACTACGGTCAAGTGCCTTACCCAGGATACTATATGTCTGCTTGTTAGAGAGCCTCCTCTGCGGTCTGTATAAACTTCTTGAATTCCTCTATCACATCTGACTTCTTAATCTTGTCGTCTATACACCTCTTGATTAATACTCTGTGTGGGTCTCCTGAACTAACAGGCACAGCATCTATCGCCTTCGCAGGGGCTTTTACAGAGGCTGACTTGACCTTGGGTGTCTTTGTATCAGTAATTAAGGCTCTGCCGGAGGCTACGAACTCTCTGTAGTTGTTGTCCATCTACAAGTGAGGATTATTTTTCCTAATAAAAAATCACTCGCTATTAGAAGGTATGTCAGCCGACAAGAAAGATAAAATGAGTAAGCGTATTCCAGATATGCCCTTCAATCTTGAGATGCCCCCGGTAGATACTGGTGGCTGTAGCATTCTTATGATAGGGTCAGGTCGCTCTGGTAAGACGACTGCTCTCAAGTATATCTTAGACAGAGAATTCAAGACACATCTGGGGGTAATCTTCTCTCAGTCGGCGAAGGCTCAGGCCTACAAGCATATGAAGTATCCCCTCTTGCCTCTGAGTGTCTGCTACTTACCAGAGTTGATGCGAGATGCGTTCTTGATTAACAAAGACACCAAGAACCACTATCCTTTCCTCTTTGTTCTGGATGACCAGCCCTTAGTCAAGAACGACAAGGAACTTCTGAAACTCACGACGATATACAGAAACTCCGGCATCTCAGGTATAGTCTGTATCCAAAGTCCTACTCTTGTCAATCCTACCTGTCGTAGCAACTTCACCTTCATCTTACTCTTTCATATGAATTCAACTGAGCAGATTGAACAGACGATTAAGATGTATCTCCGGGGCGTGTTCCCTCCAGGGATGAACTACGACGCTAAGATTGCCGAGTATCGCAGACTAACGGCAGACCATCACTTCTTGTTCTTAGACAACTGGGCGGGGACCCTTTACCGGTGCAAGTTAGACTTGTCGGAGTAATTTATTTTCCAGGGCAGAAGTATAAGATGTCCCTCCTTGCGACCCCAACTTTCTCAGGTGTTGCCGAGACCGAAACCTTTTATGTAAGAGTTGGTTCTCCAGCCGTTGCCGGTGTAGCGTCAGTTCAGGGTATTTCAGGATTAGTAGGAGTTAGTTCAACAGATAGTTCCATTACTGTAGGAGCATCCGGTCAGAATGTTGTCCTAACAACGACTGGAAACGCTCTTGCTCCATCTACAGTCTCTGCCTCTGGTGCGATTTCAGGTGCTACACTCACAGGAACTACGAGCATCACCACGCCAACACTTGTTCTTAACCGTCCAGTATATGGCTTTGGAGCCAATACCGCTGTTCCTCTCGTAGTGGCTGGTGTCGCCCAGACAGGTGTTTCAGGGTTTGCTGCATCAGGACCCAACATCCCAAACACAACCACCTGGACGACGGTGTTCTCTTGGTCTTGGAGCACACTCGCAGCAGGTGCTTTCGCAGATGCGAATTTAGTCAAGTTTATCCTCTCAGGTAGTTCAACTGACCCCTACGGAAACACGCTTCCTCAAAGCACCTCTTCAGGCGTTCAGCCTTGCACTGTTGTAATCTCAGACCAGATAACCGGATTTAACAGTGCTCTCTCACCCGCTGGTGCAGCATCTTTAACAGGAGATATCAATTTCCAATTAGCGAACGGCTCAGGACAAGCCTTCACTTTCCCCAACTACGGTCTGAATGGTATCTGCGTTCCTCTCGTAGATGCTTCACCCAAGTCTTCTCCGACGATGTATTTCAGAGGTATTGCCGGTGGCGGTGTAGTGTTTAACAACGCTGCAACTTCTCTTTACTTACACGCAGTGATTGTATGTTAAATTATATACCTTCTATAGAAGATGCCACTCTGGCACCCACCAGCACCTCAAACACCCATATCAGTGCCTGGAGCGTCTCCAAATACTGGTCTGTCTCCAGGTATAACATACGCCTCTCCTACTGTCCCCTTCTACTCTTCCGGCTCCGTCATACCGAGTAATCTGGTTGTATCTACTCTTACGGCTGTGTCAGAGACAGTATCTGGATTTATTAACTTAGACGGCAACATCTTGACGACTGCGTCTGGAGTAGGTGCGGAACTGCTCTTGAACGGCATCCCTATCGCCACGACGGCAAACATCTCAAGCATTCAAGCCTGGTCAGAGTTTCCTGCCATCTCTACTATCAACGCTAATTCAAATCTCTTGATAAATGTCTCTTCTGTAGTTGGCATACCAGGACAGCCTCTACCTATCTTAGCCTCTCAGGTTGCCTTCGGTGGCTTAGGAGAACTGACAGGCATCTCTACGATTAACGGAGCACCACCAGGCTCTGGGAATGCAGCCAACTGGGCGACTTATCCTGCGACACAAGATGTGAATATGAACTCCCAAAACTTGAACTCTGCGAACCAAGTCAATCTGAACACAGGAGGGAATGTCGTGATGCTCACAGCAGGAACAGGGAACAACCTCTTGGTAAATGGAACTCCTGTAGGAGGAGGTGGAGGAACGCCAAGCACTATCGCAGGTCTGAATACCTTTATGACAGCCACAGGAACATCTGGAACGGCTACATCTGCTATATCCGCAGGGGGGGGTCTTGGGGGCTTTATAACGGCTACAGCAAATCCAGGGGCAGGAGGCATCTCAGGAGGTAATATCACTCTTACAGCCAACGGTGGAACAACTCCTGCGGGTGTCTTTGGTAGGGTAGATATAGTAGCAAACGAGGGAGTGGCGAATGTGGCTGGAACAGATATAACCACAGGAGGGTATGTGAATATAGTAGCCAACTCTGGAGGTGCTTTAGCCAACTTGACATCTCGTATTGACTTGAACGCAGGAGGTATTAATATGTATGCTGGAATTACCACTCCTATCACATCTCTCTTTGGCTACGGCTTCATCAACGCTCTGACTGGTCTGTCTCTGGTCGCAGGGACATTCTCAAGTGCGTTTCAAGTGCCTGGAACGGTCTATCTATACGGTCTTACAGGAATTGTCTTGGGGTCAGATACATACGCTACTAATCTGTATCCCTACTGGAACGGTCTTACAGCCCCTCCAAACTTAACTCTCAACGGTAGAACAACTATCTCTGGAGTTGCCAGAGTAGATATTAACAACGCCAACAACATCTCCTTTGACGCTCTGGGGGCTGGTGCTATATCAGGAGTTCAGACGATTAACGGGTCGCCATATGTCCCAGGGGGTGGTGGGGGTGTTGCGTCTCTAAACGGTCTTACAGGTGCTCTTACCTTGACGGCAGGAACAAATATAACTCTTACTCCTGTAGGGAATGATATAACTATCAACTCTACAGGAGGCTCTTATCCTCCAGTTGCCTCCTTCAGCACTATCACGATAGGAACAGGAGGGGACATCTCATTCTCAGACGCTACAGGCTTCTTGAGAACCTCTGCTATTTATGGTAGAAATTTTGACGACTTAACGATAGATGCTGCAACAGGGGCTACTCTTGCTATATCTGGTGGTGCAGGGGCTGGTGTAGCACAGTCTCTTATAAGTCTTATACCAGACGGGTCTGTAGTCATCAATAATGATGTAGGCACTATACCGCTGACAGACGGAGCAGGATTAACAATATCACCAGAGGGTCAAACGCTTATATTCCCTAAAAATCCTGCGGGACTTGTAGATGTAGGTGCTATAACAGGTCTTAGCACTATTAACGGTGTCGCATATCCTCCCTCAGGAACATCTGCCTTCGTAGATAGTTTCCAGATATATGTCGCTCCCAACGGCAACAACACCACAGGAACAGGCTCTCAACAGAAGCCCTTCTTGAGTATAGGTCAGGCGATTATCTTCAGAGCAACACTATCTACATCTACAGAGGTCAGTATCATCTTGTCATCTGGAACATACACAGAGACCTTCACGCTCACAAGAAACACTTATCTGGTAGGAGTTCAGACAGGAGAAGCCAGACAGCCGTGTAATATAGTAGGTAATATAGTCTTGAACGACACCACAGGTTCTCTTGGTCTCTCAGGATTAGAAATTACGGGCAGTGTCAGCACAACAGGCGGTGGTGCGACTTATACGGTCTTTGGATGTAATATAACAAATACAGCGACAGCAGTGAATGCGACAGCAGGAACGGTCTTTATCACAGAATGCCGTATATCTACCACAGCACAATCGGTTATTATCTCATTTTCCACCTTGACTATCAGAGACTGTGCTATTTCAACATCAGGCACTGGGTCTTGTCTCAGTCTTGCGTCAATAACAACAGTTAGACAGTGTGTTTTTACATCATCATCCGCTTCTACAAGTGCTTCTGCTCTTATAAATTATTCAAACACAAACCTTATTACATTCGTATTAGAGTTCTGTAGATTAGAATACACTTCTACCGCTACAGATGTAGGAGGTGCTAAGTCTTGTATCAGGTTCAACGGGTCTGGGGCGATTACAGCCTCTGTATCTAATTCCCTTTTACTCTGTGAAGGTGCTATAACTGCTTCAGGCGGTCAGATACAGTGTATTCAAGACCCTGGGGCTGGAGCGGTCGCTTTAGCATACGGGCAACTAATAGCAGGAGCAACGGCTCATCATATAGCCCCTACTATTACAAAGACGCAGTATAACTCTGTGCCTTAAGAAATTGTGTTAGAGAGAGTAGAACACAAGATGAGATGGTCGCACATCCGAGATATGAGATTAGATGTCTGTGAGAAGTATATCAGAATGAACATCCCCTTAGGAAGAGAAGCCCCGGCTCTTGGGAAACTCCAGAGTATCACCTACGACCCCAGAGGGAACTCTCTTGATATAATCTTCAGTAAAACTATCTTTACAGAAATTAATTCCTCAGTTAGAAGTATAGAATGTCAGCCAAGGAAATGCGAGAGGAACTCCGAGCCCTACGCAAAGAACACCCCGACCACAGACCCGTATCTAAGATGAAGAAGGGCGACATCTCAGAGATGATACAGAAGTTGAAGGCCGGTCGTGAGGAGACACCGAATGTCGCCTCTATCACAAACGCCCCAGCGAGAAAGATGAAGTCAGAGGTCTCAAGCATCCACAAGGCTAAGGAGATGGAGTTCCCTCTTGAGTTCGCAGACAACAAGTCAGTTGATAGTGTTCCACAGAAGATGATGAAGAAGGCTCCTAAGAAGGCTGTCAAGATGCCTGAGCCAAAGAAGGCCGAGCCAAAGAAGGCTGTTGCTAAGAAGGCTGAGCCTCCGGCCAAGGGAGGCAAGGGCAGTGAAGAGATGAAGGCTAAGATGGCTGCAATCCGAGCCAAGAAGGGCAAGAAGGAATAGGCTAAAAATTGACACACAATCACTCAGTTGTTGATATACAAATGAGCGAAGAGTGGAAGAAAGTATCTGAGTTTGAAGACTACGAGGTAAGTAATCTGGGGCGTGTAAGAAGAGGGCAGAAGGTCTTGAAACCTAATACTGTTCTTGGATACTATCAAGTGTCTCTTTGTAAGGATGGTGTAAGAAGGAATAAGAGGGTGCACCGTCTGGTATGTCAAGCATTCTTACCAAATCCAGATGACAAGCCAACTGTTAATCATATAGACCACAACGGTCTGAACAACACCCTTGAGAACCTGGAGTGGGCTACATCTTCAGAGCAAGGATTACATTCACCACCTCCTATCGGCAAGTCAGAACAGAGAAATATTAATCTCAACTCCTTTGGCTCTTATAGAGTTAAAATTAAGAGAACCAACAAAATTATCTTTGACAAGACCTTCCCGACACTCCAAGAAGCCGTGGAAGCCAGAGACAAATTCTTATCTCCGACGGAATAGATGGACATACCTACAGACGCATTCTCAGGCATTCTTGAAGAATTAAGACGCAGACCTCTTGCGACCAACAAGTATCGTCTGAAATCCGGTATAGGCAAGAGCCAGGCCTTTGGTCTGGTGAATAAGAGATGCCTACCCCCAGACTATTCCAGACAGAACTGGACAAGACCCTTCTTATACAAGTTGCTCTTGGACTTTGGAGAGAAGTATGTGAAAATCCCCTTTACCAGTATAACCGTCAATCAAGACTATCGTGCAGCACCACACAGAGATAGAGGCAACCGAGGGGAGAGTTTCTTAGTCGCATTCGGGGACTACCAAGGGGGTGCCCTTAGGATATCAGAGGGAAGCCTCAAGGGAGACTGGGATGTCAAGATGAAACCACTAATTACAGACTTCAGTAAGGTGATGCACGAGGTCTTAGAATTCAAAGGCACAAGAGTGTCTCTGGTTTATTATACCTTAGATACAGATGTCCAAGTGCCTCCAGCAAGTGTGATAGAGCAAGGAGGCAAGTGGCTCTTTAAGAGGGGGGAAGAAGTCATCACCTCAGGTCTTCCACATCCCTTGAAAGGGAGATGTATCAAGTTTGAGAAGACACCAGTGGTTCTGGAGTTCAAGTAATCAAGAGTGCGTCCTAAAAAAAGGTATGCATCTTAGAGTAGGGTAAGGTAGGGTTTGATAGTAGTTTGCAAAAGGTATAGGGGGAAAGGAATTTAGGAAACCCCTAAGGGTATTGCAATCTATACAATATACCCTACCCTACCCTACTTTACCTGGAATGCATCCCCTAAAAGACTAAGGCATCTTTCAAGCCTGGGAATTCTGAGCATCCAGAACCTTCTGGGCATCATACTCTATAACATCTTCCTCTGTATTGAAGACAAACATCCCGTTGTATAAGAGGATGTCCTTGAACAGAGGGCGAATTGAATGTGTATATTTGGCTTCTACCTTCTGGATGAAGGCTTCCTTGGAGAGTGTCTTGCCCTCCACGCCATCTTGGCCGAACCAGTATTTGTATGCTCTGTAGAGGTCAGAGGATGATGTCTGCTCATCAGTCGCTGTATCAATACGCACCCTGGCCTTCCAGAACGCCTCAAAGTGGTCAGTGATGACTGCCTTCTTGGCCTTCAACTCAATTATCTGGGTAAGAAGAGCAACCTTCTCATCCAGATACTTTCCCTGCTTCTTGGCACTCTCCAACTGGTTCGTAAGGTCGGCTACAAGAGCATCATTCACCTTCTTCTCGTTGATAGTGTTAGAACGCTCAAGAACTGCACTCATCTCTGTTATACCTTTCAAGTAGCCCCGACGGCCAGTCAATTTTTACTGGGTAGGGTAGGGTAGGGTTTAGTAAGAGGTTTGCAAACCCTTAGGGGGAAAGGTAAAAGTAAAAGTTGAACCTAAAATTGAAAGCACCTACCAAACCAAACCCTACCATACTATAGAGATGCCGACTAATAAGTATTCTTGTATAGCCACTGGATGTTCTACCTCAACTGCTCTTCAACACTACACTAATCACCTCTTGAAGCACAAGATGTCTGACTTTCACCCAGAGATGCTTGGTAAATTCAGATACGGTTATAAGGAGGGTTCATTCTTTATAATTGAACCCAAGATAGATGGCCAAAAGAAACAGGCAGTTATATGCTTTGGCTGTAAGAAGGTAATCTGTCGCACGGCTCTGAAAGACGAACACAGAAGGTCGTGTAAGAATAAGGATGCTCACAAAGAGGCTTGTAAAAGTATGCTTGAGACCGCTTCTACGACACAAGAAGCCGAGCCTCAGGCCACCCCCTTAGCCACCCCTGCTGACTTTACAGACCCCGAAGGCAAGGGTCGCCCTCTGGCTGTTGTTATTCGTGATTTTCAGAGAACGATAGAGAGACTGAATTCAGTTATAGAGTGTGATAAACAGACTGTTGAAGAAGCAGAGACCAAGTCAGCCAAGGCAGATATGTTTCTTGATGGTCTGAACTACACTATTAAGTATATGAAAGGCGAACAGAGGGAAGTATATGAAGCCTTTCTTCCCAACTTCCAAGAGGAATACCCAGACATTCTGGAGTTCGTTAAGTTATAAGAAAATTTATCTAACACTAAAGTATAAGATGCCCGAGATTAACCTTCTTCGTGTTGGTGTTCGTATGCTACTGGATGTTCTCAAGGTCTTTGAGGACAAGAATGAGAAGGAGGACTGGGAGTGTGGTTGTAAGTGTAAGTCTCCAGAGGTGGCCGAGCAACTTTACACTTTTTTGTCAAGATGTCTGGAGGGTTTCCCGGCCGAGGCGGTCTTGAAGGGGGGCGAAGAGAATATCGTCAGTATCATCCGTCCTGCGGTGGAAAGCCCAGCAGTTTCCTCTGACACACCTGTAGATGTCTCCAGTCAGTAATTTACATACCTTTGGTTGGGACAAAGAAGCCTCTCTCAGACCCCGGCTTGAAGAATACTTTGGTGAATTAGCGAAGACGGCTGAACGCTACGCACCGTATGACTATCTGAACAAAGAGTATCAGGTAGAACTAAAATCTCGCCGTAAGTATGATGCAAGAGGCAAGATACTTCTACCCGAGACCTACGACACTTGGCTTCTGCCCTGTTCTAAGAAGCCCTCGGCTACAGACAAGCGAACAACAGTCTTTGTATATTACTTTGAAGGGGATGATAGTCTTTGGTATCTCGTATATGATACAGAGATGTTTGAGACCTTTGCTACTGAACGCCCCTTCTGGCACCCGACCAAGCAAGAGCACTGGATGACACCGTCTTCCGTTTGGACGAAGTTTGAGTAGGCACTAAAATTGATACTACTACTCAGTGATACTCAAAGTATGACTGAAGAGTGGCGTAAGATACAAGGATATGAGGAGTATGAGGTAAGCAATCTGGGGCAGGTAAGAAGAGGGGATAAGGTCTTGAAGCCTCGTATTCTACCAGCGAAGACAACATCATATCATCTTATTGGTCTTTACAACGATAATATAAGAAAGACGCTATATATTCACCGTCTGGTTGCTCTGGCTTTCTTGCCTAATCCAGAGAATAAGAGAACCGTTAATCACAAAGACCACGACGGTCTGAATAACTCTTTGGATAATCTGGAATGGGCTACATCTCAAGAGCAAACCTTACACTCTCCAACTCCTCTTGGTATTTTAGGACAGAGGAACATTCGTATGATTAAGTGTGGCTCTTATCAAGTTCAAATTATGAGAGATTACAAACAAGTCTTTAACAAGACCTTCCCGACGCTCCCAGAGGCAGTCAAGGCCAGAGATGACTTTATTAGATGACACTAAAATTGAACGCACTTTTTCCTGGCTGATAGGTAGAATGTCAAACACCACGCTGAAACAATACGCATCTTGTATCAAGAGGCTCAACAACGCTAAACTAACCAACCTTCTGGATACAGAGAAGGTCTTGAACTGGATACGGACAGAGGCCTCACCTTCTGGAAGCCCAGAGACCCAGAACAACTTCCTGTCTGCCATCTTACATACTCTTGGAGATGTCCCTGCTTCTGTTCCGTATCAAGAGGAGAAGAAGCGTCTGAAGGTCTTGAGAGATGCTCGGCAGAAGAAGCAGTCTCTGGATAAGGATGTTGTATCTTGGACGGATGTCCTGGCTCTTGAGCCGAAAGCACTGACAGACCTGTCAAGCGAGGATTATCTGATATACTCGCTTTACACTTTACTTCCGCCCGTCAGAGCAGACTACAACGACTTGCCGTTCCTCAAAGAGCCTTTTGAGGGTAATTACATCTCAACTGCTCAGCCTGTCTGGTTCTTTGTGTTCAACCAGTATAAGACCAGCAAGACCTACGGTCAGATTACCACTCGCATTCCAGACCGTCTTCACGACATCCTCAAGCCCTA